>OBJS01000150.1_pt1 | contig 22189 bp, 22 predicted proteins | sample 1519851 | NCBI WGS metagenome assembly OBJS01 (sample SAMN03019806, study PRJEB22545) | beach sand metagenome | biome: beach; feature: sea beach; material: beach sand | place: USA: Municipal Pensacola Beach, FL | collected 2010-10-20 | depth 25-47 cm m
TTACGTCAACAGTCAATTCCCGCATTTAGAGAGCGATACGGTACGCCGCGCCGAATAGCAATGCAAGAAGATTGTGTAAATTGCGCCTGCTCCGGAGGGTGAGAACCCCAATCACACACCGCTTCTAGACGCTCGCCTGTTTGACTCAAAAAATAGAGCGCTCCGGACATTTCCGGAACCAATTTAGGCATAATGGTCGCGACCACTTGGTAAGCTTCTTCAAGCACCTCACAGCTATGCAATGAATCGCTTAATCCACTTAATAATGTAATCTCATTGGCACGAGACTCTAATTGATTAATTGTATTATTTAGTTTTTGCTCATATTCTTTTGTATCTGAAATGTCTCGAATCATGATGATATATCTCTTATCACCATGACGCATCACGTGACTCACGGCAACATCCACTGGGATCATTCTGCCCTCTATATGATGAGCGAACATCGACTTGCCAGCGATGGTAAGACCTTGTTCATCCTCATTCGCATACAGTAACAACAAGTCCTCTTCATCCGAAGCAAGATCTGGGATTAACTGTGCGATACTTCTTTTCGCCAATTCTGATTCTACTAATCCAAAAATCGCTTCTGCGGCTAGATTCGCAGAGCAGACAGAGCCATTCACATCTACCGAAATAATACCATCCACTGCATGACTGACGATCGAACGAACATATTCTTCACTTTCTTTTAAATCCTCGAGGGATTTCAATCGATTTTCTTCTGAACGTGCGGCCAAAATCATATTCGCGCAGGTGGCCAAAAAGGGCTCCAAATAGGCGATGATAGCTTTGTCATAACCTTCCGGCCGATTGGCAATACCGACCACGCCAATAATCTGTTCTCTAGAAAAAATAGGTAGTCCCAAAAATGTATCGACTTGCGGTAGATTCGGATGTAGCTTGGAGAAAGTTTCAGCGTGTTCTGATTCATTGGCAATAATCGGTATTTTTGCCACCATTACATCACCAACTAAGGAATCTAGTTTGCGAAAAATGAACCCTTCAGGTTGTTGCTGGCCAAACGCAATTCTATCTTTTTGGTTCCAAGTTAAATTGATAAAGGCGTTAGTTTGTAGAAAAGGTGTATGCTGCGCGTCGTAATTAATTTCGCCAATAAAACCGAATTGACTGTCTGTAATATCAATAATGTCGCTTAACAACTCAGCAAAAGTATGTTTGGAATCTTTCTCTGTAATGAAAGCCATCTGCGCAGCACTAATAACACCCAATAGCCTATTGCTGGCCCTGAATTCCTGATTAATACTATTTAGATCTTCAGTCTTTTGTTCTACTAGCGCCTCGACTAACGCAGTTCGCCCAGTGACAAACAGTAATAGCCCCGTAAATGCGATTGCACCCAAAAATAGGACAAGCGCATTCAACCAAAATTGCCACGAATTATGTGTCCCCAAATAGCGCGCCGAAGGCGAAAGTTCTAAAGCCCAAGTCCTGCCTGCAATATTTATCTGTTTTTCGTATTTAAGCGAGCCAACACCATGAGCTTCCTCTAAAGGTGTTGCGTAAATTAAACTAGGATTGACCAAGTTCGTAATATCTTTGATCAGCACTCGGAACCCTATGTTCTCCGCATCTTGGACAAGAGGCGTAATGAGTTTTTCAATCGTAAATGCACCTAATACAAAACCACGTAGTTCCTGCATCCGCTGCTCTGTGGTTACCGGCACTTGCGAAGACTCAAAAACCGGTACCGCGACGATAAATCCTCTTGCGTCTGAATTCTCGTTTATCAGTAACATGGTCTCAGACGCGTAGGGTGCGTTGGATTCCACCGCACCATCCAGGGCTGCGCGCCTCACAGGGTGAGAATAGAGATCGAAACCGACAGCCTTCTCATTACCCGCAAGAGGCATCACATAGGCCACAGGATAATGATGTTCACGGGGCGCCACCCGTACCAGCTTACCCTCCTCAGCTAGCTCAGTGATAATATAATTACGCCCTAAGACCTGACGAAGTTCTTCTTCAACTTCAATCAGATTTTCCCCATGTACGTGGGGAGCCCAAGCCAAAGCATGTACCCCAGAATACTGTTCAAAGTCCTTAACAACAAACTGTACAAACTCATAATACTCCACCTCCTGCGACGCCCGATATAATCGTTCCAGGTTTTTCACCCATTGGAGATTTGAAAGAATGACATGTTCGGCTTTAGTAGCTGTTAAATTTGCCTTTGCATGAAACGATTGCTGGTCTAGTTGATTCTCCCAATGCCCCGCGCGAGACAAAACCACCATTGTGAAAACAGCAAACAACAATAGGGGCACTCCCAATGGGAATCGTCGCTTCCGCCACTGACGATAAGGCTTGGCAACAAAGATCATTGCCAAAGGAGCACCCATCACACTCCCTAGTCCATCGCCAACCCACCAGGTTGCCCAGAACTGAATAATTTCCTGTTGGCTAAGCAAACCTTGCGCGTAAATAATTAGGGTCACTGCAGTGGCCGAAATAAGCGCACTCAATGGACCGCTAATCAGCACAAAATGAAAAATCGAATCGTTATTATCCAGCACGAAAGTACGATCTAATACACGAGCAAGAGTTATCTGTACTAACAATAGCTGGAAACAAACTACCGTGGCGAATATGGCGCTTGCGCATAATAAAGACCAAATTCGCTCTATATCTAATACATACTCATAGAGTAAAAAGGAAGCGAATGCTGCCATCCACAAACCCGGTAACACCAGCAAGCGGAAACGAATCAAAAATGCCAGCGCCACACCAGTGGCTAAGAAAGGAGGAACTACCCACACTGAGTTCACTGCCATCGCCCAGGGGAGAACAGAACACACTAAATAGAGTACAAATAAGACACTATTTATTACTATAATTTTGTTTGGACGATAGTTCAGCATATTTTGGACTACCTAGGCAGCTTGGGGGCTTGGCGTGATGGCCAGACCATTCATTTTTCTCCTTAGAGAAAAATCCGCTATCCTATTTATCGGTAATTACTCCGAATACTGATGTGCCCAATCGTCCGTACTCTAAATTTATCCTCTTGAATTTAAAAAAAAAGCCCGGCATAAGCCGGGCCTCATAGTTAGTATCCAACGATTGGGGGCTATTACATCATACCGCCCATACCACCCATATCACCACCCATTGGCGGCATCGGTTTATCGTCGTCAGGTGCGTCCGCGACCATCGCTTCGGTGGTCACCATCAAACCAGCCACTGAAGCTGCATTTTGCAATGCGGTGCGTGTCACCTTTGTGGGATCAAGAATCCCCATTTCGAGCATGTCACCATATTCGTCAGTTGCCGCGTTATAACCAAAATTGCCACTGCCTTCTAAGACTTTATTGACCACTACGGAGGGCTCACCGCCGGTATTATCGACAATTTGTCTGAGCGGTTCTTGGATAGCGCGACGTAAAATCTTAATACCCACATTTTGATCTTCGTTGTCGCCTTTGACCGCTTCCAAAGCACCTAAAGTACGAATCAACGCAACACCACCACCAGGGACCACACCCTCTTCCACCGCGGCGCGAGTAGCGTGTAACGCGTCTTCAACCCGCGCTTTTTTCTCTTTCATTTCCACTTCAGTGGCCGCACCGACTTTAATCACAGCCACACCACCAGCTAATTTAGCCACCCGCTCCTGCAATTTTTCACGATCGTAGTCAGAGGTGGTCTCTTCTATACGGTTACGGATTTGTACCACTCGTGCCTCGATTTCAGAGGCATCACCAGCACCATCAATAATTGTGGTGTTATCTTTGCTGACTAATACGCGTTTCGCTGATCCTAAATCTTCGGGTTGAACCTTTTCTAGAGAAAGACCCAATTCTTCGGAAATCACATTTCCCTTGGTCAAAATCCCGATATCCTGCAACATCTCTTTACGACGATCACCAAATCCCGGCGCCTTCACCGCACAGACCTTCACGATGCCGCGAATGCTGTTCACAACTAGGGTAGCTAATGCCTCACCTTCGATATCTTCAGCAATTACCAATAGCGGACGGCCGGCTTTAGCAATACCTTCTAACAGTGGTAGTAGCTCTCGAATATTAGAGATTTTCTTATCATGGAGAAGGATCAGAGGATCTTCCAACTCACAAGACATGCCCTGTTGATCGGTGATGAAATAAGGAGAGAGGTAGCCGCGGTCAAACTGCATGCCTTCCACTACATCCAACTCATTTTCCAAGCCAGAGCCATCTTCGACAGTGATAACCCCCTCTTTACCCACTTTTTTCATCGCTTCTGCGATGATATCCCCGATTGCTTTATCGGAATTAGCGGAGATAGTCCCTACTTGACTGATCGATTTGTCGTCCGAACAAGGAGTAGAAAGATTTTGCAACTCATCCACTGCCACTCGCACAGCTTTGTCCACACCCCGTTTAAGATCCATTGGATTCATTCCAGCCGCAACAGCCTTCATACCTTCTCTGAGAATAACCTGAGCAAGTACGGTAGCAGTGGTGGTACCGTCGCCGGCGATATCTGAGGTTTGCGAAGCCACCTCTTTCACCATTTGTGCGCCCATATTCTCAAACTTGTCTTTTAGTTCAATTTCTTTCGCTACCGAAACACCATCTTTAGTGATGGTTGGGGCGCCAAAAGACTTATCTAAAACCACATTGCGACCTTTAGGTCCCAAAGTCACTTTGACTGCATTTGCCAAAATATCGACCCCTGCGGCCATCTTTTGGCGCGCATCATCGCTGAATTTTACGTCTTTAGCTGACATTTTTATATTCCTCTTCAATTCCTAATAAGGATTCATTACTCCGAATGAAAAACCATAAATTCAAACACTTAGCTTACAACTGCCATAATGTCATCTTCCCGTAGAACCAGCAGCTCATCGCCGTCAACTTTCACTTCGGTGCCTGCATATTTGCCGAATAGGATTTTATCTCCTACCTTGACATCTACTGGGCGCGACTCACCATTTTCCAAAATCTTGCCATTACCTACGGCGATGATTTCACCTTCCACCGGCTTTTCGGTCGCGGTGTCCGGAATCACGATACCACCAGCCGATTTTTTCTCTTCTTCCATGCGACGTACAATCACACGGTCATGAAGCGGACGAATTTTCATTCACTCTCTCCTTAGCCAATAAAGACTTTCAACTCGGTACATGTAGAATAGAACGTCAACTAGAGCACTAAATTAGCACTCTAGCAACGAGAGTGCTAATCATACTCAGGTTGCATGAAGTGTCAATAGAAACGACTACTCGATGAAAGATTTTTTTAAGGAAAGTGGTTTGCAGCTCAGTTCGTGGGATCAGAGCAATACCGAATGATGGTTTAAAAAGCTTAACAGAAAAAGGAACCAACTCAAATGGCAAACCAGTTCACAGATCGGGCCTGCATAGTGTTAACTACTTGGCCAAATCGTCAAAAAGCACTGAAATTTGCCCAGCAGATCGTCGAAAATCAGTTAGCAGCCTGTGTTAATTTACTTCCAGAGATCTGTTCAGTTTATGCCTGGGAAGGCAAAATCGAACAGGCTGAAGAACATCAAATGTTAATAAAAACCTGTAATCATCTGGTGCCGGAAATTGTGCAACAATTGGCAATCCATCACCCTTATTCAGAACCAGAGTGCATCAGCATAGACATTGCTGATGGCGCTGAAAGCTATCTCAATTGGATTAAAGATCACTGCCGATGAAACGACCGCTTCAGCTTTTATTGATTTTTGTCTGCCTCTGTCCACCCTTGTGGGCTGCGAACAATACTTTTAGTTTCGGGGAGCAAGTTGATTTTCTGCCCGCAGACGAAGCATTCATTCCAGAACTGCTGATTCTAGATGAGAAACATATTCAAATTGCCTGGCAGATTGCGCCTGGATACTACCTGTACAAAGACAAATTTCAATTTCAATTTGAAACCAAACAGCCAAAAATAGAAATGATCGATCTGCCTCCAGGCAGGGCCAAATTCGATGAACACTTTGGTGACGTAGAAGTCTACTACAATAATGTCACAGCGGAACTTCAGCTTAAGGATCATAACCGCAATGAGATCTATCGTCTCGAGATAGGTTTTCAGGGCTGTGCCGATGCAGGATTATGTTATCCGCCGATGCGCAAAACATTTGATGTCAGCCTGCCTATAGACACCTCAGGCATTCCCAACAGGCTCGACAACTCCAACTCTGACCGGGTACCCAACGCCAATTTGTTATCCGAACAAGACAATCTGGCTTCTAAACTCGCCACCCAGTCATTATTTATCAACATGATACAGTTTTTTGGATTCGGATTATTACTGGCATTGACACCTTGCATTTTGCCTATGATCCCAATTCTCAGCGGATTAATAGCTGGCCAAAGTGGTCAGATTACAACCAGCAAAGCAGCCGCTCTCTCCACCACATACGTGGTGGCGATGGCCAGTGCTTACGCCTTGGCAGGAGTTGTAGCTGGACTCGCCGGGCAAAATCTCCAAGCCGCATTGCAACACCCCTATGTGTTAGTCACCTTTGCCGCTGTTTTTGTCCTTCTATCCCTCTCTATGTTTGGTTTATATGAGTTACAGTTACCCGGAAGCTGGCAACAACGTTTAAATGAGCTGAGCAATAAACAGCGAGGAGGCACCTATCTAGGTGTGGCAGTCATGGGGTTTTTGTCTGCATTAATCGCCAGCCCATGTATTACACCCCCACTGGCTGCCGCTCTGCTCTACATTAGCCAAACAGGTGATGCATTATTAGGAGCCGGTGCACTTTTTAGTCTCGCATTTGGCATGGGCGTTCCGCTGATTGCAATAGGTGCCGGACAGGGTAGATTCTTACCCAAGACCGGACCCTGGATGGTCAGAATCAAAGCAGTTTTTGGCGTTATCTTATTGGGGGTGGCGATCTGGATCCTGTCAAGAATAATAGATGGCCCTCTCACCTTGGTACTCTGGGGCGCGCTGCTTCTCGGTTGCGCCGTCTTCATGCACGCTTTTGAATCTTTGCCTAATCCCGACAGCCCAGCTGAAAAATTGATAAAGGTATTTGGCCTGACTACCGCATTCGCTGGAGTAGTCATGTTGGTGGGCGCGGCCACCGGTCAGCGAGATCCATTAGCGCCCCTTAAATTCGAACCACTGGCATCTACTCAACATCAGAGCTTGCCGTTTGTAACAATAAAAGGAGTAGATGGATTGAACCAAGCGCTGGCCTCAAGCGCGAATCCAGTGATGTTGGATTTTTATGCCGATTGGTGCGTGGCTTGTATCGAACTTGAAAAGTACACCTTTGCAGATAAGAAGGTACAAGAGTCTTTAAGAACATTTAAATTATTACAAACTGACATCACCGAGAATGACAATCAAGATCAGGCATTACTCAATGAATTTGAACTGTTCGGGCCACCGGCGGTACTATTTTTCGACTCTTCAGGTGAAGAAATCAGGCATGCTAGAATAGTGGGCTATTTACCTCCAGAAAAGTTCATTCTTCATTTACAAGAAATATTGAAATTTCTAGATGCCAATGCAGGGACAAAACCTATCTAAGTGGCGTACGACACTGTTATTGTTAGCCGCATTGGTGGGTACTTTGGCAGGTGTACTCGCATTCATCACTATAAGTCAGCGCGCAGAAGTCACTACGGTAAATGACTCTATTTTATTTTTTAATCTAAGCTCAAACCCAAATCAAGTAACCAACCTCTCTACCTATTCCGGAGAAAAACTGCTACTTAATTTCTGGGCACCTTGGTGTGCCCCTTGCCGAGACGAAATTCCACTTCTTAACAGTAAGATTGGCAATATCGAAGCAGCAAATGTACGCTTAATCGGGATAGCCATCGACAGTGCAGACAATGTCAGCCAATTCAGTGCACAACTGCCATTAAACTATATCAATATCAATGCCGAGCACAGAGGGATGGCTTTCGCACAGCAGCTGGGAAACGATATTGGCGCTTTGCCTTTCTCTGTCCTGATTAATGCCGCCGGTGAGGTGGAACAAAGACATCTAGGAGAACTCGACGAAAATATTCTCGGAAGCTGGATTAGACCATAAAGCTCCGTGACCGTAGAAAAAATTTGCGCCGATTTGACGCGATCTTGGGCTCAAATGTTTAAAACTAGACAATCTTGGACAACTTAGGCACAATTCCCGACAGACTCATAAAGATTTCATAAAGAAAGTTGAAAGCAGTTCGTTCTGCACCCTATAAGATGTCTACAGTACTTGTTCTACATGGCCCAAATCTGAATTTGCTAGGTAGCCGAGAGCCTGATATCTATGGCACTGAAACACTTTCCAGCATCACGAAAAAACTAAGAGATCGTGCCAGTGAAACAGGCATTCGACTGCAATCTTTTCAAAGTAATGCAGAACATGAATTGATCGAACGAGTTCATAATGCACCGGAGGATCAAGTAGATTTTATTATCTTGAATCCGGCGGCACTGACTCATACCAGTATTGCCCTAAGAGACGCTCTCATTGCTGTGCAGATCCCGTTCATAGAATTGCACTTATCGAACATATACAGAAGGGAAGAGTTTCGACATTTATCTTACTTCTCTGACATTGCCGAGGGCGTCATTTCCGGATTGGGCTCTGTTGCCTATTTATTGGCCTTGGAAGGCGTGATTCAGCGCCTAAATAACGAGTAGTTGAGTAGAAATATGGATATCAGAAAAGTTAAGAAGTTAATTGAGCTATTAGAAGAATCAGATGTTGCGGAAATAGAAATTCACGAGGGCGAAGAGTCGGTTCGCATTAGCCGCGCCAGTAGCTTTGCCCCACCAGCAACTGCCACTGCGACACAATTTGTCGCCGCACCAACACCAACAGTGGAAACCAACCCAACAGGCCCGGCTCCCGCACCGGAACAACCTGGTCCTCGTGACTCTTCTACTGTCAACGGGCATACAATTAAGTCTCCGATGGTAGGAACCTTCTATGCCGCCCCTACTCCAGAAGCGCAACCCTTTGTAGCAGTCGGACAAAAAGTGGAGCCGGGAGAAGTACTCTGTATCATTGAGGCAATGAAAATGATGAACCAAATCGAATCCGATGTATCCGGCGTGGTCAAAGCTATTTTAGGTGAAAATGGTCAACCAGTTGAATTTGGTCAACCGCTTTTTGTCATTAATTAGTCTGCCCATAGTGATTCAGAATCACTAGATCAAGAGTTACCTATGTTAAGGAAAATTATCATAGCCAACCGTGGCGAGATTGCGTTGCGAATTCTACGTGCCTGTCGTGAACTCGGCATCAAGACTGTGGCGCTGCACTCAGAAGCAGATCGCGACCTAAAGCACGTATTACTGGCTGACGAAGCCGTCTGCATTGGTCCTGCCTCACCTGCGGATAGCTATTTAAACGTACCCGCCATCATGTCTGCCGCCCAAGTGACTGATGCGGAAGGCATCCATCCTGGATACGGATTCCTCTCCGAGAATGCGGATTTCGCGGAGTGTGTAGAGAAAAGCGGCTATGTATTCATTGGGCCTAAACCTGAGACCATTCGCATCATGGGAGACAAGCTTTCCGCTTTGGCAGCAATGAAAAAAGCCGGAATACCTTGTGTACCGGGATCTGAGGGTCCCTTAGACGTGGAAAAACCGAAAGAAATTTACCGTTGCGCGGAGGCCATAGGTTACCCGGTGATTATCAAAGCCTCTGGGGGCGGAGGGGGACGCGGAATGCGCGTGGTTAGAACCGAAGCCGCATTACTGAATGCCGTGTCTCTGACTAAGTCAGAAGCAAAATCTGCATTTAATGATGACAAAGTCTATATGGAAAAGTACTTGGAAAACCCCCGTCATATTGAGTTCCAAGTCCTCGCCGACCAATATGGGCATGTGATCCACCTCGGCGAACGTGATTGTTCCATGCAGCGTCGCCACCAAAAAGTCATCGAAGAGAGCCCAGCTCCAGGAATTAATTCGGAACTTCGAGAGCGTATGGGACAACTCTGCGTTGAGGCCTGTAGAGAAATCAACTATAGAGGCGCGGGTACTTTTGAGTTTTTGTATGAAGATGGCGAATTCTATTTCATAGAAATGAATACTCGGGTTCAAGTGGAACACCCTGTGACAGAAATGGTCACAGGAGTAGATATTGTCCGTCAGCAACTACTAGTGGCCTCAGGCGTCCCCTTAGCCATCCAACAACAAGATGTGGAATTTACTGGGCACGCTATTGAATGCCGCATCAATGCTGAAGATCCTAAAACCTTCATGCCGTCCCCAGGTCCAATTGAAGTCTTCCAACCCCCCGGTGGACCGGGGATCCGTCTAGACTCCCATATCTACACCAGCTACCAAGTTCCGCCTTACTACGACTCCATGATTGGCAAATTAATCGCCCATGGAGAGACACGAGAAATCGCCATTGCACGTATGCGTAATGCGTTAGAAGAGATCATCATTGAAGGCATTAAAACCAATATCCCGCTACACACCGAGCTGCTGAACGACGCGAATTTTCAGCATGGTGGTACAAATATTCATTATTTAGAAAAAAAACTCGCCCAATCAAGTAGTTGATTGTTGTGGTTTGGCAACAGTTATCGATCCCCATTGGCCAAACTGAAGTGGACTTGCTCAGCGAACAACTGAGTGAACTGGGTGCCCACGCCATCAGTATAGAGGACAATGGAGATCAACCGATTTTTGAACCACCTATTGACTCCCATCCCCTATGGCCTGAAGTTAAACTCACTGCCCTGTTTCCACCAGATACACAATTAGATTCAATTACACAACTCACGTTAGCAAAATTTCCTAGCCTGCATGCAACTGATTTGAGCTGGACTGCTATTGAAGATCAGGCGTGGCATCTATCTGGGCGTGAGCAGTTTTCCACTACGCGCTGTGGTGAACGCACCTGGATCTGCCCCAGCTGGGAAACGCCACCTGAAGATCCTGACGCGGTTATCGTTCACTTAGATCCCGGTGTTGCGTTTGGCACCGGTGCTCACGCCACGACGAAGATGTGTCTAACCTGGCTCGACGAAAACATCCAAGGAAATGAACTCCTACTGGATCTTGGCTGCGGCAGCGGCATTCTCTCCATAGCGGCACTAAAACTCGGCGCGAAACAAGTCTATGCTGTGGATATCGATCAACAGGCGCAACAAGCCACGCAGGCTAACGCCCAGCGCAATCGAGTAAGAGACCGTCTGGTGATAACTACTATTGAGGATCTACCACACCACTATTTCGATATAGTCGCAGCAAATATACTGGCAAACACACTCATCGAGTTGGCTCCCACCTTACAAACGCTATTAAAGCCAGGGGGTCAACTGCTGCTGAGTGGCATTTTGCAGAGCCAGCAAGAAGAGATCCTAGACTGTTATGCACCAAAGGTACTCTTGAGTCCCTATGCAGCGCGGGAAGAATGGATCTGTTTATCAGGCAACATCTGCACTTCGAGCGTGGCAACCAGGACTTGCAGAAAGAAGACGAGCTGAATAAGCTTAATTCTTTCAATTTAAGGGAATTTTCCCATGGAATTAAGCTGCCCACACTGCGACAAAGAGTTTGCCTTCGACATGCAGCAAGTAGACAAAGATTCAAATGACATTCCTTGTCCCCATTGCAATTTACCTATCCCGTACACAGAACTCCCCGAAGACGTCATTGAAGTGTCTGCACCCAAAGTCCCAAAACAGGGATTCTCGGCTTTCGAGGATGAAGCTCCCAGAGATCCAATAGACCAACTGGCTAACTTTGATTTGAGCTCTGAGACGGGTGCGGTGACCCAGGAAGTGAGAGCTGTTCCATCAAATGAGACAAACACCTTCAAATGGTCACTAGGGGTAATTTTGCTATCGCTTATTTTAGTCTTGCAACTACTCTGGTTTATTCGTGCCGATTTGCGGGAGGTGGAGCAATTCAGGCCGTGGATAAATCTAGCCTGTGAACAATTCAATTGTCGACTACCACCTTTAGCCGACGTCACACTGATTCATATATTGAGTAGTGACATCAGAACACATGAAACAGAAGAGGCTGCACTGGAATTAAACTTAGTCATTGAGAGTAAAACTGATTTTAATCAGCCTTTTCCAGTGATCGAACTCAACCTAACTGGCCCTCGCGGCGAACTAATCGCCTCGCGACGTTTTCAACCCGAAGAATATATTTATGAGAAAGGATTTAGTCGCATGCCAAGTAATAAACCGGTTCACATCTCATTAACAATTCGCGAGCCCAAGCAAAGAGTTGCTGGCTATTCTTTTAGATTTTATGAAAATCTAATCCTAGATAATTAAATAGTGAAATCTATTACCCATTATAGTTACAATTATAAACCATATAATTTTTTTATTAGCCAAGTAATTTAAAGCTCGTCTCAACAGGAGTAGAATTCGTGAGTTTTAACTAAGGTAGTGCACAATGCGCCTGGGGAATTTCCAACTCGAATCCAATGTTTTTGCTGCCCCTATGGCGGGGATAAGCGATCTTCCCTATCGCAAAATTTGTCGAATAAACGGCGCCGCATTCACCTATTCTGAGATGACAAGCGCACGCACGGAACTAAGGTACTCTCCTACATCCATATTCAGGAGAACAGCTGTCGATGAATCGTTCTGTGCAGTACAAATCGCTGGTAGTGACGCCAATCAACTGGCGGAATATGCACAGTTTCAGTACAACAATGGTGCACAATTAATTGATATCAATATGGGTTGCCCGGCTAAAAAAGTCTGTCATCAAGCTGCAGGCTCTAGCTTGCTACGGCATGAAAAAAAGGTGGAAAGTATTCTTAGGGCTGTTGTTGCCGCTGTCCCGGTAGCCGTGACCCTAAAAATTAGAACTGGGTGGTGTCCCCAAAACCGCAACGGTACGAAGATAGCAAAAATTGCTGAACAGTGTGGCGTACGAGCCCTCACGGTTCATGGAAGAACCCGAGCCGATAAATTTAAAGGTGAGGCAGAATACGACACCATCGCAGCGATAAAACAAAGCGTCAAAATACCGATAATCGCCAATGGTGACATAATTGATCCTACCAAAGCGAAATATGTATTAGAATACACAAACGCAGATGCGGTCATGATAGGGAGAGCGGCACAGGGGCGGCCGTGGTTGTTTAATGAAATTTCTCACTATTTAAAGACTGGTGATTTTCTCGCTCCACCTAGTTTAAAGAAAATTAGAGACACCGTCCTAGAACATTTAAACGACTTGCATTTGCATTATGGGGAGACACTTGGTGTACGTGTCGCGCGCAAACATATAAGCAGTTATTTAAAACAGTTAAACGTGACCCGGGACCGGATAAAAACGATAAACCACGCTAGTTCATGCCAAATGCAACAACAACTGATTACGGACCTATTTTATCGCTTAGCACAAGGGGAGGAGCCAACATATGACCGCGCAAGGCTTGTATGTCATCAGAAATAAATCAAGTGAACAGGAAAACCAAGGGAAAGCGTTAACCCTAAGAGAACAAGTGAGTCATGCGCTAGAAGACTACCTGTCAGAACTAGGAGATATACCGCCACGCAATCTTTACCAGTTAGTCTTACAGGAGATCGAATTACCTCTACTAGAAGAAGTCCTGCGTTATACCAATGGAAACCAAAGTAAAGCGTCCGTTATTCTGGGCTTAAATCGTGGCACACTGCGCAAAAAACTGAAACTCTACAACTTGAATTAGACGCCTCGCTGGCTTCAACACTCATTATTTCCATATTCGAAAGTTGGTTATTCAGCTTTTGTGGCTAAATTCTGGCACAATTGCGTTTTTCAACAACACTGACACGAAGTGGCATTATGAGTGTTATTCGCCGCGCTCTATTAAGCGTATCTGATAAAAATGGGATTGTGCCTTTCGCACGAATCCTACATGAAAAAGGCATCGAGCTACTGTCTACCGGAGGGACCTCTCGGTTATTGAAAGAGAACCAAATTCCGGCTATTGATGTTTCTGACTACACCGGTTTTCCTGAACTCATGGCAGGCAGGGTAAAAACCCTACATCCTCTTATCCACGGTGGATTACTGGGTCGCCGAGGCGTCGACGATGAAGTCATGTCAAGTCATCAAATCAAGCCTATCGATTTAGTAGTCGTCAATCTCTATCCATTTGAAAAAACAGTGGCCCAAGCGGATGTCGATTTGGCAACTGCCATAGAAAATATAGACATTGGTGGACCAAGCATGCTGCGGGCGGGGGCTAAAAACTATCCGGATGTGACCGTGGTGGTTGATCCGGATGATTACCATTGGTTATCGGAACAACTGCAGGCGGATCAGGGTACCACGGAGATTGAACGATATTCACTGGCCGTCAAAGCCTTTGAACACTGCGCTCGATATGATGGAGCCATTGCCAATTACTTAGGACGCCACACCCAAGACAACCGTGCAGGAAAATTTCCCAGAACTCTTAATCTCCAACTTCATAAGAAAGAAGAGCTTCGCTATGGCGAAAATCCACATCAAATGGCTGCATTTTATGTGGAGCACCCTACTCCAAAAGGTACAGTCGCCAGTGCGCAAATGATTCAAGGAAAAGCACTGTCTTTTAATAATATCAACGACAGCGATACTGCCATAGAGTGTGTGCAACAGTTTAACGATAAAACCGCCTGTGTAATTGTGAAGCATGCAAATCCCTGTGGTGCGGCGGTAGGCGACACCATCCTAGATGCCTATGAAAAAGCCTATAGCACGGATAAAACCAGCGCCTTTGGAGGGATCATTGCATTCAATCGAACACTGGATGCAGACACGGCTGAAACCATCATCGAACGTCAATTTGTAGAGGTGCTGATTGCTACCGACATTAAACCCAACGCCTTACCGATACTGGCAAGTAAACCCAATATACGAGTACTCACCGTTGATGAATCTACACCCACCGCCTCGGTATCGTTGGATTACAAGCGGGTTGGTGGCGGCTTACTGGTGCAACAGAAAGATACCCGCGGTCCTGAACAAGCCACATTAAAAGTAGTCACTGAACGTACGCCGAATGAGGACGAGTTAACGGATTTACTTTTCGCATGGAAAATGGCGAAATACGTGAAATCCAATGCTATTGTCCTTTGCCGTAACCAACAAACAGTTGGTATCGGTGCGGGACAAATGAGCCGAGTTATCAGTAGTGAAATCGCCTGCTTGAAAGCACGACAAGCCGAATTAGACATCCAGGGTTCAGTGATGGCGTCCGATGCTTTTTTTCCCTTTCGCGATGGGCTGGATTTTGCTGCGGAAAAAGGCGTGACAGCGGTGATTCAACCCGGCGGTTCGGTGAGAGATCAAGAAATCATATCTGCGGCAAATGAGCATCATATAGCTATGGTGTTCACCGGGGTTCGTCATTTTCGTCATTAGGAAGTTTTTAGTATGAAAGTATTAATCATCGGCAATGGGGGCCGGGAACATGCCATGGCTTGGAAGTGTGCACAATCCTCTCGAGTTGAATCGGTATGGGTGGCACCTGGAAATGCCGGCACTGCCCTAGAACCTAAGGTCACTAATGTACCTATCGCCAGTCACGACATTTCGGGACTAGTGAGCTTCGCGGTCAAAGAATCGATAGATCTCACCATAGTGGGACCGGAAGTGCCCCTAGTACTAGGTGTGGTTGATGCCTTTAGAGCCCAAGATCTGGCATGCTTTGGTCCTGATAAACAAGCTGCCCAATTAGAAGGCTCAAAAACATTTTGCAAAGAGTTTTTAACAAGACACGGGATCGCAACCGCAAGCTATGCGTGCTTTAGCAACATATATGATGCGAAAGCTTATGTAAAACAGCAGGGCACTCCTATTGTGGTCAAGGCAGATGGACTCGCCGCGGGTAAAGGTGTGGTAGTGGCTCTGACTGAACAGCAAGCCACCCAGGCCATTGAAAGCATGCTTGTAGGGAACATCCACGGTGAGGCCGGCCATCGTGTCATTATCGAAGAATTCCTACAAGGAGAAGAAGCTAGTTTCATCGTCATGACGGATGGTAAACATGTTCTACCTCTAGCGACTTCTCAGGATCACAAAGCTAGAGACAATGGCGACCAAGGACCAAATACAGGGGGCATGGGGGCATATTCTCCGGCACCCGTCATTACCCACGAAATCTATACGCAGGTTATGAATGAAGTGATTCTACCCACGGTACAGGGTATGTCCGAAGATGGATATCCCTATATGGGTTTTCTCTACTGCGGCTTGATGATCAATGCCCAAGGTCAGGCAAAGGTTCTGGAATATAACTGCCGATTTGGTGATCCTGAAACGCAGCCCATTCTAATGCGCTTACAGAGCGACTTACCCGCTCTTTGTATGGCGGCTGTGAATAAAGAGCTTCACCGTTTTACAGCCAATTGGGATCGTCGAGCAGCATTGGGAGTGGTGATGGCCAGTGGTGGCTATCCTGGTAAATATGAAAAAGGCATACCTATTGAAGGCCTCGATTCTCCATCCGATGTAGACACGAAGGTTTTTTACGCTGGTGTTCGTTCCGAAGACGGACGCCTAGTGACCGATGGGGGACGAGTGTTATGTGTGACCGCTTTTGGGAATACCATCTCTGATGCTCAAGAAAAGGCGTATCAAAGAGTGGAACAGATCCATTTTGACCAAGCCCACTATCGAACAGACATAGGCTATCGTGCTTGTCAGCGGGAAAAAACGCCTAACGGTTAATTTAGAATTCTCTCCATAGACCAATCGCAACAACGGGAGGAAACCTTATGAGTTGCATATTCTGTAAGATTGTCAACGGTGATTTGGATGCCAAAATCGCCTATCAAGATGACAAGGTGATCGCCTTCCATGACGTCAACCCACAGGCCGATATACACATTCTCATCATTCCGCGCGCCCATATTGCCACTACCAACGATATCGAACCTCAGAATGCCGAACTTTTAGGACAAATGGTACTTGTCGCCAAGCAATTGGCCAAAGAGATGGGAATTGCAGATGAGGGTTACCGCATTGTGATGAACTGTAATCACAACGGAGGACAGAGTGTCTACCACATTCATTTACACCTACTTGGCGGGCGTAGATTCACGTGGCCCCCAGGCTAGTTTGCGCTTAGCAGGTAGCCTTTCTGCTAATAATAAATAGAGTCTTTGATACCTATTTATGCTTCCGAAGTTTGTTTTTAAATCTCTTCTGTCATGGTGCCTGCTTTGATTAAAATGACAATTCTAATGCGAAAAACACTGCTATTTAGCTAGAAATTGTGCCCACGGTAAAAAAAATACTACATATATAGTAAAAAAATGCCTAAACATGTTGACCTTAATAAAAAAAACGCGTTCAATTGCACTTTCTAAGTTGGATTAAGCTTTTCCATGGAACATCTACATTGATTTTTTGTCGTCAATTAGGAGGAAACAATGGCCGCTAAACGTGCTACCCCGAAGAAACCCGTTAAACGCAAAGCTACTGCTAAGAAAGCAGCACCTGCTAAACGAATAACCGCTGTCACTGACCCTATGACTAAATCCGAACTCTATGCGACCATTGCTGAGAACACAGATCTCACTAAAAAACAGGTCAGCGAAGTGATGGATGAGTTAGCCGTTCAAGTTGAACGTCATATGAAAAAACGCGGCGCGGGCATTTTCACCTTACCTGGCCTACTAAAACTGAAAGTGGTTCGTAAGCCTGCAGTTAAGGCACGCAAAGGCACCAATCCTTTTACTGGTGAAGAGATGATGTTTAAGGCAAAGCCTGCCCGTAATGTGGTGAAGGCTCTTCCCCTAAAAGGCCTAAAAGACATGGTGCTCTGATCAACTTCTCGTCGATTCCCCCTTGGGGTAAGACCTAGGTCTTACCCCATTTTTCGTGACCACAGTTTCTCTTTCCCGCTCTCCTATTCTGTCGTCCGCGAAAAACCACTTTCTTTCTCGTCAATTGGGTTAGCCGCACTCTTACTTAGGAATTGACTTGAGCCAATTGTATATTGGCTTAGGAAGCTGCCTTGGGTGAAGATTCTGCTTTGTTATCCAGACTACGAAAGTCTTCTGAACAGTTTTTCGCGTCGTTGGCCTACATCTCTAGCATTTATATTCTTTTATCTAGGCACATCAGTGCTTTCGGATTGTACTTATTTCCATTCATTTCAGGCAAACTATCACCAGTCTGATACTTTCCACTTGAACAGTTATCCGTTCTTAATTCCAGACCCTAAAGAAACGGCTCCATCTGCTGTTGAATCCTACTCAGAAATCATCACAAAATTCACGACACCGCCGTCACGATGGCACCACAGGATACCCAAGATCCCTTTATTGCCTACACTACTATTTGCGTGACACTATGACACGGATTGAAAAACCGCTTTTGAGTAGGAATTAACTTACGGCCGATACAAATTAAGACCATCGAAATACACCAACAGTTTCCACACCCATGTTCTTCATCAGGGTGCTTGAGGACTAATCACTGACTCTTGCGATAGCAACTTCGGTTGGCAAATTTCTATTATTCGATTGACTCGCCGACGGTTCGTGCCGAAATCTCCATAACCTACTCGAGAGGCAGATCGTATCTGTATTTGTCCCTGGTCAGGCTGAACCAAAAAGTGTACATCGTCTATGAAACGCAGCCACCTGGTCGTAAAGGTAGTATGCCAAAATAGGTCGCTCTTTGCTTCTACTTTGACTCCTGCCATTCCCAATATACAGCGTTCTAAACTTGCTAATGCTTGTGTTGGATCACCCTTAAATAAAAGTGGTTCAACTTTTTGTGACTTCGATTGTGCCAGAGAGGAAACGCAGTTCGGCGAACTTGGACAGGGGGCTAACTCGGATCTCAGTTCAGGCATCAGAGTCAACAGAATAAGTGCTAGAACTAACGATTGAATGTGATTCTTTTGCATCCTCCGATCCCTTCATTGTTCGGGCCACTCAGTTAAGTACATACAACTTTTTCCGGTTGTGACTAAATAACGAAGAAGAAAATTCTCGCCTATCTACAAGGCATGTTGTCCCTCATCAGCAGATAGTTTAACTAGATCTAAATAGCCATGCTACAACTTGTATCTTTACCTAGAGGCTACATATCAATCGGTATTCCTTTAGCCTTGCATATTTATAACGCGCATGGAAACCGCCTATTACGCAAAGGCGAGGTGATTAAATCTCAGGAAGAACCCAATCGACCATTCACCGAAGGGATCCTTGGTCGAGGAGAAAAAATTCTCGAAGAAACAGAATTGGCAAGTCAATCCATCGTATTGAGTACGCTCGGAGATATACAAGAAGATCTGGAAAAGTGACTTCATCATGTCGTTGGCCAAAACGCGCCGCACCCAGAATTAGAAGAGGAACTGGTCTCTCTGCTATAAATCATCATCACACTGAGTGCCCGGTATCCCGACCAAATACTACATTGGATCCTCATACACAGCTGTCATCAATATATGATTTCACACGCCATACATATAGCGATTGTTGTGGCCTTAATGTCAAAACACATTGGCGATGCCTACACTACCACGCTAAGTAAATGAGAATATAGAGATAAGCACATGCCCAGGCCGCATTGAAAGAACACTTTTTATTGAAGGGGAGAAGCTCGACGATATTTAGTGGAAATTTTTATCAACGAGATCGGTCTATTTCCGCACGAAAGTATCGTGCAACTTTAAAACGGCGAAGTAGCTGTCGTCACCCTCAGTGGACAACAGCTACGCCATCCGCTGGTGCAAGGATTATTAGATAAAGAAGGCGCACCCTATCGTTATCCCGTGGAAAGAGAAACTGCGAGCCTATCGAAAACTGAGCTGAGTAAAATATTGCAAGCAGATGCCTTGGCAAAACATCTCAGTTAGTAAGCCATGAAGAGGCCAATTTCAGCGACCACCAGATAGAAAAGTACTCCTGAATAAAAGAAATTAAATACTAGGAATGTAGGCCAACGACGCGAAAATCTGTTCAGGACACTCTCGTAGTCTTAGTAACAATATAGAAATTTGTCTGCACCCAAGGCAGACTCCTTAGCCGAAACGCAGTTGCCTCAAATCATTTGGCAAAAGCGTGCACCCAATCCAACTGTTAAAAAGTGCGTCTTTCATGGTTGATCCGTCGATATTCAGCAGATTCTCCATACCAGACCACTGGACCTCTGGGCGATTCACGGCGTATAGCGTGATGCAGCATTGCCGTCCCCCTGTCAGGTAAAACAATTTCTTTTGATTCGACCCTGATGTACTTCAACTACAAATCCTATCACCCTCACTGTGGTTTATTCGGCAACCGTAAATATGAATTAAAAGACCATTCAAACTTTGGGTGCTACCAATTATCGAACAATTATTTTTTTTTCTACTATGGCATTCAGTAAATGGAATCTTTTTCGATAAGTAACGTATATACGATTATTTCGATACTTATATTTCACCACCCTAGGAACATATGGTATGAGAATTCCATTAATTTCTCTGTTCTTATTACTACTCGGTCTCTCTTCCATGCCTGGTGTTGCCGCAGAGCCTCACTCATTCTACTATCCCCAAATTAGCCATCCCGAGCATAAGGTAACGGCTAGTGAAGTCTTCAACTTATACGAAGCAGACACCCAACTTGAGGACTCTTTTTACCCAACCAGCCGCTCGAACGTTTGGTCACGAATCTCAGATCTAGAACTCGTCACCTTCTTCGAAAGTCAACTTATCGGAGCCACCAGACATCAAGATATGTTCGGTAAAGCTTCCTTAAACCTGCTACCGACACTCCATGGTGTTGGCATTGAATTCAAATTCAGCCTAAATTTTCGATAAATTTTCCCCAATGGCATAGATTTGGCTTTATTTTTAGGTAAATAAAGCTTCTGAGGGTTCGTTCATCCATGACGACTTTTACCGCAGGTTCGCGCATACGTGCATCTCGCACTGAAAAACGGGCATTTTACCGTATGCGTGTTCACGCAGAGGTGACGTACCAACAGGAAAATGTCGAAGAGACCCTAATCGGAGAATGTCACGATCTCAGCGGAGGCGGCCTCTCATTCACGACTGGTACGCGCATCCAACTCGGAGAGCGATTAATCGTACAAATCAATTCTACAGATCAACGGTTCCAACCCTTAGAAGCTCGTTTAGAAGTGCTCAGAGTGGAAATGCTGAACAATAAATTTTTAGTGGCAGGTAGCTTTACCTCCGTAAATCACTAGTGGGATCTCTCGTCCCTCCTATTTAAATAAGAGATGCATTCCGCCGACAACTGAGCTGGTACGATAACAGGCTGCCATCTCGTTGTCCCCCATCTCCAATACGCAATCATCAACTTACACGGCTCACCCAGGGCAAGCCGCGTGACCCAGTAGATACCAAGCCACCGGCAAGAAATTCTTCGGGCACCGAATCGGGGAAAATAGCCTAATTTAAATCTACTGAGCAGCAACTCAGGCTCTATAAAAAGCTACAAGTTACAGAGAGAGAACGGAAAGTTCCTGGCCACGAGCAAGTCCATGCAGCAGTGGCAGGGGTTCATGCTGGTTGCCCAAGCTACACTGAATCAGGGAAGTCCAAATAGCGTTTATTGTGCCGTTGGTGGAGAAGTCCCAACTGATATGCTCCCAGCAACGGGTGGTGACCCGGGCAAGACAATAAAGAAAGCAGAAACGATTCGGGCAGCTTGCCTTGGCCCCCATCGATCCCTCGTCGCAGGAGCTTACTGCTGCCCCTGAAGCTTGATACAGGGCTCAAGAAAGAAAACTAGAACTAGCCAAATTCCGGTCATCGCTGGGAATGCGGATTGCTATATGACGGCGACGGTGAGTAATAATCAGGGAGCTGCCAACACCTCCAGCCGAATCGACCAAGCTGAAGAAAATACCATCAAATCGCAACCAGAGAAAAATCGTTAAATCGGCTAGAAGTGTAAACTCAATATGTTAAGTTTCTGCAGTAGGGAATTCTGCCGCGTATTTTTCTACCCACTCTAAGGCCGCCAATTCACCTGACATTTCACGTCCCTCTTGTTTGAGCACGGCCTTTTTGTAGTGTTCGATATGGCATATTTGCTCCACCATGCGCGCCATATACATGTCTTCCCGATTCAGTAGCTCAACACCGACATCAAATCCATTGTCATTTGGTCGACACCAGACTACTCGCCCTGGGGTTTCGAACTCGTCGGAAACTGTGGGGATAGTAATCTTCACGAAACTATTCTGCTTATACTCGATTGTGGCGTGAAAACTGAGGCCAGCCACGCTGATATTATTAAGCAGCGGCTTCTGCTGATAGGAGCACCGATAAG
>OBJS01000151.1_pt1 | contig 22006 bp, 21 predicted proteins | sample 1519851 | NCBI WGS metagenome assembly OBJS01 (sample SAMN03019806, study PRJEB22545) | beach sand metagenome | biome: beach; feature: sea beach; material: beach sand | place: USA: Municipal Pensacola Beach, FL | collected 2010-10-20 | depth 25-47 cm m
TACGAAGCGGGCCTGCCACGGGTCGAGATCGGCCAGCAGAGCACGCAGCACCGGCTCGGCATCGCACTGCGCAAGCACCTGCCGATAAGCCTCAGCAGTCAACGCGAAACCATTGGGCATACGCACGCCCTGGGGTACCAATTGGCGATACAGTTCACCCAACGACGCATTCTTACCGCCAACAGTGGCGACATCGTCGTTTGATAACTCGGAAAACCATCGAATGTACCGCGGCGTTACTATGTCCGACATGGCGAAGACCTTTGCTACTTCCGGCGCAGTATAGAGACAAGCAACGCCAGTGAAAGCGAATTCAAGTCAAACTACAACGGAATGATGGAAAGAAACAAAACCCGTCGACAGCTCGCACACTACGATCTTCCTGTCCGGGTTTGCTGTACCCAGCCCACGACATCGCGGGTTCGGTAAGTAGCGAAGTCTCTGCGGATTTTACTGACACAGATCAAAACAGTCCGCTTCGACCAGACGCAAACTTTAGCAGTTAGCGGTTGTAGCGACGGCCTCTGTAATAAGGGGATCGTAAACCAAGCCCGTTGATCTGGGTCCAATCACTTGGTCGCATCGAACATTCTGTCTAACGGACAACTTAGTTTCACTAAAGGAGGGTGCCTCATGCACAAACTGACAATGGCTCTATTCGTCTTGACCAGCTCTATCGGCCTCTTTGGCTGCGCCAGCAACTCTGAAGTCGCGCAGCTTCGCGCCATGGCTGAAAAAGCTCAGGCGAAAGCCAACAACGCTCATCAGATTGCCCTGGAGGCACGACAAATGGCCGCGGCAGCCCAGGCAGCCGAGCAACGAGCCGACAGCGCTCTCAAAAGCGCAGCTCAGGCCAATCAAAAAGCCGACCAGGCGCTGGAAAAAGCGCACTCGGTAGATCGCAAGATCGACCGCATGTTCAAAAAGACCATGATGAAATAACCCTTTCCTGGGACGCGCGATGGTGGCCAAAAACACTGCAAACCAAAATAGGGCTAGCGAATGACCACGCGCGTACCCACACCAATCCAACGCGCCAGATCCGTTATCTGGTCGTTATCCAGGGCAACACAACCGTTGGTCCAGTTATACTGGCGGTGAATATCGAGGTCGCCCCGACCGATCCCGTGAATCCCGATGCCACCGCCCAATGGAGTATTCTCCGGCGGGTAAGCTCGGGAGCCTTCGGCACTTACAATACGGCGATAATCTGCCTTGGTTATTTTTCCCTGCGCCTTAGCGAGGCGCGCGTGTGCGGCAGTAGGGTAATTAATGCCGAAAAATATTGTAAAGCGGCTTTGCCGATCCACTGAAATGACCCTGTACTCTCCGAGAGGCGTGGTGTCGTCCCCCCGCCAATGCAAGAGGGCAGTACCATTCTGTCCGATTGAGATATTGTCGTACCTGGCAAGAATAGCGCTGTCTTGCCTGACCGTTGCAGTGGCGTGACGCGTGTCGATAAATAACCAAACCGCATCGTCGCTGTAAGCCGGCATGGCTAGCGCAAGTAATATCAGAGACAACGACCACCAGGCCATCACCGAACACTTCCATATGGACAACCAATACCCGCGCAAGGCTGAATCCAGGGTGACCCGGCCGCGGCGAGCAGGCATTTTGATTGCCCTCGCATTGGCATCACTAATCCCGACACATTCAGGCGACACTTTCGCCGCACAGTTCGATCTACCAAATGACGATTCGACTGTGGTTGGGAAAGTTCGTATCGTAAGACCGGGAAAAGAAAACACCTTGCTGGATATCGCTAGACGATTTGACATAGGGTATCACGAAATAACCGCTGCTAATCCGACGCAGGACATCTGGCTGCCGAATCCGAGCATACCCCTGATCATTCCAAGTCAGTTTGTGCTACCGCCCAAGCCCTGGAAAGGCATCGTGATTAATATTCCCCAACGCAGATTATTTTATTTCCCGCCACCTGCCAAAAATAAACCCGAGCAAGTTTGGACATTTCCCGTAAGCATCGCCCGCGAAGGATGGTCGACACCACTGGGGGACACCCAGATCACCGGTAAACACAAAGACCCGGGATGGTTTGTCCCCAAGTCCATACAACAGGAAAAACTCCTCGAAGGCGAGGTTAATTTTCCAACCTATTTTCCGCCTGGGCCTGAAAATCCTATGGGTATGCTAGCGATGCAAACGGGCTTTGAGGGGATTTTTATTCACGGAACCAACAAACCTTGGGGTGTCGGCATGCGCACCAGTCACGGTTGCTTTCATCTATACCCTGAAGATGCGGCGACACTTTTTCAGGATATTCGCCAAGGCACGCCTGTCCGCATTATGGATCAACCATTCGCAGTGGGCGTTTATCAGGGCCAGTTGGCAATGGCCAGCTATCCCCCGGTGGGAGAATACAACGCCAGACAAAACCCTTTCACCAGAGCGATTCTAGCGATCACCCCGTGGCTTTACGAAAAGGATGAAACCGGGCAAGCAAAATACCTTGTCGACTGGCGCCAGGTTCAGGAATTAACACTAAAAAGCCAGGTCCTTCCCACGCAAATCAACCCGGATGCAATGCCGATAGAAGAAGCACTGTCGAAAATGCCTGTTGAGGATTACATCTGGCCACCTTACGGTGACGACGCCAACACCGCGCGGCCTCCGCGCGAGTCAACCTCACCGGCCACGCCGCCATAACTCGAGAAAACGATATTTAAACGACGAAAACCCACCGAAGGAGGGAACTCTGCTCGATGCTCGGCACAGTCGCTACGCGAGCGCGAATGAACCGATCTGGCCGGCTACCTGCGCGATAGCACAGATCTAAAACCACGACCTACCAGGTGCCTACTCAAATCTGGGCAAATCCACTTCGGGAGAGGACTCGCCTGAAACGGTTTTTACATTGCAATTCCAGCCGTGGCTGCTCAGCTTGTCGACAAACTCAGAAAATTTGATGTCACAGAATTCCGGATCGTTCTGCGCCGTCCACAACACCTGATTACTGCTTTCATTAATTTTTCTGTAATGCACCTCGCAGGGCACTTTACCCATCCCCTGCCTGACGACTTCGACCTGCCGAATAAACTCGCCAGTACGACACTCAGCAAACTGACCCAGAGCGGCGAACGGCAAGCCGAGCAAACCAGCTAACGCTATCGCAGGAACGCGACGGACCAAACCAACGACTTTAGCAACCCGAAACATTTCAACCCTCCTATGGTCATCGACCTGTTGTAATCGATAAGCGCCTGACGGCACTACTATTATCCTTAAAGCAGCGCCGCGGAGCCAGGGGCTTGCGTCCAGGCACGAATCTTAGCTTGATAATTGTGAGCCACTCATCAGGCCTCACAAATACGCCAGCATCAAAAGCGGTAATTACTGGGCGCCCCAACCACCATCGACGACAAACTCCGAGGCGGTAATAAACTTGGCCTCATCCGAACACAGGAACAGGGACATGGTGGCAATGTCCATCGGTTCACCCATACGGCCCATAGGCGTAGTCTCGGTAATCATCTCTATGTATTCAGCGCTAAGGGTTTTCGCCAAGGGCGTTTCGATAATACCCGGATGCACGGAGTTGATTCGTACCCCCTGCCTGGCGTATTCGAGGCCCGCTGATTTTGTCATCAAACGCACTGCTCCCTTCGCGCCGTGGTAGGAAATCATACTGGGCGTGCCAATGATACCGTAGAGGGAAGATATATTAACGATGGCACCATTGCCCGATTTTTTCAGCGCTGGCATACAGGCCTTCATACCCAGCCAGACGCCGGTCTGGCAAATGGCGACAACGCGATTAAAGCCATCCAGAGTTTCCTCCTCGACGCCGCTAATGTTGGCAACACCGGCATTATTCACCAGGGTGGTAATCGCACCGTACTTGTCGATGGTCGTTTTGACGACGTTATCCCAGTCGGACTCGCTGGTCACATCCTGATGCACGTAGATGGCATCACCGCCCTCTTTGCCGATTGCAGCGACAACTTTTTCGCCCAGGTCGTCCTGCAAATCGGTAACGACTACTTTTGCCCCCTCGTTGGCAAACAGATGCGCGTGCGCCTCGCCGATACCGCTCGCCCCCCCGGTAATAATAGCTACCTTATCTTTTAATCGCTCACCCATAATAATGTCTCCTCAATTGAGTTTTTGGCTGTCTATACAAACTGAATCAGAACCTGAGACGGCCGATAATAGCGGTTTTTCTCTCTGGAAACACACCCGCGAAAGCGCCCACCGCACGATGTGTTCAACGCCGCTGGAACCGTGGCGTTACTGTCCCCACCGACACTACACATCCAACCCGCCGTCAGGTAATGGCATCGTTATCCTGGCAGATAGAGTCCACCGTTAACGTGGAATGTCTGCCCGGTAATGTACGAAGCGTCATCAGAGAGCAGAAACTCGACCGTCGCAGCAATTTCGTGGGGTTTGCCGGCACGTCCCATCGGTACCTGAGAAATGAGGCTTTCATAGACGGCTTCAGGCATCACACCCTTTAGCCCGTCGTGCATAATAAGGCCCGGTGCAATGGCATTGACCGTTACGTTGTACTTTGCCAGATCCAGCGCCACTGAATGAGTGTAACCGAGAACGCCGGCCTTGGCGGCCGCGTAACACGCTTGTCCGCTCGGCGGATGATACGCAGCGAGGGAAGCAAAATTCACGATTCGACCGAAACCCGCGTCGACCATGGCTTTGGAAAATGCGCGTGTACAAAAAAAAGCGCCATTGATATTCACTTTGATGACGCGATCGTGGGTTTTGGTATCCAGCTCCCAGGGTTTGCCGTAACCCTGAATGCCCGCGTTGTTTATCAGATAGGACACCTGCATACCACGCTCGGCAATTTCTACCGCCAGTGCATCTACATGTTCGTCCTTGGTGACATCGAGGGGAAACAACGTCACGTTTGCCGCTTCCTCTGACGTCAAAGCTGACTGGCGCCACTGCTCCAGCTCGTCAGGTGTTTTACGATCACAACCGATAACCGGTATACCGGCGGCAACCAGCCGCTTGGTCATCGCCGTGCCCAAACCGCCGATGGCGCCTGTAATCAATGCATGTTTTTGCGTCATTTTTCTCTCCTGAACGGGATAAACAAAGAATACAACCTGTATTAACGACATCCCCACCAGCGCGTTATCGCACTGGCTCTGCTACGTGTATTACGGCAGATAACCTGACTGGGCACGCGTTGTTAGAAATACTACAAATGGAGGGGGATCGGGTATTCCCCATCGAAAACTCGACTTAAAGCTTAAATGGCACGAATATCGCGGAGAAAGTCTTCGATGGTTTTACTCAATTCTCGACTGGTCTGCGTCAGACTTTGCGAGGAGGTTTGGACCTGTTCAGAGCCGCTCAGCGCATCCCGAGAACCTTCCTGTACCTGCTTTATCTGCTCGCTGACAGACTCTGTCAGCTTAGCTGCTTCGCGTATATTATGCAGAATCTCACGCGTAGCATAGCTCTGCTCTTCCGTCGCCGCATTCACACTCAAGGCTACTTCAGAATTTTCCTGAATGGCTGTCTTGGTTTCGGAAATGGTCTTGACTACCTTGTCGCTGATCATCTGCACCTGATTGATCTGATCGACAATATCATTTGTCGCACTAGCGGTCTGGTTGGCTAACTCTTTTACCTCCGACGCAACCACCGCAAAACCGAGTCCAGCATCACCGGCGCGAGCCGCCTCAATCGTCGCGTTGAGTGCTAGCAAGTTGGTTTGCTCGGCGATTTCATTGATCAAACTAATGACGTTTCCGATATTCCTAGAGGACTCGGCAAGGCTGGCGGCAATTTCCGCGGTAGCATCCACTTTAACAATAGCGTCACCGCTAATAGAGGACGAGTGCTCCATCTGACGGCTGATCTCGGAGACAGAAGATGCCACTTCCTCGGTTGCGGAGGACACCGTTTTCACATTGGAGGCAGTCTGTTCCGCGCCCTGTGTGGCCGCGACAGTCTGCGCTTCCATCTTGTTTGCCGCCTCTGACATCTTCACCGCAGCACTTTCCATTTGTTCTATGGCTTCAGAGAAACGGCGGTTTTTTTCAGCTATCGCATCGTCAAAAGCGGTTATACGCTCTTCAAGCTGCCTCGCTCTGGCTTCTTTTTCGGCGGCAACTTTTAACTCCCGCTGTTGCTCTTCTTCCTTCAACTTTTCCTGCCGAGCGCGTCGCTCCTCATCTCGCGCGCGCTTTTCTTCCTCCGCGGTTTTCGCCTCCTCCTCCAACCGTACTCTTTCGAGATTACTGGCTTTAAAGTTTTCAAGCGCTCTGGCGATGCTGCCTATTTCCGCGCCGTAATTCTGAAATGGCACGTCGACATCCAACTCACCCTCGGCAAGTTGACCGATCTTCTCGTCCAGTACCAGCAAAGGACGAGAGACACTTCTGGATATAATCAAAGCACCGACGAGGAGCAAAGCAACCACCCCCACGCTAATCCCAAAGAGCAACGCAACGATAAATGCCTTATTCGCTTTGGCACCCGCCTGCTCCCTTATTTCGCCGGCCAGCCCATCGGACACCTGCTTGATCATATCCATACGCTGGGTGGCCGCCGCATACCAGTCCTCGGCTGTATATCCGGTATCCTTAAAGTCGCCACCTTCAAGATCGATTACAATGCTCCGGAATTCCTCAACCCTTGTCGCCACGTCCTCGGACGACAGGGCTTCGTAAGCCTGCCATAAATCCTTTTCCGCTACATTTTCAAAAGCCATTTCCGCACCTTTTTGCTGACCCAGCAATTCAAGAAATTCGGAAAATCGCTCGGCATCGAAATAGCCCGAGGAATAACCCACTGCTACCGTAGTACGCTCGCTGCCGCTCAACTCCAGAAGCTGCATAAGCGCTAGTAGCGCAGAAATTTCCCTCGTGATAGTGGCGTCGGAAACGCTGTGGTTCATACTACCGACAAACCTGAGTAGCGCCTTGTACATCTTGTTGAAATCTGCCTGCATAACGTCGATCGGAAAAACGCGCGGCTGCGCCACCTGCCTCTCGACAAAGCTCATATTGGCAATTCTTGCGTCCTCGCGGCGTTCGGCAGAAAAATCCACATTCAAGACATAGGACCGCGCTTCACCCAACTGCGCGATTTCGGATTGAACCATGCGCAGAGATTCAGAGACCTCGCGATCAAAAGCATTTAATTGGTCACTGCCCACGGAGGAATTAAAAGCTTCAATGGCCTGGTTGGTCTGGGTCTTCTGAGCCGTCAACCGGCGCTTGGCATCGACACCGCCATATGAGCTGAGATATATAGCAGAAAGCCCCTCCTCCTTTTGCAACTCGTGCAAAAGATTGCTCAGGTCTATGGACAAGGCGGCGAGATGCTGGATCTCTTTATTCGTCCGATATTCCTGATAAGTCCAATAGGATTGGCTGGCGGCCAGTACGATCAAAAGGGCGATAGGCAAAAAAGTGCTGCCGACAATTCGATTGGCGAGGCTAAAGTTATTCAGGGCTCGTTCTACGCGCGCCAGAAACGGTGTCGTATTTACTTCAGTCATCCCCCAACCCCTAGTGAACGTCTTGCTGCTTTTGTTATGGTATTCGCCCAATGCCCCAGTTACGAGACTACGTCTTATAGTTATCGGGCGGAATTGACGTCGCTTTAGCACTTATTGCTAATATAGCTAACTGGTTAGAAAAATCAGGGCCCCCTCGCCATAGTTTTTCAGGTTGATCGTGTAAGCAGTTTTTTTATCAAAACCAGCGACCAGGTTTTTGGTCTCTACGGCAAGCGCAGCCTCTGCCTCCAGATGGCCAAAACGTAAATGCGAGGTATCAGAGGACATAAATAACCGGGACATGATATTCATTACTTCGTTGATGCTATCTTGCACCATTGCGCTTAGATCCCCCGAATCAACACTTTCCTGTGCAGCCGCAGGGGGCACCATAGTCATCGCAGCCCCCAGAAATATGCCGAGTTTTCGTTCGCATTCAATAATAGCCACTGGCGTGTCTGTGTCGTCGATAAAGACGCCGTAAATCCAGTCGATACCGGCGGGATCAAATTCAGCTGGCAACCCGCTTATCTCGATCTGGTTAAACAGTAGATCAAGGATACTTTTTACTTCTTCCTGCTTGGGCACCTGATATGTCATTACTGGTGTTCCTTGTGGCAGAGCGTTATAAGGCAGAAGAACCGACGCTGGTGCATCGATATGCGACCTGCATCAGGGTGGCATGTTGCTATCGAAAACTTTAGAAAAACGGTCGCAGTGCCGCTTTAATAGACTCTTCAGTGAAAGGTTTTGACACCAGAAATTTTGCTCCGGCTTCGCGTGCCCGCGTTCTCATTTCTTCCGAAGCTTCAGTAGTAATAAAACCGAAGTCGACACTTACGCCCTGGTTTCCAAGCTCTTCAAGTAGCTCAATGCCGGTCATGTTAGGCATATTCCAGTCACACAACACTAACTCCGGGGCTTCCGATTTTATTTTTTCCAGTCCCTGCACTCCATCTTCGGCCTCGACAAACTGGGCGTCGAAGCCCGCTGACTTGACCATCTTCTTAACGATCATGCGCATTGCTGCGCTGTCGTCTATTACCAGTACTTTCATAATATCTCCTGAAAAACAAGCCGTAGCCCACCCACGTTATTCTTGCACTACACGTCCTACAATTTCTCGTAGTACACGCAGCCATCACCGTGAATCGGCTTAAATTCGTTGACGTCTTGAGGCACAATTTCTGATCCGCCTGTAATTAATGTGCCACCTTTGGCTATAACTGTCGCGAGTTGTTTAAACAGTCGCACGCGATCACTCACCTTAAAATAATTGGCTATGTTTCGACAAAACACGATATCGTAGGTCGGCATCACGCCTAGATCATCCAGCAGGTTGAGCTCTTTAAAATTCACCATACTACGCAGTCGGTCGATGACCCTGTACCGCTGATCGACTTTATCAAAGTATCGCTTAATGTACGCTGGCGACAAACCCCGGTTAACTTCGTAATTGCTGTAATCTGCGCTTCGCGCGGTCTCTATCGAGGCCCGGGATATATCATAGCCATCCACCTGCACCCGATGCCCTTCTAGAAGCGGGGCCAACTCATCAACCACCATGCAGATACTGTAGGGCTCTTGTCCTGTAGAACAGGCGGCTGAACAAATACGCAATACCGAGCTGCGGTCACTATTAACGAAGTCAGGTATCAATTGGCTTTTTAACAGGGCAAATACCGGAAAGTCGCGAAAAAAATAAGTTTCGTGAGTGGTAATTGCGTCAATAAAGATATTTTTTAAAGGCCCGTTTCCCTCGCCCTCGAGGGACTTAATCAATTGCCCGAACGATTCAAAAGAGAATTGGCAAAGCACAGGAGCCAGGCGTGCCTCTAGGAAATTATGCCTGGCAGGCTCCAGCATAACACCGGTGTAACGATCGGCAAGGCCAACCAGTTGAATCGCTTCGGCTCCCGATATTGACGATATTGACTTCGACACAGCTTATGACAACCCGCTGGGCTAAAGCGATCTCCATACCGCAACATAAACAACATTCAGATGAGGCATTACTGTTTTATATCATTATTCGTCATATATTTCTCCAACTTTTTGTGTTCGACATCGACATGCTCCTTCAACCAGTCAAATACCGCAAGAATAATAGGCATTGCATTGACAGGCTTTTCCGCCGAGATCCGCTCAATCCCTTTACTGATCGCCGCCAACACCGTTTCGGTAGTCCCAGTCAATTGTTCAATTCGGCTATCGCCATGCTGCGCCAGGAACCGCGCTTCTTCCCGACCGTGACGCTCAATAGCCAGCGATAGCTCTTTCAGAGGGGATAACAGCTCGGCGAACGGGGCTTTATCCTTGGCGCGTCCGTGTATTCGGTTGACCTGCTCTAGGATCGCGCTATGCAAGTCATTGCAGAAAGCGGGACCGACCAGCCACTTCTCGGGTTTTACAAGCACCGCGGATTCCTGGCCAGGTATTCCGCGGGCCATACTCAAACGAATGGTGTCGAAATCAGAAAGAATCTCCCCTGTTGCCACGTGCATCTGCGCTATTTGCGCGTGGTTCGCCGCCGAGGTAATCGACAGGTTTTCACCTTCGCGAGCAATGCGTTGAATAGTGGTCACGACAACATGCGAGGTTTTCGCCGTTTCTGCCAGCTGGCCGTTGATATCCTTCAACGATTCAGCACTACTCAAAGCATTACTGTGCATATTTGCTATGCGGTGCTGGGTCGCCGATACATTCTGCGCAATTTCAGCACTGGAGACCGACTGCTGCTCAGCCGCCGCCGCAATACTGGCGACGATCTCGTTAACGCTGGCAATAGTGTCGCTCATACCCTTGATGGCTTCCAGCGTCGCGCCAATTGCATTCTGAATAATTTCGACTTTGTCCTTGATGTCTTTATTGGCGGTGCTGGTCTGTGACGCCAGCTCCTTGACTTCGTTGGCAACCACAGCGAAACCGCGACCGGCCTCTCCCGCCCGCGCAGCCTCTATAGTAGCGTTAAGCGCCAGCAATTTGGTTTGATCGGAAAATTCCCGAATGGTGTTAGTGACCATGCTGATACCTGCGGCGGCATTGGTCAGCTCCTCGAACTGCCGGGCCGCGGCGTCCATATCGACGACGGCCTGTTCACTGATTGCACGCGCCTTTTCCGTGCTTTCTGCTATTTCCTTTGACGCATTCGACAACTGGACCGTCGTCGACGCCACACTGTCGACACTGTTTTTCGATACGCTGGAGTCCTCGGCCACCGCGCGTACCGCGGTGCCAACTTCCTCGGCACGATCGGCGACCATTTTCAGGGTGTTATCGACGAATTGAGCAGCCTCCGCGTCGGAGGTCAAATCCACACTCGAGTAGCGGAACAGGCCTTCCGAAAACTCGCAGGCATTCGACGCGCCACGATGCACTGAGCGCACGGTTTCCTGAAAAGCACCAAGCAGCTCGTCGAGCTGCTGCCGCAAACGCTCGAGGCCATCGCTGATCTCCCCTGCAGGCACCAGGCCCTGGTCGGAAAAATCCAGTCGCGTCAGCTGGCCGAGTAATTCGGCCGCAACGTCGTCACCAGTTTCTTCGGAAGCTACCAAAGCCCGACTTATACCTTCGGCGGACACGACAGAGCCCTCTGGTTGTTGCACAGGCGTGGCCTCTTTTTTCATCTTTCACCTATCCGTTTACAAGTCCGCAACCGCCGCTGAAACGGCATCCAACAGTTCCAGCGTGACAGCGGCCATCTGATCGAGAGTCATTTCTGCCTCGATGACACCGGCCCTGCGCGCGCTTTTAGGCATACCGTAGACAACACAGCTGGACTCTTCCTGTCCGATTGCCAGTGCGCCTTCCTGTTTTAGGCATCGCAAACCTTGCGTACCATCAGATCCCATACCGCTCAGGATGAGTGCCACGACCCTGTCCCGATATACTTTCGCGACACTGCTGAACAACAGATCTACCGAAGGCTTAAAACCGTTGTCCACTTCCCGGTCGTTGACTTCAAGCGTTGCCGCATCCGGTGTGCCGACAATACCGAGCTGGCGACCACCCGGAGCAATATAAGCGTAATCAGGTTTGACCCATTCTCCATGTTCCGCTTCCTTCACGGTCAGGGCTGAAACCTTGTTAATAGACTCGGCCAGCGTTCTGGTGAACAAGGGAGGCATGTGTTGCACAATAAATACCGGAATCCCGAGCGGTTGTTGAATTTTTCCAAAAAGATGGAGCAGTGCAACAGGCCCGCCCGTGGAACAACCTATAGTTAAAGCCTGGGGTTTAAACAGTGGTTTTTTGAACTGAGGTGTGGGCTTCTCGACACTTTTCTGTTCAGTGTCCCGCACCTTGCCCACGCCTAGCAGTTTGGCTTTTAGCTGACGGCGAATTTCTTCCCGCGCCCGCTTGGCGCCCATACCCTGCGGTTTGGTGATAAAGTCGTAGGCACCTGCCTCAAGCGCTTCTACAGTGAGCGCGGCACCGGCTTTTGAATGGGCACTGACCAAAAGTATTCTGGTTTTACTCTCCTGTTGCTTTAGTGCCTGAATGACTGCCAGGCCGTCCATCACTGGCATCTCGAGATCGAGCGTTATCGCGTCGGGCTCAAGGCGGCGAATGTTTTCCAGAGCATCGCGCCCGTCTTCAGCTGTACCGATACACTCGAGCCCGGGAACCTCGTCGATCAGCTCCCTGAGCAGTTGACGGTACATAGAGGAATCATCGACCACCAGGACCCGGATCACGCTCACAGCATCCGCTCCCCCAGCAACACAGCCTTGAGGTTGAGCATCGCGATCAGATCCTGTTCCCGCTTGTACAAGGCATTAAAAAAGCGTGCGTTCGCCCCATTGACGTCTCCGGGCACCGGCGAGAAATTCTCTGCCCGGCCGGTAATAGAATCCTCGATTTTATCAACCAACAGACCCAGGTGTTCGTCTTGAAACTCCACCAACACGATGTGTCCGCCACGGTTTTCCCCTGCAATACCCAGGCTTTTGTATAAATCGACGGTCGTCACGATATTACCCCGCAAGTTAATAACGCCAACCACATAGTCGTAGCGCGAATATACGGGAGTAATTTCCGGTGGTTTTAGGATCTCTCTGACCTGATCGATGGCCAACCCCGCCACAATATCACTCACCCTGAATACGATGATTTCGGTATCTCCGTAATCGGCGCTGGTCCTGGTGTCATCCATGAGTCCTTATCTCCGGTGGATCCCATTCTGCTGGAAGCGGTCTCGCCCAGTTTTGGCAAGACGCGAGCAACTGCTGCCGATCCAGCTTGATCTGATAGGCGTTGACACCTGCCGCAAAGCCTTTTTTTTCGGCTTCCTGACCGGTCACCGCAGTCACCGCAATGATCGGCAGGTCTTCGTATGCCGAATAACTGCGAATACAGCGCACCATGTCGAGGCCATCCATTCGCGGCATCTCGATGTCTGTCACCACCATGCAGATATCTCTGTTTGCGTTCAGAGCCTCTATGCCCTGCAGGCCATCCTCTGCGACAATCACATCGTAGCCCACGGATCGCAATTCCTCCGCCATTTGATCCCGGTAGAATGGCGAATCTTCCACCAGCAATATGCGTAGCTCCTCGTCGCCTTCCAATTCGCTCGTCAAATGGCGGGTCAACTCGGGATTATGAGTTTCCAGAACACCGTAAATATCCAATAGTTCAATAATCGTGTTATCTATCACCAGAGAGCCACTAATGCCGCTCCGCCGGTGCGTTTTATGGTCGATGTTTTCGCTGAAGTCGACAACGTCCCTTATCTTGGCCACCATCAGGCCTACCTCCCTTTGTCCCACCGTAAAAACAATAGCGTAGAAGTGTTTGCTGGCATGCCATTCCGGTTCAGCCGAACTTACTGTGCCTTTGAGCGACACCAGCGGCAAAATACCGCCACGATAACTAATCGCGTGACCCTGGCCCACGGTCTGCAAATCCTTGAAATGGAACTTTTCGATGCGCACGACCAAGTTGAGTGGTATCGCGTAAACGTCAGTGGCGCTGTTCTCCACAATCAGTAGCTTAAAAGTATCGGACGAAAGACTTACATCGCCTTCCTCCACGCCCTCCAGCATCGTGCGATCAGACTCGGCGTTGTCGATAAAACCACTGATGCCCTCTGCGTTCAGTATCAAAGCTACGCGCCCATCGCCAAGAATCGTCGCACCGGCAAACTCACTGCTGTTTTTGAAATGCACGCCAAGCGGTGTTTCAACAATTTCTGCAGATTCATGCAACTCGTCCACTCGAATCCCGTACTTGGAAGTGCCCGTCGCCACTACTACAATGTTAATAACACTTTGGGCATGCACTCGACGGTCCTCACCGGAACGCGGATCAAATACCTCTAGTTCGCCCTCCTCGACAAAATTCCGTCTGTCGACCAACAGATCGCGGCGTTCGTCGTGCCGCCGTCCCGAGCCGGGTTCAGCGTAGTTACCCTGGATCTTCAGATGATCGATGAGTTCGATCAAAGGCAGCAGCTGACCGCGCAAACGCAATACTGTGAGATTCCCAACGCGCTGAATGCGCCGTTGCACCTCGTCCGGCGAAACGCTGACCATCTCCACAACATTGACCTGAGGTATAGCAAAAGTTTCACCGCTGATGCCGATAAGCACGCTCGGTATGATGGCCAACGTCAGCGGTAATTTGATACTTACAATCGTGCCCGCGCCCTTGACCGACTCAACATCGGCAACACCTCCCACTTTCGCCAGATTTTGGCGGACAACGTCCATCCCCACGCCCCGGCCGGATATGTCAGTCACTTCAGAGGCTGTAGAAAATCCCGGATCAAAAATAAGACGTGTAATGTCTTTTTCAGACATACGGGCAATTTCTTCCGCACTGTAAAGCCCTTTGTCTATAGCTTTGGCAGCAATTTTTTCCGGATCTATGCCGGCCCCGTCATCGCTGATTTCGATCACCACCTGCCCTGCTTCGTGGCTCGCTGCTATGCTCAACATGCCCTCGTCAGATTTACCAGCAGCGACGCGATCTGCAGGCAGTTCCAGGCCATGATCGACGGCATTTCTGATCAAATGCGTCAATGGATCGCCCAGAGCTTCAATAATATTTTTATCCAGCTCAACATCCTGACCAGTTATTTCTAACCTGATGTTTTTTCCCAACTGGCCCGACAGATCGCGAACAACGCGACGAAATTTGTTAAAGACGATATCGATGGTTTGCATGCGCGTCGACATAATCGCCTTTTGCAACTGCGACGTGATCGCATCAACCTTTTTCGAAGTCGGAACAAGGGCCCTGACATCGCCCTGATCGACGCTTTCCAACAGTGCATTGCGCGTCAACACCAATTCGCCGGCAAGCGCCATAAGACGATCAAGCAACGATAATTGCACTCGAATACTCTGATCTGCGACCGACCGTCGAGACTCGCCATCGGTGGCGGTGTTTGATGGGAGAGCATTTTCGACCTCATCCGTCGCCTCTGCGGTAATAACCGCTTGCTCAGCAGTGGACGCCGTCTGCCGGTCTTCTGCTACTGATGTATCGACCGGGGTTGTTGCGTGTTCTTCCGGACCTTCGGGGTGTAAAGCTTCCCCTGCCTCCGTGTCAGACAAACCAGATACCGTGTCATCTGTAGCATTTTCGACCGACTCACCTTTCTCAGTTTGTCCGACAATCCCGTTAAAAACCGCCAGTAAATCCCCGGTGTCGTGATCCTCCGACGCCTGTGGCACATCAATCATCTTTGCCAGCGTGTCTGCGCCCGCCAACAACGACGAGATAATCGTCGGTGTCACCGTCAGCTCATTATTGCGAATCAGATCCAGGACATTTTCCATGGCATGGGCCAGATCGCGTAGCTTGTTAAAGTCGAAAAACCCAGCACCACCCTTGATGCTGTGCAAAGTGCGAAAAACCCGGTTTACCAGGTCGGTGTCGACCCCCTCCATGGCCTCCATAGCGAGCAAATCGTCTTCGATACCGCTAAGATGTTCTCGCGATTCCTCGATAAATAACTGGAGTACTTCTTCGTCGATCTCGTCCATTGGCGAAAGTTTTTTACCGGTTTCTCGGAATCATCGCTGACTCCCCATAAGCAATTTCACGCATGTCACTGGCGCAAAAACAAGCCATCGGACGACGCGGATTCGGCAAGATCGGGATTGCAGCTGGCAAAAGCCTATGCCCCGCCGGGCGCGGCTCGATCAATACGAGTGGAGAAATTGCGGACATGGCGCGCGATTACCTGTCAGTTGGCACAACCAGGACCGGAACAAGCTCTTCCCGCTATCTTGGATAACAGCGTAATGTGGCATATGTAGTTGTGGTTATCCGCCCTGCGCGTAGTCAAAACGCGCGTGAGTTACCTTCAGGTCTTATCGGTATCCCGATCGCCCTGCAATTTACTTTTTCGACAGATCTGGGGGAAACTTGAGGCAAGGCAGGCGCTGAGTGCGCCGGAATCATAGACAGTTTTAGGCGGAGAAACCGCCGCGATTAGTCCTCTAGAATAAAAATCACTTTCAGCTCAACCACGTACTGTTTTATTTCCCCCATCTCAACCAGCGCGCGCTCCTGAGACACCTCGACAGCCTGAATGCCGCGGAGGGTTTTACGGGCACGATCCAGACCTTTTTCCAGGGCGTTCTGAAAACTTTTGGTAGACGATGCCACCACCGTAGAAACGCTTGAGACGCTCATTATGCCACCCCCAAATATTACCGACGCTACCAGTGAAGTTCGTCCGGCCCAGTCATATCAAAACGCAAATGGGCACGCACGCAATAGTCCAGAGCGCCGTCATCTGCGATAGAAACTTTTTTGCTGATAACGCGAATCTCGCGAATACCACGCAACGTCTTATTGGCTCCTGCCAGAATTTCCTTTAACGCATCCTCGAAGGATACTCTGGATATACCGATTAATTCGTTGGACTTGCCCTGTAACATCGCTACGCCCCAATTGTAGTTTTGCGCCTGGCCGCGTCTGACTCACTGTACTGTGAGAACGGGTATCGCCCCGGGCTGCGGCACAGCAACCAGCGAAAACCGCAACACGCCCTCATCACTGTGGGCCATAGCGTACCCCTCATCGACCAACATATCCAGATGCCCGATCACTTCAGAACTGACTGCGTATAACTCCGTCTCCCAGACCTTGGGAAACAGGTACTGGCCCACCTGCAGGGGCGTCAGAGCCCCATGGCGTTCAAGGATCCGGGAGATTTTCAGCAGGCGCCGCTCAGTGGCCAGCTTATAGCCAGCGATGAGTGCTCGATGATCGGCAAAGACATCGCCGTGACTCGGATAGACACTCTCGAGATCGTAGGGCAATAACTTGTTGGCCGACCGGTAATACTGCCCCAGTGCGTGAACGCGCTCGCCGTCGGGCTGATCGGGGATATCGAGCAGACACACCGGAGTGATATCGGGTAACAAATGGTCTCCAGAAAACATTTGCCGGCTATCCGGCTGCCAATAGACGACCTCTTCAGCGCAATGTCCCGGCGTGTGTATGGTCTGCAACTCGAAGTCGTCGATCGGAATGACATCACCGTCAACCAGGGCCTTGTCGAGTTCGCAAGGCTCGAAAATATCGCTAATGTAATGTCGATACTCGAATATTTTTTCGTACATCGCGTCGGTAAAACCGAGACGGCGAAAGAACTTTTTCTCCGCATCCACCCTGTCCGGGCCCGGAAGAAAGTTACCGACCGATTCTGGAATCGCCTCGTGGCCCCAGATTTCACAGCCCGAGGCCCGCTGGATTTTCGACGCCTGGCCAAAGTGATCCGTGTGCGCATGGGTCAGCAACAGCAAACTGATATCTGCTATGGTGAAACCGAATTCCTGCACGCCCTGATCAAGCGCTTTCCAGGCCGCGTCCGTGCCCACGCCGGTATCGATCAAAACCAGTTGCCGCGAACCGGGTTTCGGCAAAATCAGATAACTGTTGATATCGCCGACGTCAAAGCCGGTCGGACTGGGTATTCTGACAACACGCCCGAAGCGCTTAATGCCCAATTTATCTTTCATCGCGATTCGGACTACCTACTGGGCTACAATCCAGTCTTTTCGGCAAACCCGGTAAGAATCCAGGTCGGGAGCCGAGCCTGTGTCGGCACCGAGGAGTGGGGCGGACCAGGTTCGAGTAGCCACCGGGTGCTGTTATCACGCTGGCGGAGGCTAATCGCGGGTCTCGCCGAGTTCGACGACTTCGACCGCGGTCTCAGCTTGCGCGGTATCGGCTTGATAGTATTCGGGATAGTCCTCCTTTACGATCGGGCTGCTCACGCGCCAGGTGTAGCAGCCGTTGAGCATAAAGGGCACACTTTCGCTGTCCCCTCCGTCCTCGGAGGTTTCTTTGCCCATTAATTGCCGCGGGTAATCTCCGGACATGGTTTGAAACGCGACCGTGGCGATCGGCCCCATCAATTCTGCCAGATGCGTGCAACCAGCAGTGCCCCCCACAGCGGCACGCACCCGCTTGTTCCAGCCCGGCCCGACCTTGATGCCGACGAGCTTTTGAAAATTGCCCAGGATATCCGAGCACATTTGATAGGGCTGTACATCCATCACCGCCTCGATCTCGCGTATCACCAGGTCGCAATCCAGACTCACTCTAATCGACATATCGTGCACCGGATACCCTGATGCTACGTGTCCACGCCACCGATTCTCATAGGTGTAGGTTTTCTTGTCGCTGAAATGAACCTCGATATCGAACAGGCCGTCCTCGCGAAAATAACCGCGCAGGTCGATGTCACGCGTGTGCAGATGCGCCGTAATGCCTCAAAAATCGGTGGCGTGGACACCTCGCGAAAATAACCGCGCAGGTCGATGTCACGCGTGTGCAGATGCTGTCGTGGTTTAGGAGGCGATAAGGGCATAACTTCCAGATCTCCAGTCACTCGATAGATAAATAGATAATTTTTGAGGCATTACGGCGTCAGCACCACCCGCCCCTGGATTTCACCTGCATGTAATCGGGACAGGACCTCGTTAATGGCTTCCAGCGGCTGCCGTTCGATATGCGGTGTAATTAAACCTGTACGCGCCAGTTCGAGTACTTCCTTGAGCTCCTGCCGGCTGCCCCAGATACTGCTCGTAACCTCGCACTCCAGGGGCAGTTTCCAGAAAGAGTAAGGCAAGGTGCCGCCCGCAATACCGACAATAACAACTTTAGCGCCAATGGCCGCGCTGGCGGCAGCGTTAGCCAGTGTCTGGTCATTACCCACGAAGTCGACGATAGCATCCAGCCCCTCGCCATCGGTCGCCGCCTTGACTGCAGCGCCGACGTCGCCGGCACCGTCGATGGTAACCTCGGCGCCCAACTCTTTAGCCATCGCCAGTTTATCTTTATTGACATCAATGGCGTACAACCGCGTTGCCGGCGTCAATGCCCGGGCGATTTGCAGCGCCATGTGACCCAGGCCGCCAACACCGATGATGCCAAGTCTTTTACCGGGTCCAAGCCGGGATACCGTCTTTTTAATCGCGCGGTAAGGGGTTAGCGCAGCATCCGTCAGCGGCGCGGCTACTACAGGATCGAGACCATTGAGTTTGACCAGATTGCGCGAGTGCGATACGAGCAGCTTTTCCGCCCAACCTCCATCAACCATGATGCCGGGATATATCGGATTCTGGCACAGGTTTTCCTCGCCGCGTTCACAGATATTACAGACCCCGCAACCCCAGGCGCCGAAAACAGCAACGCCATCCCCCGGTTGCACTGCGGTCACCTGGCTACCGATTTTTTCAACCACACCCGCATTTTCGTGGCCCAGGGTAATGGGATTGCGTTTCACGCCCACCTCGCCGTCGATAACGTGTAGATCGGAATGACAGACACCGGCGCCGGCGATTTTCACCAGCACTGCGTTGGGCCCGACTTCCGGCTCGGGCACGTCTTCGATTTGAATGGCATGACCCGCCCCGTAAAATCGCGTTGCTTTCATGTAGTTCTCCTTAGCGTAGCGGCTGGAGTAGAAAAGCACATGCGGCGATCGCGCCCGCAGGCGGTCTCCGGCGCACCTTTTATATTTTGAGCTTGTAGCGCTCGCCATCGGGCACGATATAACCTGCCGTCGGTGGCGCAAAGTGAGTGCCTATGACCAGCACCGGTTGGTTTACATACCGGGCATAGAAGTCCCAGCGTGTTTGAATCGCCTGCTCGGCACTATAGTCGGCAAAGCAGCGCCACTCGGGGCGGGCCAGCTGACAGGGGTGGTGCGTCATATCACCAGTAATCACCGCATCTTCTCCCCGGGACGATATACGCACGCTGATATGGCCGGCAGTATGACCGTGGGTTGGCTCGAACCAGACTTCGTCGTTAACCCGGTGATCGCTGTCGACCAGGTCAGCCAGCCCGGCGTCGATGATGGGCTGCACCGAGTCCTGAATCACCGGACCGAAGTGTTCTTCATCAGGCGCCTTTTCCCAGCTTTGCCATTCGGTCTTTCCGAAAAGATAACGGGCATTGGGAAAAGTCGGTACCCATTGACCATCGACCAGCATGGTATTCCAGCCCACGTGGTCGACGTGTAGATGGGTACAGATAACATAATCGATGCTTTCTCGGGGGAAACCCGCGGCCGCCAGGTCCTGCAAAAACGGTCCGCTGCGCATCGCCCAGGCTTTTGTAGTGCGTTCCTTGTCGTTCCCCAGACAGGTATCGACCATGATTCGAACACCCTGAGATTCAATGATCAGGGCGTGAATAGACATCTTCAGCCAGCCTTTTTCGTTGACAAAATTTGGTGACAGCCAGGGAATCTCCGCCAGTTTTTCCGGCTGTGCATCGGGCAGGACGAACTCGCCGGGTACCGGCCCATCTTCTTCGACTATTTTCGTGACCTTGACGTCACCAATGTGCCAATCGGTCATAACACCCTCTCTTTATCTAAGCGCACCTGGTGCGGCTCAGGCATTTCGAATCCACAGCCCACCATCGACCGGCATGATGACACCGGTCATGAATGATGCCGATGGCAGCGCGAAATTAAGCGTCGCATGCGCCACTTCTTCCGGGTCACCGTAGCGGCGCAGGGCGACCCGGCGCCTGGCAAACGCAGCTTTGTCTTCTTCCGAAATGGAGGCCGTAAGCGCAGTGTGTATCGGGCCCGGGCAGACACAATTACAGGTGATGCCCTCTCTGCCGAGATCAACCGCCACTGCTTTGGTAAAACCCACCACTGCATGTTTTGCCGCCGTATAGGCGCTTACGCCCTCGGTAGCCCCCAAACCTTCGGTAGATGCAATATTGATAATTCTCCCGTGCCTCGCCTGTCTCAGCATGGGCAAGGACGCGCGCACCAATCGCTGCACACCATCTATCAATACCGACATGCTCAGACGCCAGGCCTCTTCGTACTTTTCACTATCCAGTTTGGCATAAGCAGCAAGCCCGGCGTTATTGACGAGTATATCCAGCCCACCAAACTCAGACCCGATCGCCTGAGTCACTGCAGTAATCTGATCCGCATCGGCAACATCCAGTGTCCACGCTGTAGCAGTGCCCCCGCCCAGGCGAATCTCCTCGGCGACATCCTCTGCACCGCGGCTATCGAGATCGGTCACCGCGACCTTGGCGCCCTCGTCGGCGAATAACAGCGCTGTCGCACGCCCCATGCCGCTGGCGGCGCCAGTGATATGCACCACGCTGCCCTTAACAGAGCGGCTTAGTTTACTCAATGTGGCCATGTTGTATTCCCCAAATAGATTTCTTGCGACAGCGAGCCATGTCGCCGCTCCAAGCCAACAGGCACAAGAAAGAATGACATTAAGACAGGCTAAGGGATTCGGTTATCCAGGGACAACCGACTGCCTGGTATCTCAAGGCTCCGCTAGGCCACTTTCGCCGCGACGGCGCCGGGCTCCGCTGCCTGCAAAACCGGCAGACAAGTGTCCGCAAAAAGTTGCATCTGGCGGTGAACGGCTTCATAGGGCAGGCCTGCATAAGAGAAAGACACATTAAATGTCACCGGGCCGGCCATGTCCTGAATCGCGTTCATCTGATCGATACAGTCTTGCGGGGTACCGAAAATCTGGTTGTTAACGTACAGGTTTTCCATAGACTCACTGCTGCGATCACGCATGACGCCGGCAGATTTGGCGTAGAATTCGTAGCCTTTGACGCCTTCGAAGTGTGTCCCATCCATTTCATAGTGACGCAGCGCTGAAATCCAGTAGTCAGTCATATACTGGTTCGCCAGTTCGCGCGCTTTATCACCGTCCTCATCGACCATGACAAATACGTTAGCGACCACCGGCGGTGCTTCCCGGCCCTGATATTCCCGGAAGGCCTCGCGATAAACCCGGCAGTCTTCAGCGCGGGATTTCCACGGCGATATCGCAAACACCATCATGCCCAGCCCGAGTTTGGCAATCAGTTCGGCAGTCTCAGGGGACTGGCAGGTGACGAAAGTCCGATCGAGATAGGGCCCCATGGGTGCCGGGCGAATATCCCGGGCGGCCTGCTGAAAGTGCTTACCCTTATGCTCTTTGGCCTTGCCGGTCTCAAGCATATCGAGCACCATGCGCGCGGATTCGTCGA
>OBJS01000152.1_pt1 | contig 21847 bp, 26 predicted proteins | sample 1519851 | NCBI WGS metagenome assembly OBJS01 (sample SAMN03019806, study PRJEB22545) | beach sand metagenome | biome: beach; feature: sea beach; material: beach sand | place: USA: Municipal Pensacola Beach, FL | collected 2010-10-20 | depth 25-47 cm m
CAACACATCTGAAGAGACTCCGCAGGCAGATGCCGAAGCGCCAGTCGCACGTTTTATCCAAACCTTATTCGAAAGTGCTATTGAGAGCCGCGCCTCTGATATACACATCGAACCAGAAGAAAATATTATTCGTGTCAGGCAGCGCATTGACGGCCGATTGAAAGAAGAAATTGTCAACCAAAAGAATATTGCCTCTGCTATTACCTCTAAGTTTAAAATCATGGCGGGATTGGACATCTCAGAGAAAAGACTCCCTCAGGATGGTCGGTTCAATTACGACATTCTTGGGCATAAACTGGATGTGCGAATCTCCACTATGCCTTCGCAATTTGGTGAGGTAATAGTCTTACGTCTATTGGATCGTACGGACGGTATTCCCGACCTAACGACAATTGGTATGGGAGAGTCGTTACAAACACGATTTAATCAATTCATCTCCCGACCCAATGGCTTAGTGTTAGTCACTGGCCCGACCGGCAGTGGTAAAACCACCACCCTTTATGCCGCATTACAGCAAATTAATACGCCTGACATAAAAATCATAACCGTGGAAGATCCCATTGAATATCGACTTGAACGGGTCAACCAAATTCAAGTGAACAGCCGTATTGATCTCACATTCGCACGAGTATTGCGCGCCGCCTTGCGACAAGATCCAGACATCATCTTAGTGGGTGAGATCAGAGATGGTGAAACTGCGGAAATAGCCTTGCGAGCTGCTTTAACTGGTCACCTGGTATTTTCCACGCTACATACCAATGATGCAATCTCCACTGCCATTCGCCTCGTAGATATGGGTGTGGAGCCCTATCTAGTGGCTGCAGCGGTGAATGTGATCGTGGCGCAGCGATTAGCCCGTACCAATTGTGAGAAATGTGCACTACCCACTGCCCTAGAAGCCCATCAAATCGCCTGGCTCACCGCCACCTATGGGGAAGAATCAGTACAGCATTCTTACTACAAGGGTACGGGTTGCGACAGATGCAATCGCACGGGATATTTTAAACGGAAACCGATATTTGAACTATTGGAACTAAGCACTGAACTGACAGAGCTGCTGAGGGAATCCCGATACCAGGCCTTTACCGATTTTGCCAAACAGCACCCACGTTATATTTCCATGGCAAAAGCAGGGCTAGAAATGGCAAAGACAGGTAGCCTGAGCATTGAAGAGTTAATGCGGTTAATCGGCTGGAATGACTGATGGCACTGTTTGAATACCAAGCGCGAGATCGCGAGGGAAAACTGAAGCTAGGCACCCTAGAAGCCATGAATAGTCAAATAGCTGCGCAAAAACTCAACGAGTCTGGCCTGATCCCAGTTTCTGTTCGCTCCGCTGCTGAGGCCGGTATCAGTAAAACCGAAAAACCCCAGGAGCGTCTATTCACACGTAAAGTGAAATCTGGTGATATGTTCCAGCTCACCCGTCAGCTCTACAGTCTCACACAGGCCGGTGTACCGATTCTCACCTCCTTGACGAGCCTCGCTCGAAGTACCCATGATGTGATGATAAAACGGGCGCTTGCCGACGCCATTCGAGCCCTGGAAAGTGGACGCGATCTGGCTAGTGCGTTAGCGCTCCATCCCGAGGTGTTTAGCCCATTTTATGTGAGCATAATTCGCGTTGGGGAACAGTCTGGTCGTTTAGACGATGTTTTGTGGCATCTCAGTACCTATATCGAGCGAGAAAAAAAGACCAAAGATCAGATTAAATCCGCGATTCGATACCCAACCATCGTTATCGCCTCAGTATTTGTTGCCATCGGTTTTCTCAATGTTAAAGTGGTACCTGCTTTTAAAGGCATTTTTGACTATTTTGGCTCCGATCTACCCTGGCCAACTCAGATTTTAATCCTCATGTCTAACTTTTTTGTCAACTATTGGACAATTTTAGTTATGGTGATTTTTACTGCAATTATTGTCTTTTTATCTTATATACGTACCATGAAAGGGCGTTATTTTTGGGATCGCACCAAATTTAAACTACCCGTGGTGGGTCAGCTAATTTACCAAGCCACCATGTCCCGCTTTGCACGACTCTTTGCAATCGCCATGCGCGCCAATTTGCCGCTATTTTTGGCGCTTGGTTCTGTAGCTAAGGCTCAGGGCAACATGTACGCAGAGGCCAAAATTTCCCAAGTTTATGACCGTATAGAACGGGGTGCCACACTCACAGAGGCCGCAAGGGAATCTGAACTATTTGATGAGTTGGTGTTACAAATGTTGAATGTAGGCGAACAGACCGGGGTCATGGAAGAGCTACTAGATGTGATAGCCGACTATTTTGAAAATGAAGTGGACTATTCTATTAAAAAATTAAATGAAGTTATCCCGGCCATTGTCACTATTCTACTGGGCGGAGTGGTACTTATGCTCGCTTTGGGTATTTTCTTACCCATGTGGGATCTCGCCGGTGCAGCGCTGAACAGATAAGGAATGATCAACTAAAATAGGTAAACCCTTAGAACATGAGATAACAAGTTTCATGAAATTTCATTCAAGAAGAATAAATTCATACCGATAAAGGAATTACATTGGTATTTTCAGGCACCCAGGACGGCCTTTAAGCGATTGTTGGGCAACCAAAAATCCTAACGAAGCACTGTGGCGCATGGACGCCAGCCAAAAATGAAAAAAGCAGAAGATTTTGGTTTATATCGGATAAGTCCAACAAACTTGAGGAGACTCGATAGTGATTAAAAAGACACAAGGTTTTACATTAATAGAATTGGTGATGGTGATCGTCATCCTGGGTATTTTGGCTGCTGTAGCCGCACCTCGATTTATCGATCTGTCCACTAGCGCCACCAACGCCGCTAAAGAAGGTATGACAGGCGCAGTTAAATCTGCTTTCGTTGTTGCCATAGCAGATCTACAAACTTTCCCAACTGTCACAGAGCTAGCTGATAATTACGTGGATGGTGAAGGCATATCCGCTGTGGCAACAGGAGTGCAAGTGACCATTGATGGTTCAACACATATCGCACCAACCTTTACTGATGCAGCTTGCGCAACAGCTACCGCTGCTGTAGGTGATACGGTTCGTTGCGTGGGTAGCATTCCATAGGTCGACGCTCTACACACAAAAAAGGGCCATTTCCATGGCCCTTTTTTTTGTGCGCTTACACGATTTTTTACTGACGCCGATATAAGGGACATGCAACAGACTATCGATGGATTCAGCCTGATCGAACTCACCTTGGTATTGGTGATTCTGGCAATTGTCAGCGCCACAGTCATCCCGAGAGTCAACCTGTCAGACAACTCGGTGGGAACCCAGGCGGAGCGACTCGTACGTGACATACGCCATTTGCAATCACTGGCGATGCAGCAGGAGACCACCTTAACTCTAGATATCTCCAGCAACAGTTACAGCGTGCGCGATGCTGGAGTGATTATCACCGATCCCACCAACCAGCAAAATTTTAGCGTCACCCTGGACTACGGTGTGACGCTGTCCGGCACCGATACGGACTTTGACTCCTGGGCTAGACCGGTGTCATCTGGGGTCTTATTGACTGGTACCCGTAGTTTTACGCTCACCGGCAACGGTGGTAAAAGCATAACTATTGAAGTGGATCCTGTCTCCGGATTTGTCTCGGTATTGTAGCTATGAAACCGACACCAAAAGGATTCAATTTGCTCGAACTCACCATGGCGATGGTGGTGGTGGCGATTTTAGCCACGCCCTTGATGACCGCATTTGGCAATATTCAATATTCCATTATCTATGATCAGCAACTGCAAATTGGCAGTGAGCTGGCTTTGGAGCGAGCCGAAGAGCTGTTTATGATACGCAGAAACTTAGGCTACGCGGCACTTCCTGGTAGTGGCACCGATACCTTACCGCCGGCTTATGCTGCTTACACCCGCACACTCACCGTGACAGATCCTTTTACTGGCACACCCTGTCCACTCGCCGCTACCTGTAAAGAGTTCGTGGTCACTGTCACCTCAGCCACGTCCACCTTATCGACTATTACTCTGGTATTTGTAGACGCATGAGACATCTTCGAGTAACGGGGTTCACGCTCATTGAATTTACCCTCGGCATATTAATTGTTGCCATTATTGGCACCACATTGGTGGGGACGCTTACTGGAGGGGCGCGCGCGTTCTCAAGTGCCACCCAATTGCAATCAGATTATGGCGCTATACGTATTGCTGTCGCACGGCTGGCCAAGGAGATCCGCTGGACCCGCCGCGATCCAATTTTGCCCAGCGACTACGATATAAGCGTGATGACTAATAACCAATTTGAGTTCATTAATGAAGACGGCATCACAGTGACCTTAAACATTAGTGGCAGCAGCCTCACCATCGCTTACAACTCCGTGGCAGGCAGCTATTCCCTGTTAAATAACCTGAATAGCGCCAACTTTCGTTACCTCGACAGCAACGGTGTGGTCACCGCCTCACGCACTGATGTGCGAAGGGTAGAACTCAACCTCGATGCCAATGCCATGACCACTGCCAACGTAGTTTCTATTGCCCTCCGACACTAATGAACACACGCGTGCAACCGAATCGACAAACTGGTGCAGCTACTTTGATGGGCGCAGTTTTGTTATTAACTCTCATCACGCTAATGGTGGTGGTGGCACTAGAGATGAGTCGCAGCAGTGTGGGTGATTCGGCGATGTTGAATGATGGTCATGAAGCTTTTTTTCTCGCCGAATCCGGAATCGAAGTGGCTACTAAAAATTGGATTGATGGGGTGCCCTGCGACGGCTCATTGGCACAAACTTTAGTATTGGATAGCCGTAGAACAATTGTCATCGAACAAGGATTTGCCACCGACTTTGATGGCATCACTGCGCTGCCTGTGGATCAATGCCGAATTCGCGCGCGCGGCGAAATCGCCACTCTTGGAGTGGTACAGGTGGCTGAATATATCGCCGCCGATACAGGTGGAGGCAGCACCCAAATCGAATACCAATTTCCCTCAGATATTGGCGATTTTCCCACAAGTGGACCCGCGAGCGGCGGCTATCCCTACCGTTGTAACAACACCGGCAACGGCTCTTTGAGTGAAGTTGGCAACACCACCTGGGACAGTGGCAACAACGCCCCAGGATCGGTGGGTGGTTCATTTCGCGCGCAACTGTGGTCCTGGTTTTTTGGCGGTAGCAGAATACATCGTGGTTACAGAGAAGCGACGCTACCCAGTACCATTGTTGCAGGAAGTACCGTGGATCTGAGCCTCTACTTCGCCAAAATTATGGGCAATGCCAGTCGCGTCCAGAACCACCACATGTATCTAGATCTGGTGGCCACCGATGGCACCAATTACCGTCTCTGGTGTAATGAGCAGATCAGCGATTTTGGTTGGACGAATGCCACTACTTTAGGATGGATAGTACCAGCGGGTAAAACCATTGATCGCATCCGTATCGGATACTATTTTCGGGTGAGGCGGGCGCGAAATCTTAGTGAATTTTTTGCTACCTATGGTTGGTGGGATGCAATCCAATTGACCATTAACTGAAACAGCTGGCGCGCCCAGATCCAGCAATCTCCACTATTGTCTTAAGGCCTCACCGACAGCCAGCAGAGTACGTGCCTGGATTTTTTCATCCAAATCCTGGGGTACAGAAAGAATACTGGCAATATCCAATTTTCTTACTTTTATGCCAAGACTTTGCTCCAAATGCTGTTGCAGTTGGGGTAATTCAATTTCAATGGGTGCCAGTACCAAGTTCATTAATGGAGATTGACGAAAATGGCTTTCGTAATAATCTATCGAACGCTGGATCTCCAGAGTCAATGTTTCATACCAGCCGGCGATTTCCGTATTTTCTGTGTCCTCAACTTTGTCTAAATCTTCCGCTTGCAAGTGATTAAACCCTATGGGAAAACTACGAGAAAAATAGAGTGATTTGTGCTTCGTAATGGTAATCAAACTCCTCTCGCCGGTGATGTACAGGAATGCCACACCTTGCGAATCCTCCGGTAGCAGTCCAGCAATATTTCTTAATGCCAAATCGGGAATATCGATAGCATTGAGCTGCATATGGGCCCCTCGGATGGCTTCACTATGTTCCCGGATGAGTGACTCTCTGGCCACCACAGCGTACACCTGCCGCGGTTGATTTGCTGGCCTATCCCCAGGAAAATCAAATACATCAATCACCGCCTCTTCCACAGCAAAATCGATCATTTCCTGTATACGCCAAGCCACAGCGCCCCGCAGTTCGTTCTCTGGGACATTGGGCGCCTCTACCGGAAAAAGTTCATATTTACCTAAATCGATGACAGCAGCACAACTCTGTTTCTTTAACTTGTTAGCTCGGGCAATGTGCGCCAACTGTTCAGTCAAATTGATGCCCGCCTGCGCGGGATGAAAACCACAGACATCGAGCATGGGCGCATCGCCTAACCCTTTGCCGATGCGCGCAAAACCTAATCCTTCCGGAGACACCGATAATCCTGTTAATTTTTTTCCTGAACGATGTAGCCAGTGATTGATGAGATCCATCAGCAAATATCCTGAGTCGCAGTTGAGTTTTCAGTTTCCTATAGAGATCATCGTGTGATCTGGCTATTTTCTATAGGATCTTGTGCCCCAGGCCCCAGCGGCTGCCCGAAGCTGAACTCCACCTGGTGGCCATTGGGATCCCTCACTCCACAGTAGTAACCAACAGGATAAGGCTCCTCTCTTGGCGTCCAAATTAGGCAACCCGCCTGTTCTGCCTGCGCGGCGATTTGGTCTACTCTCTCCTTGCTCTCTACCGCAAAACCTAAATGGCTATAGTCCCCAGGTTTAATCTCGTGGCGGGGGCCGCCATTCATCATCACTATAATGAACTCCGTTTCTTTGCCCGACTCGGCTAACCAACAGATCTCCTTTGCGCCGCTACGGCGCTGATGCACAATCTTTAGCCCACAATAGTGTCGATAAAACTCAACACATGCCGCTAAATCGGCAACATGTAGTGCCAGGTGTGTGAGGCTCATCAATCCAGCCACATGACTCTCCTTTCAGGCTTTTGTCGGATCGGCAATCTCGGTACACTGTACTGCTTGTAAATGACTCTTGGTATACTCACCTCAGTGACGAAAAAACACTCCGCGATCTTACTCACCAACTTGGGCAGTCCTGCTGCGCCGACACCAGTAGCAGTCAAACACTATTTAAAAGAATTTCTGTCCGATCCATATGTTATCAAGACACCGAGATGGATATGGCTACCTATTCTGCACTGTTTTATTCTGCCATTTAGATCCAGCAAGTCCGCGGCACTATATCAAAAGATATGGACCGAGCAGGGCTCGCCCCTATTGGTAAACAGCACTGCACTGCAGCAGGCGTTACAAAAAAAATTGATCGATTTAGGATACGAACATCGTGTTGCTTTGGCCATGCGCTATGGCGCCCCCTCTATTGAAAACAATATAAGGCAATTACAGCAAGATGAAATTGAAGAGATAATTATACTGCCACTCTATCCCCAGTTTTCCCACACCACCTATACTACCACGGAGCAGAGTGTGCTCGCCTGGTGTGACAAACTGAACTATCAACCCAAATTGCATTGGATCCCAACCTATCATCGCTCTGTGGGCTACATACGCGCCTTAGCGCAATCGATTCGACCTCAGTATGAAGGTACCGACAGCGTTGCACGATTGCTCATCTCTTTTCATGGATTACCCAAAGAGTATGTGGATGCAGGTGATCCTTATGCGAATGAGTGCCAACAAACAGCTACAGACTTAGCGAGTGAATTAAATTTGCGTCCGGAGCAGTGGTCTCTGGCATATCAGTCTAGATTCGGTCCCAAGCAATGGTTAAACCCATACACCGATGAAGTCCTGGAGGCATGGGCACGTGAGGGCGTTGCAGAGGTAACTGTCGTGTGTCCCGGATTCAGTGCAGACTGCTTGGAAACTTTAGAAGAGATTAATCAAACTTACCGGCAGATCTTTTTACAAGCAGGCGGTGAAAAATATAATTATGTCCCCGCATTAAATGCAGATCCCGCCCATGTTGAACTGATCTACGAATTGCTTACACCCTTTCTGTAGGCAACCAAGTCCTAGTCTTATTGGATTGCTGTTGATTAGATATAGATATGAACTTATTGCTTCATTTGATCTTTTAAAGGCCAACTATTTATTCGCAGGAGGAATGTAGGGAAACGGAGTAATATTACTCGTGCTGTCATCAACTTTGGTGATTTTACTCACCCCTTCTTTTTTGACCTCATCGATTCTCACCACTGAATGCATGGGGATATAACTTCGAGTAACATTCTCAAATTCCGACTTTAACTTCTCTTCAGAGGGATCCACCACGACCTCTGAGCGCTCACCAAATACAAAATCTCCAATTTCCACAAACCCGTATAAATGATTTTGCGTCAATTCACGGGCATAAAGCTCATAAATTTGTCCCTGATTTAAAAATACAACACGAAAAAGAGATTTGTTATGACTAGTCATCTATGCCTCCTGCCTACCGCACGCGAGTATAACACAGGTGACTAAGGTGAAACGCTGATCCAGAGATCACCACCCGGCCCCAGAGGTAAACCCGAGGCCATCCAGAGAAATATCATCACAATCCAAACGATCCCAAACACCACGCTGTACGGTAACATGCCGGCTACCAAAGTTCCCAACCCTGCTCTCGGCAGGTATCGCTGCATAAAGGCCAGAATAATTACCATATAAGGATTCATTGGCGAGATCACATTAGTGAAGGAGTCGCCGACACGGTAGGCTGCTTGAGTCAATTCAGGGCTAATGCCTACCTGCATTAACATCGGCACAAACACCGGTGCTAAAAAAGCATATTTAGCAGAAGCTGAACCAATTAACAGATTGCCTGTCGCAGACACCAAAATAAAAGCTAATATCAAAACTGTGAGTGGAATTTCCAGTGCGACCAGCCATTCACCTCCTTTGATGGCGAGCATTAGGCCAAGATTAGAATAATTAAAAAAGGCGATAAACTGGGAAGCGAAAAAAGCCAGCACGATATACGGCCCCAAGCTAGCGAGTGTGTCACCCATCATTTTTGCTACATCCTTATCACTTTTGATGGTGCCCGCACCTAAGCCGTATGCCACCGAAGGCAACAGAAACAGGATCATGGTAATGGGCACCATTGCCTCTACCCACCTGCTGAATCGGCTACCGACTCCATACAGAGGGCCCGCTGGTAGTAATATGGCAAGCGCCAACAACAGAACAACCACAATTAAGATGCCACCAGCCCAGCGCAACCCGCGTTGCTCTGCACTAGTGATTTCTATATTACTCGCAGGTCTAGTATCCAGTGTGCCCTGGCTCAGCAGACGCGGTTCGACAATTTTCTCCGTCACCCACCAGCCGACAAGAGTCAACACCAGAGTAGAAGCAATCATAAACCACCAGTTGGCGGTGACCGCTACTTCATACTCGGGTACTAAGAACTGTGCACCTGCCTGAGTAAAACCTGCTAATAATGGATCCAATGCCGTGATCACTAAGTTAGCACTAAAACCGGCAGAAACACCGGCGAAGGCCACCATAATGCCTGCCAAGGGTGGGCGACCCATTAGCTGCCAAAGGACAGCGGCGACCGGCGGCAAGACTAGGTAGCCCGCATCCAACGCCGCAGAGGAGAGAATACCAACAAACATCACCGCAGGTGTCACCAGCCATGCAGCCAGGTTGGAAAGCCCCCTCAACATCATCGCACGCATCAGACCACTCTGTTCCGCCAAACCAATGCCCAGCATGCCAACAATCACCAGCCCCAAGGGTGGAAAGCGAATAAAATTCTCCACCATGTTTTTTAAGATCCACCAAAGCCCCTCTGCATTTAACAGACTAACCACGTGAATAGGTTCATAATTCAAATCACCTTCCTGCAATAATGGCTTGTTCACCTGCCATCCAAAAATCCCCCCTAGGTGGGACAACAGCATGACTATGAGCGCCCCTATCATAAACAGGGTCGCCGGATGGGGAAGCGCATTTCCGGCGCGCTCTAACTTGTCTAACCATCCGCTTTGAATTTGCTCAGTCTCTAGCATGATATTGCCTTCTACAATTGGGGATCCCCATTTCAACCTATTCTATCTTCACAAAAATTTACGGTGCCTGTTGTTTGGCACAATTTAACGCCTGCAAGCGACAAATAGAATCGTTAGAATAACCGGTTTTTGGATATGAACCACATGTTAATAGCAGCAATTGCTATCGTTATTGGGCTGGTGGGACTATTTTGGGGGGCGGATAAATTCGTCGACGGGGCGGCAGCCACTGCCTATTCCCTCGGCGTGTCACCATTGATTGTGGGGTTAACTATAGTCGCCCTTGGCACCTCATCACCAGAAATGTTGGTCGCATTATTTGCTGCCTTAGATGGTGCCAGCAGTATCGCCATTGGCAATGTCATCGGCTCAAATATCGCCAATATCGGTCTAGTTGTGGGGGGAACTGCACTCATTGCGCCCTTAACAGTTCATCCGGATACCCTAAGGCGCGATTACCCTCTACTCTTAGTGATTACTCTTTTGGCAGCCGCTTTAATGCTCGACGGTGAGTTGGAATGGATGGATGGACTCATATTGTTAGCGGGACTCATCCTCTCTCTAACTTGGATGCTGTGGTTAGGAGTGAAAGAGTCACTGCGTTTATCAGAACGCGCCCAGGTGGATGAAGATCCCACAGCAAATTATCCCGCCGAAATATCTGTACCCAAAGCGCTCTTATCGTTGCTAATAGGATTTGTCATCCTCGTAGCCTGTTCTCGTCTGTTGGTGTGGGGCGCCGTACAGTTCGCCGAGTTATTAGGCATAAGCCAGTTGGTGATAGGCCTGACAATAGTCGCCATCGGCACCAGTCTTCCGGAACTCGCCGCCTCAATTGCCGGTGTCTTGAAAGACCAACACGATATCACCATTGGCAACATCGTTGGCTCTAACCTGTTTAATCTATTAGCGGTACTCTGTATACCAGGTTTGGTTGCACCCACGCAAATCGAAAAAATAGTGTTACTAAGAGACCTCCCCATCATGGGCGCATTCACACTGCTGCTCTGGATAGTCATCCGCCGCAAAAATAATCTCAGCATGAATATCAATCGTTGGGGCGGTGGAATCTTAATGCTATGCTTCAGCCTCTACATAATTTGGCTGGTGATGGTGGCACATGTCACACCTCATCTGGTTTAACAGCCTTGATAGCCATTGTGACGATGAATGTAAAAACTGAACAAAATTTTCTCGAATTCGGGCGCACTGTTCTAGAAATCGAAACACAAGCCATTGCGCAAGTGCTCGCGCGCTTGGATGATACATTTAACCAGGCCTGTGAATTGATGCTGCGGTGTCCAGGACGCGTGGTGGTAATCGGTATGGGGAAATCTGGCCACATAGGCAGTAAAATAGCCGCCACCCTGGCCAGCACAGGTACGCCCGCATTCTTTGTTCATCCGGGAGAAGCCAGTCACGGCGATCTGGGCATGATCACCACTCAAGATGTGGTTCTAGGCTTATCCAACTCGGGAGAAACTGAAGAAATCCTCATCCTGCTACCGATTATCAAACGACTGGGCGTGCCCCTCATCACCTTGACCGGAAATCCACACTCTAAGTTGGCCACCATGGCCACGGTGAACATTGATGTCAGTGTGTCCCAGGAGGCGTGCCCCTTGGGATTGGCCCCTACTGCCAGTACCACCGCAGCCTTGGCTATGGGAGACGCTATCGCTGTGACCTTGCTAAAAGCACGGGGATTTACCGAGGAAGATTTTGCGCGCTCCCATCCAGGAGGACGCTTAGGAAAACGTTTACTGATTCATGTGGACGACATCATGCACACAGACCAAGATGTGCCCATGGTCTCTCCAGACACTCCTGTCAATCAGTCCTTGCTGGAAATGACCAATAAACGGCTAGGTATGACCGCAATTGTGGACCAACAACAGCGTCTATTGGGTGTGTTCACCGACGGTGACTTGAGGCGTATATTAGATAAACGCGTCGATTTACATCACACTCCTATCAGTGAATGTATGACAACTCATCCCATCACCGTGAATGCAGGCATCTTAGCGGCAGAAGCTTTGGAAGTGATGGAACGACACAAAATTAACCAACTGCTGATTACTGATAACCAACAACGTCTAATCGGAGCGCTGAACATGCATGATATGCTGCGCGCAGGTGTCGTGTGATCGCTATGGACGAACCAATATGGCACATTTAACCCCTGAACAAGTGCACCAACGCGCATCACAAATTGAATTGGTGATATTTGATGTGGATGGTGTATTAACAGATGGTGGCATTCATATCGGTCCAGATGGGGAGGAGTATAAAATTTTTCACTCTCGGGATGGCCTTGGCATCAAGAGTTTAAGTCAACATAATATCGAAGTCGCGATTGTATCGGGGCGAGAATGTGCGGCAGTGGTGCATCGAATGGAAAAATTAGGCGTCAAACATATTTTCCAAGGCCATGAAGATAAACAGGCCGCATTTGAAACGCTTTTAAAGAAACTCGCCGTGTCACCAGAAAAAGTCGCGTTTGTAGGAGACGATATTCCCGATCTGCACATCATGCGTCAGGTAGGTCTGGGAATCGCTGTGGCAGATGCACTGCCTGAAGTGCAACAAGAGGCTCATTGGGTGACGACATTAGCCGGCGGTCGCGGTGCCGCCCGAGAGGTGTGTGACATGATAGTATATGAATTAGCCTCCCGGTCTGGTCACGGAAATCGCTGAAGCAACTTTTGTGTTTCGATTCCGTCATTACCTTGTTTTTTTACTGTTTGCCACGGTCGCGTTTACCAGTTATTGGATAAGGCAACAGGACAGCAAACAACCCCGCACCAGTCAACCGAACAACACTCCGGTCATGTTCATGAAGGATTTTGTCGCGGAACAGATGAACGCTTCGGGAAAATTGCAACACCGTCTGGAAGGCAAACTATTGCGCCAAATCAAACATAATGAGCAAACTAACCTGACGCAACCAAAACTCACTTGGTATAGTGACCAAGGTGTACCCTGGCAAATTACCGCCATTCAGAGCATCGCAGCACCGGATGGAAGCAAAATTAGCTTTGAGGGCGATGCTGAGATTAAACGCATCGCAGCCTCCATTCACAACCCGCTTAGAATTACTAGCGAGCGATTTATGGTTCGACCAGATGAACAGACAATTTCCTCTGATCTTTTAGTTACAATAGAATTAGCCGAAGGGCGGGCCACCGCTGTAGGCTTTCGTGCTCACTTTGAGGACGAGGAGATCCACCTTTTGAACCAGGTAGAAGGTGTGTATGTTCATGCTAAATAAGCGAGTTTTTTTCGCCTTGGTATCTATGCTACTGGTATGCTATCCATTAACGGGCGTGTTCGCACTGCCCACCGATAAAGACGCACCCATTAAGATTAAGGCAGATTCGGTTTCTTTTAATCAGAAAACAGGCATTAGTCACTACCGAGGCAACGTACGATTGACACAAGGCAGTATTCAGGTTCGCGCCGATCAAATTACTGTGGAACAAAATGAGTCAGAAGTGACTCAAGTGAGATGTATCGGTGAGCCCGTCTCTTTCCAACAACAACCTGAATCGGATACGCCGGAAATGGTGGCGCATGCAAAAAAGATCATTTATCGCGTACCTGAGGAACGACTCTGGCTATCAGGAGACGCGAAACTTTGGGACGGCACCACGCAATTTAGTTCTCAACAAATAGAATATGATCTGGTCAGATCGGTCATTCTAGCCAGCAAAGGGCGCTCAGCTGGAGGTGCCCAAGTAGAAATGACCATCGCACCCCGCAAACAAGAAACCGATAATCAGAATCAATGAGTGAATTAACAGCTGAAGGGATCGGCAAACAATACGGTCGCCGCCAAGTCGTACGTGATGTGTCTTTAAAAATTGGTCTTGGTGAAGTAGTTGGCCTACTAGGTCCAAATGGTGCGGGTAAAACCACTTGTTTTTACATGATTGTCGGTCTTGTACCCTGCAGTCAAGGTAAACTATTACTCAATAATCAAAATATTACTCACTTTCCAATACATGCTCGCGCGAGACTCGGCATTGGCTATTTGCCACAAGAAGCGTCTGTATTCCGTAAACTGAGCGTAGAAGACAATCTGTTGGGCGTATTACAACTTAGAAAGGAGCTTTCCAGGAGCGAGCGACAATCGATTCTTGAACAACTCTTGGAGGAGTTTAATCTATTGCATATACGTCAGAGTTTGGGCGCCAGTTTATCCGGAGGCGAACGGCGTCGCGTAGAAATCGCCCGCGCCTTAGCCTCCAATCCCCAGTTTATTCTGCTAGATGAACCCTTTGCCGGTGTGGATCCTATCTCCGTGATGGATATTAAAAGCATTATTAAACAACTCTCCGCCCGTCACATTGGTGTGCTCATTACCGATCATAATGTCAGAGAAACATTGGATATTTGCGAGCGGGCCTATATCATGAATGAAGGCACGGTGATTTCTCAGGGTGTGCCAGAAGAAATTATGCGCAACCAACAGGTTAGAGACGTCTACCTCGGTCAAACATTTCGTTTATAGAGGTCGATTCTCTGAGAGTAATTAATTAGAATGGTAGGCTATGGAATGGATAAATTAAGGGCTTTAAACATATGAAGCAATCGCTTCAACTCAAAATTGGCCAAAGCCTGACGATGACACCTCAGTTGCAGCAAGCTATTCGCCTGTTGCAGCTCTCAACACTGGATCTGGCGCAGGAAATTCAGCAAACCATTGAATCTAACCCCATGCTGGACTACGCTCCGGAAGAAGAAACTGCCAATGAAGCCGCCCAAGAAAACGGCGCTGAATCTGAATCTACCTCTGAGACAGCTGCGAATGGTGAGGAACAGACCACTCACCAGGATGATACAGAGCTGCAAATGGAAAAAAGCGAACTTCCAGAAGAATTAGATGTGGACTCAGGTTGGGAGGACGTTTATGAAACACCGTCCGTGCCCTCACTGTCGAATAACAACCAGTCTAACTTTGATGGCAAAGAACTTGAGTTTCAAAATAGCGCAGAAGAATCCCTACAGGACCATCTCTTTTGGCAGTTGGAAATGTCTCCGTTGTCTGGATCAGACTACGCTATCGCTACTGCTATCATTGATGCGATCGATCCTCACGGGTACTTAACCTGTACATTGGAAGAGTTGCACTCCGGGTTGATTAGTGAGTGGCCAGATTTGGAGTTGGATGAAATTGAGGCAGTACTCAAACGCGTACATCAATTCGATCCAATCGGATGTGGCTCAAGAAATTTGCAGGAGTGTTTGAGCCTGCAACTGTCTCAATTTGGCGCAGAGACCCCTTGGTTGCGCGAAGCAAAACTTCTGGTGAGCCACTATTTGGAGATGCTAGGGGCGAAAGACTACAATCAGCTGATGCGCAAGATGAAACTGAAGCAGCCGGAACTTCGAGAAGTGGTGGCTCTGGTTCAGTCCCTCAATCCGCGACCAGGGAGCTTAATCGCGCCTGAAAAGCCACAATACATTATTCCAGATGTATTTGTTCGCAAACGAAAAAATCAATGGGTAGTGGAACTCAATCCGGAGTGTTCACCTAAGTTGCAGATCCACTCTCAATACGCTTCGCTCATTCGCCGCTCTGATAACAGCAGTCAAAACTTGTTTTTACGTAATAATCTGCAAGAGGCGAAATGGTTTATCAAAAGTTTGCAAAGTCGCAATGAAACCTTGCTGAAAGTGACGAATCAAATCGTCGCCCATCAACAGGAATTTTTTGAACATGGTGAAGAGTACATGAAACCTCTGGTTTTGCATGACATCGCTGAGCGCGTAGAAATGCATGAATCCACTATTTCTCGAGTGACCACACAGAAATATATGCATACGCCTCGCGGCATCTTTGAATTAAAATACTTTTTTTCAAGTCACGTAAGTACTGATTCGGGTGGTGAATGTTCTGCTACCGCTATTCGTGCATTGATCAAAAAATTGATAGCCGAGGAAAACCAAAGCAAACCGTTAAGCGACAGTAAAATTGCAAACATATTGGCAGACAAGGGCATTAACGTCGCGCGCCGAACAATTGCCAAATACCGCGAGGCCATGTCTATTCCACCTTCCAATGCACGCAAGAGCTTAGTCTAAGTCAGGATACCAATGATTAAGGAGTTTCATCCATGCAGTTAAATATTTCTGGCCACCACGTGGACGTGACCGACGCTTTACGTGACTACGTCGAAAACAAATTTGAACGTCTACAACGCCATTTCGACCATATTAACAATGTGCATGTGGTATTATCTGTGGAAAAACTAGTACAGAAAGCCGAGTCCACCATGCATCTGAATGGGACGGAAATATTCGCCAACGCAGAGTCCTCTGATATGTATGCTGCAATTGACGCGCTGGTGGATAAACTAGATAGACAAATTAAGAAGTACAAAGAAAAAATTACTGATCATCATAAAAAAGTATAAATGAATTTAGATTCGCCCCCGGCACCGAGTGTCTGCGGGGTGGACAACATGTCGCCGATGCTTCTAAACGAAATTCTATCTCCTCAGTGTACCCTCTGCCAAGCCAGAGTCACGAGCAAAAAAAAAGCCATAGAACTATTGTGCGATCTGATTGGCCGCGAAGATCCTACCCTGGATCCACAAGAAATCTATCAGGCCATGATCTCCAGAGAGCGTCTCGGCTCCACCGCTATCGGTGATGGTATTGCGCTGCCCCATGGACGCGTAGAGAGCGACCATTCTGTTGGCGCAATAGTGCATTTGGAGGAAGGCATAGATTTCGACGCCACAGATGATTTGCCAGTTGATCTGCTATTTGGCCTGGTTGTGCCAATCAACTCCACCGATGAACACCTGGAGATTCTCTCTCGCTTAGCAACCATGTTTCGTGATAAGAAATTTAGCCAAGCCCTTCGATGCGCTGAAGACGACCAAACGCTCTACCAAATGATAGTCTACTATCCTAACAACAATAGCTGAGCAACCATCTAGATTTCCGTGCTATTCTGATCCGATTTAGAATGGATGGCTGTGTATTGCGGTAACATCGAAACTTAGCCAAATAGTGATCAGCGATTATGTTTCATCCTGCCCCTACCTCAATCCATGGCACCTTGATGCAAATTGAGCAACAAGGTGTGCTGATCACCGGCGAAAGCGGTAGAGGAAAAAGCGATTTAGCACTCGCATTACTGGAACGCAAGCACCAAATTGTTGCGGATGACATGGTACTGCTCAAACGCCACGGAGAAGACATTATCGGCATGCACACCCCAGATTCCTGCGCCAAAATGGAAGTTCGAGGGTTAGGCATTCATCCCATATCCGATCTTTTCGGGCCACATGCCTGGGTGGAGCAATCGATTGTGCATTGGCAATTAAATTTAAGCGATAAACCTCTAGAGTTACTCTATCAACACCAAAACCGTCACCTAGGAAATTGGCACCGCACGCAGCGGCTTAATGTGTCCCTGCCCACCTTAACCCTAGGGGTATCAGAGGCGCGACCGCTAGCAATTATAGTAGAGTTAGCAAATCGCTTGGTGCTCCGTCAACGTATCCACCTATCAGAGGATCTTCAATAGTGAAACTCATTATTGTCAGTGGCTTAAGTGGTTCGGGTAAAAGTATCGCTTTAGATACCCTAGAAGATTTGGGCTATTACTGTATCGACAACTTACCTATCCAACTATTGCCGACTTTCATCCAGCAACTGACCAGTGAGCATCTGGCCTTACCGAATACTATCGCCGTGAGCATAGACGCACGCAATTTAAAAAACAATTCAGAAGCTTTTTTTGAATCTCGCAAGCTTCTCACAAAGTCACAGATTGCTGTGGAAGTCATTTATCTGGAAACCGAAGAATCCACTTTGCTGCGTCGTTTTAGTGAAACCAGGCGTCGACATCCGCTTTCCAACGATGCTGTCTCACTAACCGAAGCCCTGACAAAAGAGCGCCAACTGTTGGCGCCCATCGCAGGTGAAGCTGATCTCTGCATTGATACTACCAAACTGCATGTGCATCAATTGCGTCAATTGATAAAACAACGCTTAACTGAAGGCCAGGCGCAACAGATGTCCTTACTGTTTGAATCTTTTGGCTTTAAGCACGGTATCCCCCAAGATGCTGATTTTATCTTTGATGTACGTTGTCTTCCGAATCCTTACTGGGAGCCCCAACTACGTGCCTTCGATGGTCAGTCGAAAGAAATAGCGGACTACTTGTTACAACATAAAGAAGTGCAAAAAATGATTCAAGACATCCACCATTTTATCCATCAATGGCTAAAAGATTTTGAAAAAAATAATCGTAGTTACTTAACAGTTGCCATTGGCTGTACAGGCGGGCGCCATCGTTCAGTGTATATAGCCGATCAATTGGCCCAACAGTTTAATCAGGAAGGCGTGTCAACTCTGGTTCGCCATCGAGAACTAAAATGAGCGTCAATATACTGGTCATTACGCACAACCAGATTGGACAAGAGTTGGTTGAAACTGCTCTAACTACCATACAAAGCACACCGATGCAGATCCGCACGCTCAGTGTGCCGATGATTGGTGATATAGACGATATTTTTCTACAAGCCCAAGCGCTCGTACACAGTTTAAACGCAGGTGATGGTGTGTTGATTCTAACCGATCTATATGGCTCTACACCTGCAAACATCGCCACACAATTATTGCCCAAATCCCAAGTCAAGGTGGTCAGTGGCGTGAATCTACCGATGTTAATTCGCACCCTAAACTATCCTAACTTAAGCCTCACCGAGCTGGCACTAAAAGCCTATAGTGGCGGACAGGAAGGGGTATTCTTGTGCACTACAGATATTAGGGATGCCATCAAATGCAACGAGAGCTAACAATTGTTAATCGCCTGGGATTACATGCCCGCGCAGCGGCTAAGTTTGCAGCTTTGGCGACAAAATTTAATTGTGAGATTGAAGTCACATTAGCCGATCGCCAGGCCAATGGTAAGAGTATAATGAGCCTAATGATGTTAGCAGCAGGGAAAGGCAAAACCATTGTGGTGCATGCAACTGGGGAAGATGCCACTGAGGCGATACAGCAGCTGCAGACCCTTGTAGAAAACCGTTTCGACGAAATGGAATAACTATGAGTTGCGACGTGCTATTTAAGAGACAAGAAGTCATTGAATTCAAACTGTAAGATAACGTTATGCCAGAATCGAACGAGTCCGAAAATCCAACCTTAGAGAGTGATACTCAGGCACCAAAACCGACCCTGAATGCTTTTTTGCAAGCCCTGGAAGGTGGCACACTCTTCCAGATCCGCGATATGTTGGAAGAAATGTCCGGGCCAGATATCGCCGACATATTGGAATCGATGCCGCGCAAAGAGCGCTACATTGTCTGGGCAATGGTAGACGCAGACAGCCAGGGAGAAATTCTACCTTTCCTCAATGACACTGTTCGCGGCAACTTGATACGCCGCATGGATTTGCAAGATATTACCCAAGCCGCAATCGGAATGGATACGGACGATGTGGTGGACATTTTGCAGGATTTACCTTCCGAATCCGTACCCCGAATTTTACAAAGCATGTCAGAGCAGGATCGGAGTGAGTTGGAAAGCGCGCTCGCCTATCCTAGTCATACTGCTGGTGGCTTAATGAATACAGACGCCATCACTGTGCGCCCGGAGATCACGGTCGGCACCGCCAACCGCTATTTGCGATGGCGCGCCAGTGTGCCCCTAGCCACTGAGCATTTAGTTGTCGTTGATAGAGATAACCACTACTTAGGGGTCGTGGGTTTAGCAGATCTACTGACCCAACCCGTGGCTCACACCATTGAATCAATTATGCGTACCGATCTTGAACCTATACTCGCAGACACAGATGAAAAAGAAGTGGCTCACCGCTTCGAGCGAGAACACTTAGTGACAGCGCCCGTCATAGACGTCAACGGTACTTTAGTAGGGCGCATCACCGTAGACGACATTATCGACGTGATTCGAATCGAGGCGGAACATGAATTTTTGAGTATGGCCGGTTTAGGGGAACAGTTAGATACTTTTAGTCCAATCCTCTATAGCGCCAAACGTCGCGCGATTTGGCTGGGCACCAATTTAGTCACTGCTTTTATTGCTGCGGCGGTTATCGGCCTTTTCGAAGCCACAATCGCCCACTATGTCGCACTGGCAGTGTTGATGCCTATTGTCGCCAGTATGGGGGGTATTGGCGGCAGTCAAACCTTAACTTTGGTGATTCGTGCCATGGCACTGGGTCAATTGAGCGATGCCAATGTGCGTTGGTTACTGCGTAAAGAACTTGCGGTGGCGGCATTGAACGGTTCCCTCTGGGCAGTTGTGGTCGGCGCCACAGCCTATTTTTGGTTTCATAATCTACAATTGAGCCTCATTCTCGCCACCGCTCTAGTACTCAATATGCTGATGGGTGCGCTCAGCGGTCTCTACTTACCCGTTTTGATGCGGCGGGTGGGCATTGATCCCGCATTAGCCGGTAGTGTAGTGCTCACCACTGTTACAGATGTGGTGGGATTCTTCGGCTTTCTCGGTTTGGCCTCGCTACTGTTGATGACCTAAGACTCGTCACCTGGTGGCGGCAGCTGCTCGTGCTACAATCTTACCCTAAATCTACACCAGTGGAGAGAAGGTGCCATGTTATACCAATTGGAAGATCGTCAAGTCACATTTGAAGGCGAAGGCCACTTCGTCGCTCCCAACGCCACTCTGATAGGTAGTGTGCTATTAAAAAACCAATCCAGCGTCTGGTTTAATACAGTGATTCGTGGTGACAATGATTTGATCACTGTGGGAGAACACTCAAATGTACAAGATGGCTCTGTATTACATACTGATCCGGGGATCCCATTGACCATCGGCAGTGATGTCACAGTCGGACACATGGTGATGCTACATGGTTGCACTATTGGCGACAATACTTTAATTGGAATTGGTAGCGTGATTTTAAATGGCGCAAAAATAGGCAAAAACTGCATCATCGGAGCGAATAGTCTGATTGCCGAAGGCAAAGAGATCCCCGACGGCTCTCTGGTAATGGGCTCACCCGGCAAAGTAGTTCGCGAACTGAATCCAGCGCAGATGCAAATGAACAAAATGTCTGCTATGCATTATGTTGAAAACGCCAGGCGTTATAAAACGAAGCTAATCGAAACCGTAAACGACATCTCTTATTAGTCGTTCGTACCTGCGAAATTTAACAAGATAGGATAACGAAGATGTCTGATGCGGTGATACTCTCCGAAGTAGTCAACCATATTCTCAAAATATCCTTCAACCGCCCGGAAAAACGCAATGCACTGACGCAGCAGATGTACCAACAAGCCGCGCACCTCATTTCCACGGCGACAGAGCAACCAGAAGTCAGGGTAATCATGTTAAGCGGTGAAGGTGGCCACTTCACCAGCGGCAACGACTTAAAAGATTTTGTGGTGTCTGGCAAAGGGGAATCTCCAGTCATCAGCTTCCAAAAAGCATTAATGAATACCCCTAAACCGGTTGTCACGGCAGTGACCGGTATGGCGATCGGCATCGGCGTGACTCTACTGCTACATACAGATATCAATGTGCTCGCTCGTGACACGAGACTGCAACTACCTTTCGTCAAACTTGCATTGGTACCCGAGTTTGCCAGCTCTTATTTGTTACCGTTAGTCGCCGGGCGGGCGCGGGCCAGTCAAATATTGCTCACCGGTGAACCGTTCTCTGGTCAAACTGCACTGGATATTGGTCTCGCCTCGGAGCTTCATGATGTATCAGAGGTTCATTCACGGGCAATGGAAATCGCGTCAAAACTAGCTAACTTACCGCCTGGTGCAGTACGCCAAACGAAGGCGCTGTTACCTGCCGTCACACACAGG
>OBJS01000153.1_pt1 | contig 21846 bp, 18 predicted proteins | sample 1519851 | NCBI WGS metagenome assembly OBJS01 (sample SAMN03019806, study PRJEB22545) | beach sand metagenome | biome: beach; feature: sea beach; material: beach sand | place: USA: Municipal Pensacola Beach, FL | collected 2010-10-20 | depth 25-47 cm m
TGGTCGATATCGGTTGCGGCCAGGGCGGGTTTCTTGAGGCGGTGCTGTCGCGGCTCGGCACGCGGGCCTGTGGCTTCGGGTTTGATGCGGCCTTTCGCGGTGCCGAGGTTGAAACCGGCGACCGGCGCTATTATCGGCGTTATTTCGACGGAGCGACCGGGTACCTTGTGCCCGATGGGCCGGTTATCATGGTGACGCGGCATGTGATCGAACATGTGCCCGACCCGGTCGGGTTTCTGCGCGGTATCCGGGCTGCGATCCGCCCGGCGCAACAGGTGCGGCTTTACATCGAAACCCCTTGCGCGGAATGGATTTTCCGCAACCGCGTGGTGCAGGACTTTTTCTACGAACATTGCAATTACTGGACTGCGGACAGCCTGTCTTTCGCGGCGGCGCGCGCGGGGTTTGCAACCGCAGGCGTGCGGCATGTCTTCAGCGGGCAATATCTGTGGCTTGAGGCAATGCCTGAAGCAGAGGCGGCAGGTGCCGACGCGCATCCAGATACAATATCGGATGGCGCGCTGATTGAAGCCTATCGCGCGGCGGAGGCTGCGACCCTTGGCAATTGGCGCAACCGTGTGCACGCCATGGCAAAAGAAGGCGGTGTCGCCCTGTGGGGTGCGGGGGGGAAGGGGGTCACCATGGCGTCACTTCTTGATCCGCAGGCTGAGGAAATTGCTTGCCTCATTGATATCAACTGCAACAAGCAGGGGCGCTTTGTGCCGGTCACGGGGCATCCGGTGGTTGATGCGCGAACGGCGGTTACACGCTATGGCGTGCGCACCGCGATTGTCATGAACCCAAATTACCGCGATGAAATCGCCGCGGCGCTCGACACGGAGGGGTTGCAGATTACCCTGATCGATGAGACCGAGGTGCGGCCATGAACAATCCGTCGCGCCCGCTGATCCCGGTAGCGGGGCCAAGCATTACCCAACGCGAGATCGACTATGTTCGCGATGCGGCGGAAAATGCGTGGTTTGAAAATGCCGGCATGTTTCATGAGCGTTTCGAGCGCGCCTTTGCAGCGGTGACAGGGCGGCGGCATGCCATGGCGCTGCCGTCCTGCACGTCGGGGCTGCATTTGGCGCTTGCCGCGCTTGGTATCGGGCCTGGGGATGAGGTGATCTTGCCCGATGTGACCTGGATCGCCTCGGCGGCGCCGATTTCCTATGTCGGCGCGACCCCGGTCTTTGCGGATATCGATCCAGACAGCTGGTGCGTGAGCGCGGAAACCATTGCGGCCTGCCTGACGGAGAGGACCCGCGCGATCCTTGTGGTCGATCTGTATGGTGCGATGCCGCCAATGGATGCGATCACGGCGCTGGCGGGCAGCCATGGCCTGCCGCTGATCGAGGATGCGGCGGAAGCGGCCGGGTCACGTTATCGTAACCAGCCAGCGGGTCGCTTCGGGCTTGCCAGCGCATTCAGCTTTCACGGCTCCAAGACCCTGACGACCGGTGAGGGGGGCATGCTGGTCAGCGACGATGCCGAATTTTTCGCCCGCTGCCAGTTTCTGCGCGATCATGGCCGGGTGCCCGGCGATGTTTCCTTCCGCAGTACCGAGGTCGGGTTCAAATACAAGATGTCAGCGATGCAGGCGGCGATGGGGCTTGCCCAGACCGAACGGCTTGATGAACTGATCGCCCGCAAGCGCGAAATCTTCGCAGCTTATGCCGCGCGGCTTGGCGATGTGCCCGGGATCAAGCTCAATGCCGAACCTGACGGGGTGCTGAACAGCTATTGGATGGTCACCGTGATCTTCCCAGAACGCTTCGCTGGCCGGAAGCCCGCCCTTATGGATGCCTTTCGCAAGCAAGGCATCGCAACCCGCCCGATGTTCGATCCGCTGAGCGACATCCCCGCCTTTGCCGGCACTGCGCAGGCGCAGGCCGCGCGCCGGCGGAACAGCGTGTCTTATGATCTCGCGCCGCGCGGCCTTAATCTGCCGAGCGGCTATAATCTGACAACAGATGATATCGACTATATCTGCGATGCGGTGAAACAGCTGCTGCAAGCCGGACCTGAATAGAGCGCTACTTGCAGTGCGATTTCGCTCAGCCTTTCTTGCGCAGGATGACGAGCCGGATCGGGCTATAGGCACCCATCGCGGGTAATTTTACCGCCAGCTGATGGATCTCATGCTGATAGTCGGGGTCAATCCCTTGCATCTTGCACATGGCGGAATAGATGACACGCGTCGCATAGTAATAGGCGCTTGCAAATTCGCGGATTTCAATTGTTTCGAAATGCCGTTCCGCCTCGGCGCGGAATTCTGCCTCGTGGAAGAAATGATTATGCCAGCGGACCTGAATTTCCGGCAGTCCCACTGCCGCGCGGGCCGCGTTCATCGCATCCTGACCTTCGTGAAAATTCTCGATGGCGAGATAATGGCCGCCCGGCTTGAGCGTGCGGGCGATTTCCCCAAGCGCGCGAAATTGCGCCGCGCTATCATCGAGATTGATGAGGCAACGATCGGTCATCGCAATATCGAGACTTGCTTCCCCGACGCTTGCCACCGGGTCGGTTACATCGCCAACCGAAAATTGCAGATTTGATCCTTCCGCGCCCAGGGCAGCCAGATTGTTGTTCGCTGTCTCGATCATTTGCGGCGCATAGTCAAAGCCACTGAAGCGGTAGTCGCGAAAGCGCGGCGCGAGAGCCAGCAGGGTATTGCCGTCGCCGCATCCCATATCGGCGATGCGCGCACCCGCGGGCGGGGCCAGTTCCTCGATCAGCCCGATAAGGGTGGCAACCTCAAGATGCCGCATCCAGACATCCTGGGTCGTTGCGGTCAACTCCCCCGCATTCTGGCCTGCCCGTTCATCCCAATATTGCCGGATTTTCTCGCTCATCTGCCCTGCCTCGCCCGATTTGGCTGTGTGAAATGCCCAAAGCCTGCTTCTACCCGCTTGCGCGGCGCGCGAAAAGCCCTTGTCGGGAGCGTACGACAATTCCAGTTGAGTCAAATGTGAAAGCGTGGTGCCCAGGGGCGGATTCGAACCACCGACACGCGGATTTTCAGTCCGCTGCTCTACCAACTGAGCTACCTGGGCTGAGGCGGGGCGATCGGTCCCGCCAGTCGCCGGTTTATAGGCGAGATGGGCGGGGCTGTCCAGTGCGGATGGCGCGGTTTGTCATTCGGCAAATAGCAGGCCTCATGCGCTTTGCAAATCGGCTATTCGACCGAGATTTCATAACGTTCGCGCGAAAAGCCCGGCCGCGAATCGATCTCCACCCCGACGCCGAGCCGTTGCTGCAGGCGGGTCAGCAGCCGGTCTTCCGAATCGTTGAGCCAGCTTGCCACCTCACCCGCCGCGCGGACCCGGATCGGACGGCCCGGTCGTGCGGCATTTTCGCGTTCGACCTTGCGCAGGATCTCGTTCCCCACCGCGACGAGCGAGCGGGTGCGTCCGGTGCCGCCACACCCGCCGCAATCCTCCGACAGCAGCCTTGCGAGCGGTTCACGGGTGCGCTTGCGCGTCATTTCCACAAGGCCGAATTCCGACATGCCCGAGATCTGTGTCGGGGTGCGGTCATTGGCAAGCCCGTCGCGCAGCACATCAAGCAGCCGGGCGATATTGTCCGCATCGTCCATATGGATGAAGTCGATCACCACCACCCCGCCGATGCCGCGCAGCTTGAGCTGCCGGCAAATCTCCCGCGCGGCTTCAAGGTTGGTGCGCACGCTGGTTTCCTCAAGCCCCGTTGCCTCGGTATAGCTGCCTGAATTGACATCGACCGCGGTCAGCGCCTCGGTGCTTTCGATTACCAGATGGCCCCCCGATTTCAGCGGTACGATCGGGTCGAGCGCGGCACTGAGATCCTGCTCCACCTCATACAGATCGAATAGCTGCCCCGGCCCGTTGAAACGTTCCAGCCGGTCAAGCATCTGCGGCATCGATTCCGCGCAATAGGCGCGCGCGATCGCATAGGCTTGCGCATCATCGATCAATATCCGCCGTGTCGAGATACCAACGCAATCGCGCATCGCCTTGGTCACCGGGTCGACATCGTAATAGATCGACGAGGGCGGGGACGCCTGAAGTCTACGGCCCTCGATGTCGCGCCATAAATCGTTGAGCCGGATGGCATCTTCCTCAAGTTCGGCGATATCGGCCCCGGTGGCGGCGGTGCGCACGATATAACCGCCCGTGCGGATCGGCCGATTATTGCCGTTGGCGCCACGGGTATCGGCATTGATGGCGGTCATTTTCGCGATCATCCGCTCGCAGATTTCGGTCAGCCGCTCGCGTTCGGCCGGGTCCTCGATCCGGCGCGACATTGCCACCCCGTCCTGATTGGGAACCAGCACAAGCAAGCGCCCGGGCAGGGTGATATTCGCCGACAGCCGCGCGCCCTTGTCCCGGATCGGATCTTTCACGACCTGCACAAGCAGCGCCTGGCCCTCGCGCACGCATTCGCTGATAGGGGGCGGCGCTTCGTCGCGCATGCTGGGCAGTTCGGTCAAACAGCGCGCTTCGCGCGCGCCGAGAAACCCCGCCCGCTTCAAACCGATTTCAACGAACGCGGCCTGCATGCCGGGCAATACCCGCTGCACCCGGCCAAGATAGATATTGCCGAGCAGGCTGTGACCGGCGCGGCCTTCGGCGCTCATATGGGCGCGTTCAAGAATGAACTGATCGAGCTGGCCATCGACGACGGTTGCAATGCGGGTTTCGCCAATGCCCACATTGATCAGAACTTCTTCATCCATATCGCGGTCAGATTTATGCATCAATCCGGCCAGTGTAGCATTAATCGATCCGCATTAAACCGGATAATCGGCCGCGCGCAGAAGTGCCGCCGTCTCGAATAACGGCAGGCCGACGACCCCGCTATAGGAGCCCGCGATCTGCCGGACGAAGCAGGCCGCATAGCCCTGGATGGCATAACCCCCCGCCTTGCCCTGCCATTCGCAGGTTTGCAGGTAATGCGTGATGTCGTCCGCATGCAGCCGGGTAAAGCTGACCCGGCTTGTGGACAGGCGCGTGCGCGCCTGGCCCGCCCGGTCGATGACGACAACCCCGGTCAGCACCTGGTGACTGCGGCCCGACAGCAGCTTCAGGCAAAAACGCGCCTCGGATTCGGTTTCGGCTTTGGGCAGAATGCGGCGGCCGCAGGCCACCACCGTATCGGCGGCAAGCACGATTGCCTCGGGGAACTTCTGCTTGACGCATTCAGCTTTTTCCCGGGCCAGCCGCAGCGCATGCGCGCGCGGCAATTCGCGCGGCAGCGGCGTCTCGTCACGCGCGGCCGGTTCGATTGCGTCGGGGGTGATATGGATCTGGGCGAGAAGATCGCGCCGTCTGGGCGAAGCGCTTGCCAGAACAAGCGGGGGATGCGCATGCGTCATGGGCGGATGCCGGGAAGGCGAAACCGGATGTCCGGCTTATTTGAAGCGATAGGTGATGCGCCCCTTGGTCAGGTCGTAAGGCGTCATTTCGACCAGCACTTCATCCCCGGCCAGCACCCGGATACGGTTCTTGCGCATCTTGCCCGCCGTGTGGGCGATGATTTCATGACCATTCTCAAGTTCGACACGAAAGGTCGCATTGGGCAGCAATTCAACCACCTTCCCCGGAATTTCAAGCAACTCTTCTTTTGCCATGTAGGCTCCATATAAATTCTTTTGTCGCATTGTCCTATGCGATCCCAGCGCAGGATGCAAATAAAGCTGTGAAAATCAAGCAATCCGATTGTCAAAACGACTTTTTCGCCGATCGCTGACGGTTTGTAGCAATTGTCTGGGTCACCGGGCGGGGCATAGATCGGCGACAATAGGCAAATGGTCCGATGCGCTGCGGGCCGTTGTGACGCTTTCACTTTTCCGAATTTCGATTCCCGCGCCGCACCAGATCCGGTCAAGCGCAAAAAGCGGCAGGCGGGCGGGAAATGTCCGGTGGCGGGTAACGCCGCCTGGCAGCAGATTGTCCAGCCGCCGCAACTGCCGATTATTGCGCCAGAGGTTGAAATCGCCAATCAGCACCGTTGGCATGGCCGCGGGTTGCGCAATCAGTTGCGATAACCGGGCCAGCTGAAATTTGCGTTCCTGCGTCGAAAGCCCCAGATGAGTGGCCAGCACCCGCCAGGCACCAAACGGGGTTTGCGCATGCGCGTCGATGATTTTGCGCGGCTCGCGATCAGGGTAGGAGATATCGTGAACCTCCCGGTGCGACAGCGGAAATTTACTGAGCAGCATTTGACCGTAATGACCGTCGCGGGTGGTGATTGATTTGGCGTCGACCAGATGCCCCGGCAGACAGCGGGCCAGAAAAGTGAACAGGTCAACGGACGCGCCAAACCCGGTGCGTGATTCGACTTCCTGGATTGCGATGATATCAGGGTCGATTGTATTGATTACCGCAGCAATACGGTCGGCGTTGAACTTGCCGTCGCTGCCGATGCCGGCATGAATATTCCAGCTTGCAACCGTGATTGTTTCTATTTTCTGTTGCATGGAAATGGCTGTAACCGGTTCGAAATCAGGCGCGCGCCGTTTAGCCACGGCGGCTTTTTATCACTGCCTGCAGCCCGACCGACATGGCGATCCAGACAATGATGATGCCAATCAGGATCACAATATCCTCGGTTGAGGGGGCGGCAATCATCTGCCGCAGACGGTTGCCGAGCGCGGTAAAAATAATGATGCCCGGCACCATGCCCAGTATCGTGCCCAGCAGATATGGGATGAAGCCGATATGGCTGACCCCCGCGACAAGATTTATGATCGAAAAAGGGGCAATCGGTACGAGCCGGATCGCCATCACGCTCAACACGCCTTGTTTGGCGAGCGCCCGGCTTACCCGGTTGATCCGCTGCCCCATCAGGTCGCGCAGGAACTGTTTTCCGCACAAGGCGCCGATTGCGTAGGTCACGGCGGCGGCCGACAATGCGCCGGCGCAGGCGATGCCGAATGCCTGCAACGGTTCGAACAGCAAGGCGGTTGCGGCGATCAACACCGTGACTGGAAATATGACAAGCGCGCCCGCAATATAAAGCAGCGGCACGATCAGCACAGCCCATTCGTTACCGGCGATGTCTGCAAGCCATGGTTTTAGCTGCTCGGGATCGGCGAAATCAGCCAGGGGCGTATAACGCCAGGCCAACGCCAATGCCGCCAGAAAGCCGCCCATCAAGAACAAGGCCGTCAGCTTGCCGAATATCGCCTTTGGCGGTTGCCCGCCAAACATATCCCCGACATAGAATTTCGCTTCAATCGGCCTTTCTGGGTCGGCAAGCTGGCTGACGGTTTGGACGACCGGGCCGTCATATTTGCCGCTGTCGCGGAATTGCTGCAATCGTCTTTCGCTGCTGTTCAGCGTGTCGACGGTTGCAAGAAGACTGCCGGTTTCGGCGAATGTGTCCGCAACTTTGCTTTCTGTTGTACCAAGATGTTCCGCCAGCAATCGGTTGCGGATGGCAGCTATCCTGTCACCGCCTTCTCCATCTTCTTTTTCAGCCGCAATCGCCAGATCGCATTCGGTATCCATGCCCATCGACCGATTGTTCAGATTGGATGAGCCAAGACGCAGACAGCGATCATCAACGATCATCAGCTTTGCATGCACCATGACGGCGGTTTCATCATCTTGAGGGCCCACCGCCGGATAGGTAAGCCGTACCTGCTCCGACACGCCGGCATCCTCAAATGTCTGCATGAAGCGGATGCGTCCGGCCTTCATGCTGCGCGCCTCCAGCCAGCCGGGATGATCCTCGGGCGAGACGAACAGGACTTCCAGTTCCGGTTTTTGCTGAAGGCGCTGTGCCAGAGAACTGGCGATGCTGTCCGATGTCAGAAACTGATTTTCAATATAGATGAATTGCTCGGCTGTCCCGATCATGTCGATGTAGAGCGCCTCAATCTCGCGAACTTCCGGCTCATCGCCTATTGCGGGAATCGTTCGCGCAATGGCGATTTTCGTATCGCTGAAGTCGGGCTTGAGCGCATCTGGCCAAGGGTCGCCGCGTTGTTCGGGCGGCACTGCGGAAACCGCATGACAAGCCGCGGCGTGCCAGCGCGCGCGGACCAATTCGCCAAGCTTTGCCGCGCAGTCGCCATCGACGCACATCTGAAGATCGTGAAAAGGCGCATAACTTTCCCCGCCCGGGTCGCGTCGCCGCTCATCGTCGGGTTCGTGAGCGGATGTATCCCAGCGCCGGATTGTCAAATCGATTCCGCCGCAAAATGCGACCGCGTCATCAATGACGACGATTTTCTGATGATGCGATCCGCCAAGCGGCAAGATATCATCCAGGCAGACCTTGATTTGACGGGGGGTTTTCCAGTCAAGATTGAGCGAGGGGACAGGCTCCCTCTCCAGCGCATAGATGACCGAATAATCCCACAGCAGAAGATATATGGTCAGCTCGGGGCGCTTTTCGACAAGCGCTGTCAGAAACGGCCCCAATTGCAATGGCAGCCCGTCATCGGGCTCATCTTCCTCTCCGCATAGCGTCACGCGGCTGTCAATGTCCCAGCCGACAATGAAGATCGAATGCTGTGCGGATCGCAGCGCGCCGCGCAGGGCGGAAAAATAGTTGGCGCCATCGACGAGGACGGCTGCGCGGTTGGCGCGGGCGATGTCCCAACAGTTTTCACCCCGCTTGAACAGCGTCACGGCCGCCTGATTCCGCATATCGGGGATTTCGCATCAATATCAGGCAAGGCAGTTACTCCATGTTCACAATACTGTTCCGGGGCTCGGTATTATTCCTGTATGCAAATTAGTCAGTAGCGGCAGTTGACACAAGCTATACTGAAGTTTCCGACCTTCCGGCTAAGCCCGGTATCGCCGTCTAGGCTTTTGCCGGCGCCAGCGGCTCAAACCGTGTACGGATTTTCTGCATCAGATCATCACGCAGGGCGCGATAGGCTTCCACGCGCCGTTCGCGGCTTCCGGCAACAGCGGTCGGATCGGGCGTCGGCCAATATTCCACATCGATCGACATGGTGCGTGTCAACTCAAGCGCGCTGTGCTGCGCCTCGGGTGTCAGCGTGATGACAAGGTCGTAGGAAGTATCTTCCAGCTCATCGAAGGTTTTCGGCTTGTGATCGGAAATATCGATGCCGATTTCATCCATGACAGCCACAGCGAAGGGGTCGACCTCCTGCGCGCGTACGCCAACCGAATCGACATAGACGATATGCCCGTACAGATATTTCATCAGGGCTTCGGCCATTGGTGAGCGGACCGAGTTGAAGTTGCAGGAAAACAGAATAGCCGATGGCATCTGCATCCGCGTCGTTTTGCCAGGCGCGTCGAGCATAGGGGTCAGGCCCGGATATGCAGCACGCAAATCAGAGTGAATAGACGCCGCGCTGTATTGTCATCAATCTCGATTTTCCCCGCCAGTCGTTCGCGTAGCAGTGCGGATCCGTCATTATGAAGGCCCCTGCGTCCCATATCGATCGCCTCGATCTGCGAAGGGGGGGCGGTTTTGATTGCCTCGAAATAGCTGTCGCAGATCGCGAAATAGTCCTTGACGATTTTGCGGAACGGCGACAGTGCCAGCATTATCTTCCCAAGCGGCGAGTCATCGGCCTTGTGAATGTCGAAAACCAGCCGATTGTCCGCTATCGACAAATGCAGGATATAGGGGCCGCCAGGGCTGCCGACCGGTTCGAAATAATTGTCTTCAAGCAGGTCGAAAATGGCGACGCCGCGCTCATGTTCGATATCCGGATTAAGGCGGACGATGTTGTTTTCGTCGAGCAGGATATTGGCGACCCGGTGATCTGGGCCGATCGTTGTGCCGGTCGTGGGATTATCGGCCATCGCTTTGCCTTCTACGCGGTTGGATTGCCAGATAGGGTGGCGGGGCGGGCGCAGACATTGATTGCTCAATCCGTCCCGCCGCTTGCCCGGTTGCTGCGCATCGTGATGGAGCGGGCATGCGCCTCAAGCCCTTCCGAACGGGCCAGGGTAACAGCTTCCGCCCCGATGCTGGCCAGACTTTCAGCGCTGCATCCGATGATCGAGCTGCGTTTCATGAAATCGAGGACCGACAAGCCGGATGCATAACGTGCCGCGCGCGCGGTCGGCAGCACGTGATTGGGGCCGGCGATATAGTCGCCGATTGCCTCGGGCGTAAAGCGGCCGAGAAATATCGCTCCGGCATTGCGAAATGTGCCAAGCAGGGCTTGCGGATCAGCGACGGCGAGCTCGAGATGTTCCGGCGCGATCCGATCGATCAGCGGGCCTGCCTGGCGCAGCGTATCCACGCGGATAATCGCCCCGAAATTTTCCCAGCTTTCACGGGCGATCGCGCCGCGTGGCAGGTTATCAAGATGCGCCAGCAGGGCCTTTTCGACGGTTTCGGCAAAACGGGCATCGTCTGTGATCAGGATCGATTGCGCGGATGCGTCATGTTCAGCCTGGCTGAGCAGATCCGCCGCGATCCAGTCGGGATCGTTCTGGTTATCCGCAACGACCAGGATTTCCGATGGTCCCGCAATCATATCGATGCCGACGGTTCCGAAGACCTGCCGCTTGGCGGCGGCGACAAAGGCATTGCCTGGCCCGGTGATTTTGTCGACCGGAGCAATCGTCTGGGTGCCATAGGCAAGTGCGGCAACTGCCTGTGCCCCGCCAATGCGGTAAATTTCCGAAACGCCGCCAAGCCGCGCCGCCAGCAATGTCAGCGGATTGATCGTGCCGTCCGGCGTCGGCATCACCATCACGCGCCGTGGCACACCCGCCACCTTGCAGGGCAGGGCGTTCATCAGAACCGAACTGGGGTAGGACGCCGTGCCGCCAGGGACATACAGGCCAACTGCGCCGATTGCCGTCCAGCGCGCGCCCAGTGTCACGCCATTTTCATCGGTATAAAGACTGTCTTCAGGAAGTTGACGACGATGATAATCCTCAATCCGGTCAGCGGCGAGCTGTAAAGCGGCCACGGACTGCTTGTCACACCGGGCAATGGCGTCTTCAATTTCAGCCTCCGAAATGCGCAGCTTGTCTGGCGTCAGTGCGATCCTGTCAAATTGTTCGGTATAGGCGATGACCGCCCTGTCGCCTTTTTCGGCTACCGCGTGCAGGATTGCCGCGACCGCGTCATTCACATCACGCGATACTTCCCGTTTCGTGTGAAGCAGGCGGTCGAATTCAGCATTGAACTGCGGCTTGCTGATATCAAGTCTCAACGGCATGTCTGGTAATCCGGTATCGTCAAATTTTGGCGCAGCAATGCTAGGATTGCGCATCGGTCGTGTGTTTCGGTGCTGTGCGGACAGGCCAGGGTGCGCTGATATCTTCCATGATGCAATCCACGCATTCCGCTTCCAGCAGGATTTCCGCCCCGCCGGCAAACAGCAACCGGATCTGCACCGTCTTGTCTGTATTTTCAGTGCAATCGATTGCAAGCAGATTAAGTCGCTGTTCAGGGCGGAGCTGATCGATGCCGCGTTTGCGTACAGCCATCACCGAATTGAAATGTATTGCGGTCCGGACGCGTTCATAATGCGGACGCCGAAGCAGCCTGCGGCCTTTTGCAACATGCGGATTTTCCCAGCGAAAGCGGTTGAAGATCGTCGCGAAACGATGCGTTCCCGATTGGTAGGCCATGTCACCCACGCGACAGATCGCGTCTTGCAGACAGGCGGACACAATCTGCAAATCCTCTGTGTCATGGGCGATCAGTTTCAGCTTTTCTGCCACGCTTTACCGTACCAATGTTCCACCATACCAATGCGTTAATGCGCCGTGCTGTTGGCGGCGTCAGACGCGTTCGCGCCGGATACTGGCGCCGCAGGCGCTCAACTTGTCCTCGATCCGCTCATAGCCGCGATCCAGATGATAAACGCGATTGATTTCGGTTTCACCCTTCGCGATCAATCCGGCAATCACCAGGCTGACCGAAGCACGCAGATCGGTCGCCATCACCGGCGCGCCGGTAAGCTGTTTGACCCCGCGGACAAGCGCTGTGCCGCCATGCAGATTGATATTGGCGCCCATGCGCATCAGCTCGGGCACATGCATGAAACGGTTTTCAAATATGGTTTCGCTGATCATCGCAGCGCCTTGCGCGGTCGCCATGCAGGCCATGAATTGCGCCTGCAGGTCGGTCGGAAAGCCGGGATAGGGCTGGGTCATCATATCCACCCCTTCCATGGGGCGGTCGGGATCGCGGCACACGCGCATGCTGTCCTTTTCGACCGTGACCGCCACGCCGGCCTGCTGCATCAGTTCTGTCAGCGAATCGATGAGTTCGGGGCGCGTGCCGGTCAGTGTGACATCGCCGCCGGTTGCTGCCGCGGCCAGCGCATAGGTGCCGGTTTCGATCCTGTCGGGGATGACGCGATGATCTGCGCCGCGCAGCCGGGTGGTGCCTGAAACAGTTATCGTCTCGCTGCCGGCGCCGCGAATATCGGCGCCCATTGCGTTGAGGCAGGCGGCCAGATCGGCGATTTCGGGTTCCCGGGCGGCATTTTCAAGAATTGTTTCACCCTCGGCCAGACTTGCCGCCATCAACAGATTTTCGGTCGCCCCGACCGAGATGGCCGGAAAGCGGATATGCGCGCCTCGCAGGCCGTTATCTGCGCGGGCATGGATATAGCCACCTTCAAGCGTGATGGTCGCACCAAGCTGTTCCAGCGCTTTGAGATGCAGATCGACAGGCCGCGTACCGATGGCGCAGCCACCGGGCAGGGAGACTTTCGCCTCGCCATGGCGCGCCAGCAGTGGACCGAGCACCAGGATACTGGCGCGCATCTTGCGCACAAGTTCGTAAGGCGCGACCGCATTGGTGATCCTGGGGGTGGTGATGGACAGGACACGGCCCGTTTCCCCGCCTTCGCCATGACCGTGCAGGCTCAGCTCCGCCCCATGTTCGCCAAGAACCTCGGCAAGCGTCGTAATATCGGCCAGATGCGGGACATGCCGCAGGATCAGCGGTTCGGATGTCAGCAGGCTCGCCGTCATCAGGGGCAGAGCGGCGTTTTTCGCGCCACTGATAGGAATTGTGCCTGACAGGGGCTGCCCGCCCTGCATGATCAGTTTATCCATCAACTCGTCTCTGTTAAGGGCGTTGGGCCGGCCCGGTTGCTGCCTGTTCGGTTCGCGCCTGGTTTGAAGGCGGATCCCGGTTCAACGCTGCCCGTCTGTCACCTCGTCCCCGGTCCGGGGTGATTGCTGCGGGTCTTGTGTCTTCTGGCGTCTTGTTGTGACTTTTCTGCGGCGAAGGTTGGCCCGCAGCGCATCGGCCAGCCGCGCCTCGCGATCGCTTTTCCCGGCCGGTCGGGGGGTAGCCGGATGCGATGAGGGGGGGCTGTTTTCAGGATTCTCGCTCATAGCCTTTGTTTAGCACGGTTTGGCGTGAAACGGCTGCGAAAAACAGTGCCAATTGGGATATCGGCAGGCAAATCGCGGCAAGGATCGCCTGCGTGGCGCGTAATGTGCTGCTGCGTGGCGGGTGAAGGGCCAAATCCATCCGCCAAAATGCAAATCCGGCCTTGCGCCTGCCTGCGCCCTATGGCAGTTTCCCGCCACTTCATAAAGCGCGCGACAGTTGCGCCACTTCAGGCCGCCGTAGCTCAGTGGTAGAGCGCACCCTTGGTAAGGGTGAGGTCGAGTGTTCAATCCACTCCGGCGGCACCATTTCTTTCATTCTGCCAGTTTTATATTGTCCACTAGGCTGAAAATATTAGCTATTGTGGTGCTGAAGCAGCGTGCCGGGATAAGCCTGCCGCTACCAGAAAATCATCTTGTGCTATCCCGCCGCTATGGTTCCCGCGCAGCTCCAGTCTCTGCGATGGGGCGGCCTGGGAGCGGAAGAATATCTTTCAGATTGTTCCCCGGTGAAGGGGGATTTATCATGCCCCAGGCCGAACAGAATTGGGGGGTGCGTGGCTGAGCGGTTTTTTGCGCATGCATCGGATGACACCGATACCGAAAACTGGCATGCCTTGTCGGATCATCTGATCGCAACGGGGCAGTTGGCGGCGGAATTCGGCGCGGTCTTCGGCGTTGAAAAGGCAACGCGGCTTGCCGGGCTTTTGCACGATCTCGGTAAATATAGCGAGGCCTTTCAGAAGCGATTGCATGGCAGCCTCGATCGCGTCGACCATTCAACCGCGGGGGCGGTGATAATCAAACAACGCGCGTCGACAGGCGGCGATGCCGCGATCGCCGAGCTGGTCGCCTTCGCCATTGCCGGGCATCATGCGGGGCTTGCGGACCGAACCGGGCGATCATCGCTGGGCGAGCGGCTGAAAAAGAAGGTCGCGCCGCTTGATCTGGTTTGGGAGACGGAGATCGCGCCCGACACGACCGGCCTCATGCCCGCTTTTGAACGGAGCTGTGATCCGGCAATGGCCGCTTTTCAGTTCGGCTTTCTCGGCCGCATGATTTTTTCCTGCCTGGTCGATGCGGATTACCGCGATACCGAAACCTATTTTGCGGCGCTGAGAGGGGAAATGCCTGCGCGCGAATGGCCGGCGCTGGAGGAAATCGTCGACGGGCTGATCGTCAAATTCGACAGCTTCATGGATGATTTGCAGGCGGGGTCAGCCTCCACCGATGTCAATGACCTGCGTCGCGATGTGCTGGCGCATGTTCGGGCGGGGGCGGATATGCCGCGCGGCTTTTTCACTCTGACTGTGCCGACCGGCGGCGGCAAGACACTCACCTCGCTCGGTTTTGCGCTTGATCATGCAAAACGGCATGGCCTGAGCCGTATCATTTACGCAATCCCCTTCACCTCGATCATCGATCAGACGGTTTCAACCTTTGCCGCGGTTCTGGGCGACGAATATATCCTCGAACATCATTCCGCGCTTGACGAGGAAAAGCCACGCAGCCGGGAGCAGCGCGACAAGCTCAACCTGGCGATGGAGGATTGGGCCGCGCCTCTGATCGTCACCACGAATGTGCAGCTGTTTGAAAGCCTGTTTGCAAACCGGCCCTCGCATTGCCGAAAACTGCACAATATTGCAGGCAGCGTCATCGTGCTGGATGAGGCGCAAACCATTCCCCTGCGCCTTCTCAGACCCTGCGTCGAGGCGCTGCGGGAGCTGGTATGCAATTACGGTTGCTCCATCGTGCTGTGCACGGCGACCCAGCCCGCCTTGAGCGCGCCGGAATTTCATGAAGGATTGCCGCTTGCGGGGCGCGAGCTTGCGCCCGACCCGCCCGCACTCGCGCGGCAGCTGAAGCGGGTCACTGTACATGATGGCGGCGAGATGGATGATGACGCGCTTGTCGCGGCCCTGAGGGACGCGCCGCAGGGGCTGATCATCGTCAACACACGCCAACATGCGCTGAACCTCTATCACGCGGCGCGCGAGGCGGAGCTTTCCGGACTCTATCACCTGACCACCCGGCAATATGCGGCGCATCGGCGATTGATACTTGCGGAAATTCGGCAGGCGCTCGATGAAGGCAGGCCGTGCCGTCTGATCGCAACCTCGCTCGTCGAGGCGGGAATCGATGTCGATTTTCCGCGACTTTGGCGTGCGACCGCAGGTCTTGACCAAATTGCGCAGGCAGCCGGGCGTTGCAATCGCGAGGGCCGGCGGCCGGCGGATGAAAGTATCGTGACGATCTTCCAGGCGCCGGACAATCCCCCGCCCCGGGAGATTGCGCAACTGGCGGCCGATTTCGCGCGCATGGCGTCGCATCACGCAGACGACCTGCTCTCCCCCGCCGCGATCCGCGACTATTTCGGGGAGGTTTACTGGCGCAAGGGTGACGGCCTCGACGGTAAACAGATTATGCGCGATTTCGCCTTGAACGGGACGGAGGCGGATATAGCCTACCGTACGATTGCCGGAAAGTTTCAGATGATCGAAAGCGGTATGGCCCCGGTAATCGTCGCACGCGAACGACATGCGCAAGCTGCCCTTGAGCGGCTTGGCATCGACGGCGTCCGCCCGGGCGTGGTCGCCCGTGCGTTGCAACCTTATCTCGTGCAGGTACCGCCCCGGGCGCGGAATGCATTGCTGGCGAACGGTCACGCCTGTTTTGCGTGGGAAGAGCGGTTCGGCGATCAGTTCTGCGTCCTGAAGACTGAATCCTTGTATCGGGATGACACAGGCTTGTTGTTCGAGGATCCGGAGTATTTGAGTTTGGAGAACAGTATAACGTGAGGGGGTAATAAATGGCCTATGGGGTGCGATTGCTGGTATCGGGGGGCTATGCCTGTTTTACCCGGCCGGAAATGAAGGTCGAGCGTGTCTCCTATGATGTGATGACGCCATCGGCTGCGCGCGGCATTCTGGAAGCCATTCACTGGAAACCCGCGATCCGCTGGGTCATCGACAGCATTCATGTACTACGGCCGATCCGTTTTCAGACGATCCGCCGTAATGAGGTCGGCCACAAAGCCCCGACGGCGCGCGTCAAGACCGCAATGAATCGCGAAACGCTCGAGGGGCTTCACCTGCTGGTGGACGAGGACCGGCAGCAGCGCGCCGCTACTGTCCTTGCTGACGTTGCCTATGTGATCGAGGCGCATTTCGAGATGACCGCGCAAGCGGGGCCTGAGGATAATGCGGGCAAGCATCTCGACATTTTCAATCGCCGCGCCGCGCGCGGTCAGTGCTTTCATCAACCCTGCCTCGGCACCCGCGAATTCGCGGCGCGGTTCGAGCTGATCGCGCCTGACAAACCACTGCCGGCCGCGATCCCGGAAAGCCGGGATCTGGGCTTCATGTTGTGGGATATCGATCATGGGCGTGAGGGGCGTCCCTCGCTTTATTTTCGTGCGCAACTTGAAAACGGCATCGTCCGGATACCGCAACCCGGCGCGGCGGAGATCAGGAGATGAGCGTTCTCGCGGCACTGAACCGCGCCTATGAACGGTTGCGCGAACAGAGCGCTGTACCCGCATTCGGCTATTCAACCCAGCAGATCGGCTTTCTCATATCCCTCAATGATGACGGGTCGCCGGCGGGGATGCCTGTGGATCTGCGTGAAGGCGAGGGAAAGAAAAAGACGGCGCGGCCGATCCCGGTCCCGCAACCGGCCAAACGTACCTCCGGCATTGCGCCGAATTTTTTGTGGGACAAGACCTCCTACGTTCTGGGGGTTACCGCGGGGGCGGGTAAACGGCTTGCGCAGGAACATGAGGCATTCACGCAATTGCACGAGCAGCTATTGGCAGGCACCGAAGATGCCGGACTCCTGGCATTGCTGCGGTTCCTGCGTCAGTGGCGGGCAGCGGATTTCGACAGGCTCGGCTGGCCGGAAGAAATGAAGGACCAGAATGTTATTTTCGCGCTGGAACGTGAACGGCGTTCTGATGATTGTATCCACAACCGTCCTGCAGCGCAGGCAATGCTTGCCCAATTGCTCGCCGATAAGGAAGGCGGCGAGGCGGTCTGTCTGGTATCGGGCGAACAAGCGCCTGTCGCGCGGCTGCATCCGCCGGTCAAGGGGGTCTGGGGCGCGCAATCCTCAGGTGCCTCCCTCGTATCCTTCAATCTGGATGCCTTCACCTCCTACGGCCACGAACAGGGTGACAATGCACCTGTTTCCGAATACGCCGCAGCCGCCTATACCGCAGCGCTTAACAAATTTCTTGAACGCGGTAGCCGGAACCGGATCCAGATCGGCGACGCCTCCACGGTCTTCTGGGCGGAGGGGCCGCAAACCCACCTGGCCGAAGCCGTTTTTTCCGCGATGCACGGGGACCAGCCGGCAAGCGGCTTTAAGATTAACGAAGAATCCGAGGCAAAAAAGGTCGGCGATATTCTTGAAGCGATCCGCACCGGCAATCCGCTTGTCGAGGTTGCACCGGAACTGCATGCCGGCGTGCGTTTTTATGTGCTCGGGCTTGCGCCCAATGCAGCGCGGCTGTCCATCCGGTTCTGGCTGGAAGATGATTTCGGCAATCTGGTGCGTAATTATCAGCGCTTTTTGTCGGATCTTCAGGTCCAGCCCTTGTCAGAACGCGATGAAGGAGCACCGCTTTGGCGTTACCTGATTGAAACCGCCACGCTCGGTAAACGTGAGAATATTCCGCCCAGGCTTGGTGGTGACTGGATGCGCGCAATTCTTGCCGGCACCAATTACCCGCTCACGCTTATGTCCACCATTCTGATGCGGCTGCGCGCTGACAAGCAGGTCAATGCCCTGCGGGTCGCAATGCTGAAAGCCGTATTGGTCCGCAATTTCGGAAAGACAAAGGAGGCTCCCGTGGCACTCGACCCGGAAAACAGGAACAAGGGATATCTTCTCGGCCGGCTGTTCGCTGTGTACGAACAAATTCAGTACGCCGCGCTGGGTCGTCATGTTAATGCGACGGTGAAAGACAAATTCTACGGCTCGGCATCAACGCAGCCGCGCAAGGTGTTTCCGGTGCTAAGCAGCGGTTCCGCCCCGCATCTGTCCAAAGTCGGCAAGCAGTCGCCAGGTTACAGGATCACGCTGGAGCGCAGGGTCGGTGAGATTATGGATCTGATGTCACCCGGTGATGATCCGTTCCCGCCGCATCTTTCGTCCGAAGAGCAAGCATTGTTTGCTCTTGGCTATTACCACCAGCGCAATGAATTCTTCAAATCCGATTCCAGCAAAACTTCAGAAACCGAGGAGGTCGCCCAATGACCGCGCTTGCAAGCCGTTATGATTTTGTCCTGCTTTTTGATGTTGCGAACGGTAATCCGAATGGCGATCCGGATGCCGGCAACCTGCCCCGGATAGACCCGGAAACAAACCATGGCATCACTACCGATGTCTGCCTGAAACGTAAAATCCGCAATTATGTGGAATTCGCTCATGATGGCGATCCGGGTCGTGCGATTTACGTTCAGGAAGGTGCGATCCTCAATGACAAGCACCGCGATGCCTACCGCGCGTTACGTCCTGATGATGCCAAGGTTGAAAAAGATGCCAAGCTCAATCCGCATAATGACGAGGAAGCAGTAAAACTGCGCGATTTCATGTGCGCGAATTTCTTCGATGTGCGCACATTCGGCGCGGTGATGAGTACCGGTGTGAATTGCGGGCAAGTGCGCGGGCCGGTGCAATTGACCTTCAGCCATTCCGTCGAACCGATCGTGCCGCTTGAGATCACGATTACCCGTATGGCGGCCACGAACGAAAAAGAAAAGAAAGAACGCGAAGCCGGTGACGACAGCGACGCCAGAACGGATAATCGCACGATGGGCCGCAAGCATGTGGTGCCTTACGGGCTGTATCGCGCGCACGGGTTCATTTCGGCCAAGCTTGCCGAACGGACGGGTTTTGATGATGCGGATCTCGAGTTGCTGTTTCAGGCACTTGAAAACATGTTTGAACATGACCGTTCCGCTGCACGCGGAGAGATGGCGGCCCGCAAGCTGATCGTTTTCAAACATGCGTCAGCACTTGGTAATGCGCCCGCACATGCCTTGTTCGACCGCGTGAAAGTCGGCCGTAACGTGGATGGTGAATTCCGCGAAATCGATCTTGACGGGAACAGCAATCTGCGCCCGGCGCGGAAATTCGCCGATTATATGGTCACGATCGACCGCGATGGCCTGTCTGAAGGGGTTGAGATCATCGAGCGGCTGTAAACCGCGTAACAGGCCCGGGGAGGCTGGCTTATGTCGCCAGCATTTGAAGATACGGATGCAGAGCCGATCCCGATTTCCGCCCTTCAGCATGCGGTCTACTGCATGCGGCAGGCCGCGCTCATCCATCTGGAACGGCTGTGGGCGGAAAACCGTTTTACTGCGGAAGGTCATGTGCTGCACCTCGCCTCGGCCATTCCGCGTGAACGCAAATATGGCGATGCAAGACGGGTGACTGCTTTGTCGCTGTCGTCAACCAGATGGGGTATCGCCGGCGTTGCCGATCTTGTGGAATTTCGTGCCGGCCCGGCGGGTGAAACCCCCTATCCGGTGGAATATAAGCGTGGCAAGGCCAAGCTTCATCGCGCTGATGAGGTGCAACTTTGCGCGCAGGGCCTGTGTCTTGAGGAAATGACCGGAAGCGAGGTTCCGGAAGGCGCGCTTTATTATGGGGAGACGAAGCGCCGCGTCACCGTGCCTTTCGATGCACAGTTGCGGGGCCTGACCGAAGATACGATTGCAGAGTTACGCACGCTCTTCCACAGCCGCGAGACCCCGCGCGCAATTTACAAGCCCGGCCGCTGCCGCAATTGCTCGCTCATCGGGCTGTGCCGGCCGAAGATAGCGGGAAAATCCGCCCGCCAATGGCGGAACAAAATGGTAGCCGCTGCCTTGAGTGGGGAGGAAGCGGTGTGAAAAAGCTCCTCAATACCCTCTATGTCACAACACAGGGCGCCGGTGTCCGGAAGGATGGCGAGAACGTCGTGGTCGAGATCGAGGGGGAGGAGCGGGCCCGCGCGCCCTTGCACATGCTGTCGGCGGTTGTTCTGTTCGGCGCGGTTTATGTCTCACCCGCGCTGATCGGTGCCTGTGCGGAAGCCGGCATCACAATCGTCTTGCTTAGCCGTTTCGGCCGGTTTCAGGCGCGGATCGACGGGCCGGTTGCGGGAAATGTGCTGTTGCGCCGGGCGCAATATCGCGCTTCCGACACACCGGTGGAGATTGTACGCAGCATCGTGACGGGCAAAGTCGGCAACCAGCGTGCGGTGCTGATGCGTACCTTGCGCGACTATGGGGAGACGCTGGACTCCGGGCAGGCGGACGCCATTTCAGCCGTGGTTCAGCGCCTTGCCGCAATCCTGCGCCGGGCTGACAAGGGAGCCGATGATATTGATCGGCTGCGCGGGGCGGAAGGCGAAGCCGCAAACCTCTATTTCGGGATATTCGATCATCTGATCCGGTCCCCTGATCCTGAATTGCGGTTCGGCAAACGGTCGCGGCGTCCGCCACGCGACCCGATCAACGCGCTGCTGTCGTTTCTCTATACGCTGTTGACCCACGATTGCCGCAGCGCTGCGGAAAGTGTGGGGCTTGATCCGGCAGTGGGATTTCTTCATCGCGACCGGCCCGGCCGCCCGAGCCTTGCGCTTGATCTGATGGAAGAGCTGCGCCCCGTGCTGGCCGATCGTCTGGCATTGACCCTTGTGAACCGACGACAGATTCGGGCGCGCGATTTCGAAACGCAGGATAGCGGTGCGGTATTCCTCAAAGACGACGCGCGCAGAACAGTGCTGACCGCATGGCAGGAACGAAAGCGGGAAGAACGCCGGCATCCCTTTCTGGAGGAATCAGCGCCGCTCGGACTGGTGCCCTATCTGCAGGCGCAACTGCTCGCACGACATCTGCGCGGCGATCTTGATGCCTATCCACCCTGGTTCTGGAGGTAAGAGACGGCGATGATGGTGCTGGTAACCTATGATGTCAGCGTGACCGAGGGGAACGGTGCCGCCCGGTTGCGGCGTGTTGCCAAGGCATGCCGCGACTATGGTCAGCGGGTGCAGTATTCCGTGTTCGAAATCGAGTTGGAGCCGGCTCAATGGACCCTGCTCAAGGCCACGCTCGAAGCGATCATCGATACACGTCACGACAGTCTACGCTATTATCACCTTGGATCGAATTGGCGACGGCGGGTGGAGCATGTCGGGGCGAAGCCTGCGACTGATCTTGGTGGTCCCTTGATCATTTGAAGGCGGTGCGGCCAACTCGCCTTTGATATCGCCGGGGCGAACCCGAAGCATGTGCGATATGGGCGGGACGTTCGCACTTTTATTAGCTCTTTGAAATTGTGGAATAAATTTTGTCCGAGGCCGACCCGCGACGGGTGCGCCCCGAATTTATGCGCCCGTTCGCGCAATCAAACGCCTTTGACATTTGAAATCAAGCCGTTACATGGAAGGAGTCGCCCCCCACACGGGGGCGTGGATCGAAACGTTTCGGCAACCACAAACGCGCCGGATGCGATCGTCGCCCCCCACACGGGGGCGTGGATCGATGACGCTCGATAGCCCAGA
>OBJS01000154.1_pt1 | contig 21690 bp, 28 predicted proteins | sample 1519851 | NCBI WGS metagenome assembly OBJS01 (sample SAMN03019806, study PRJEB22545) | beach sand metagenome | biome: beach; feature: sea beach; material: beach sand | place: USA: Municipal Pensacola Beach, FL | collected 2010-10-20 | depth 25-47 cm m
CTGATGTGGAGGTAACCGCCAAGTATCCGGTAGTCGTTGCATTTCCTGAGTCATCTATGGTGAAGAGAGTGCTCGATGCGGAGTCTGTGATTTCAAATACCCTCGCTCCCGTACCCGCTCCATCTGCCCAGATAGAAAGTTTGGAGTACGGCGTAGTGGTGCCGATAGCAAAGTTATTTAAGAAAGATACATCACTTCCCGCATTAACTGAAGTTTCAAAAGAGGTTGTCCCTGCACCACTCTTTGTAGTTGGAGCCGTATCATAAGCGGTAATTGAATTACCAAACATTTGAACATTTGTGGTATTTCCACTTGTCGCTGATATTCCAACTCCATGTGTACCACCCCGAATATGATTACCGACAAGAGACACATTTTCACTGTTAATTACCTCAACTACAACATCAGAATACCCCAAGCCACTTGGGCGAAAGGAATTATTCGAGATAACAGAGTTATCTATCTCTGACCCTCGAAACTGTTGCCTACCATCAGAAGTAGATGTGTTCACAAGGACATAGTTGTTGGAAACAACAAAGCTATTCTGTGGTTTAGAAGAGTCTCCAATCAAGTTGATTGGGATTATATTGTTATCATTATGATTGATTAAGTTTCCATCTATCAAGACCTTACTGCTATTTGTCCCTGCTGTTAAATATATAAGACCTGCGTCCGTAGGCGCTGCTCCAGTAGCTGAACCAGAGTTTGAATGTGTAATGACATTATTCCGTATTGTAAGGTTTGCCCCTGTTCCTCGAATGGCTGTAGGAATATTGTCAAAACGAGAGTTTATAATTGTCGTATATTCACCATCATTACCCAACCCAATACCTGACTGCGCATTTGTGGCATTATCATACGTAAAATCGTAAAACAAGTTTCTATCAATAGTAACTCCACTGGTATCGCCCGTGCCACCAACATTGTCTACATAAATACCTTGTGAATCGAACTGTGTAAATCGGTTATTTTCAATAAAAATCATTTCCGCATTATTCGTCACAACGATTCCACGATGCGGATTTGTTGCGTTATACGTTCCTGTGTTTGGTCCGACAAGTGTAAAATTTCGTATTGTGATTCGACTACCCCCAGAGATATTAAAGATTGTGTCATTTGTACCATTGTTTAACGTAAGAATCGCGCCCTGTCCGTCTATAACAATGTTATTTTTTGACAATATGTTTATTTGGTCTACAGAAGCAGATTCATTCTTTACATAAATAACATCACCTGTTGAGGCATTTGTGATTGCGGTCTGCAAGTCAGCTACTGAAGTCGTATAAAAATCAGATGCCAATATGTTTCCGTTTACCGTTAGTCTGTCCGATGGCGTTGCGGTTCCGATTCCTACATAATTACTTGAAGAGTCGTACACAAATCCTGTTGTTTCAATCTCCAACCCTCCCGCAAAAGTTGAGGTGGCTGTTGTTGAGGTGGCGACAAAATACGAAGCATCTATAATTACATCTCCTATTAAATCACCTGTTATTCTAAGCGTTGAGTCTATTGTAGAACTTGCTTGTGATACAAATCCTCCTGCAAAAGTTGATGGAGATGTGCTTGTAGCATTGATATCACCTACTGTAAGAGTCCCCATAATAGTCGTGGGAGCATGTAAGAGTGCACCATCATAGACCTCTAATCCCTCGGAAGTCCAATCAGAGCTGGTTGCGGTTCCTTCAATGACCACGGCATCTCCTGTGTTGTTGTAAACAACTTGGTTATCTGTTGATGTAGAGAAAAGACCAGAACCTCCACCTCCGCCTCCTGAATTAACTACCCATGAGTTGTCAGTACCATCAGTTTGTAGGATATAGCCGTTTTGAGGATTTTCTGCCAACTGAATTGAAAGGAATGGGTCACTAAAACCACTCAATTCTGGTTCTATTTGTGGTTCAGAAAACCACCCTCCTACGGTTGTTATGATTCCTATTAAAATACCTGTAATCCATTCCATATTAACCTATGTATTTAACTTCAAAGTCCTTGCCCGAGTAAACAGCAGGGAGAGCGCTACTAAATGTTATTGTCCGACCTGCGTAAGTAAAGTTTGGTAATTCTGCAATCTGTTCTCCATTGAGGGTAAAGCCAAAGACATAGTAGATATCGTGATTGACAGTGTATGTCGTGTTCACACCGTCAATGTCTCCAACTGGTGCCTCTGTGTGTGCGATAAGTTTGAATGCCTGTCGCACACCAAGAGCTGAAACACCACCCCCTCTTGGAATATTCTGAAATCCTTTTAGGGTGCGATTTTCTAAGTCTTTTATTTTTTTTAACTCATTTTCTAAATCCTTGATTGCACTTATGGGTAATTTGTCTTTGTCTTTAAGAGACTTTAGTTTCTCTCGTATCTGTTTTGGTGTGTCGGGTTCTGGTATCTCTGGGATTTTGTTCTCAATATCTCTTATACGCTCAAATACTTCTGTAAAGTCAATTTCTGGTATCTCTGGTATCTCTGGTATTTCTAATTTAACCTCCTCAATTCTAACCCCCAATTGTGTCGTCAAGGTATCTAATTTTTTAAGTAGATTTTCAAATCCTTCCACCCTTGAACTTAATTTAGATATATTACTTTCGGTTATTTCCAATGATGGGACTTTTTCCTTAATTTCATTTACCAGATCACGAACTTCCTGATTAAAGGTTGAAATGTCCGTATTTGTGTTGTCTTGTAGTAATTCAATGGACTTTTCCACATCTACAATAAAACGGTCTATTTCTTCCTTTTTTTCGTCTAAAAAGTCCTGAAACTCTATAATCTTCTTGATTACAGCCATATCACCGCCATCTACTATCTCGGCGGCTGCTCGTAGCTTTCTAATCTGATCTTCTGTTAATTTCTTTGCCATATTGACTTGAAAATGGTACTAATTAGTGTATGGATTTACTCATTGGAATTCCTCTCATATTTCTATTTGCTCTATTCATCGGCATCTTCGCTGAATAAAATTGACTGTAAAGTTGCTCGTAACCACGGTGCTTGTTTAAATGCTGATTGGATTTCTTGTTTTCCTGCTTGTGCAAGCCATGCAGCAAGTCTTGTTTTAAATGCTGGCGTTTTAGATGCTTGAGTCAATGCAGCAGCTCCCGCTCCAACAAGTAATGGTATGGTTATTCCACCTGTAGCGACTGAAGTGATCAATCCAGCACCTATGCCTGTTTCTGTTCCTGATAAGGAAATCAAACCTTGCCGTGCTGCGATTTTATCACGATATTTAGTAGCAATTTCTGCACTCTGCAAATTTGCATATTTTTCACTCAAAGCAGGGTCTACCACTTCTTCTAGTTTACCTTTAAGTCTCCCATAAGTTCGTTTGAGAGCAGCATTTACTAAATTGTCATCTGACGGGTTGCCTGTCCAACGAGTTAATTCGCCTATTTCTTTCTTTAAATCAAACACTTCTTCGGCAGTTACATTTTCTGTCTTTCGACCAATACCTTCATCAGTAACACGTAAAATATCATCTTTCAAATCTTGAAGACGTTTAATAGCTGTACTATTAGTACGAGGATTCTTTGACGCTTTAGCTAATGCATCGTCTATAGGTTTCAGTGTGTCTACAATATCAAATGTCTTCGTACTCTGTTTTACAACACTGCCAATTTCTTCACCTACTTGTTGTTTTGCACTTGTTATCTTACTCGCCAAGTCGTCAAGAGAATTGGCTACAATTCCAGCTTCAGCCACTGCTTTACCCGGATTTTTCCCATAAGAAAAGTCTTTGAGTAACGGCTTTATCAAAGAATTAACAATACGAGGTGCAAAATTCTTTTTGGCTGAACTAAATAATGCTCCACCTGCAGGAAATGCAGCCCCGATAATACCTGCGTCTATTGTATTTTTATTCAATTCTCCCTGATTGACAGATTGCACCACAGCATCTGAAAGTCCCTGTGCTCCTATTTTGGCTAAAATACTTGCACCCTTAGTTGCTTTTGTAGCAAAACCAGCAGGAATAGCAAATGTGGCTGCTTCCCCTGCAAATTGTCCTATTTTCCCTGAAGTTGTATCTAAATCTACACCAGTGCTTTCTTCAAATCCTTCTTTAGTAGCTTGTCCAAAGTCTTCAGCCCCCGTGATTTTTTCAACACCCTTCGACAACAGATTCTGAATCGTTCTACCCGGTGCGGAGACAGAAAAAACAGTTCCTCCTAGGAAATTTTTAAGAGAACCGCCTGTTTTCGCAACAAGACCTTCCTCTGTCACATCTTGAGGTGGTATATTTACAATATTTTCTTCTTTGGGAGTCGCAATTGTTGAACTCAAGTCAATACTCGTTGAGTAACCGTTTGCTTTGAATTTGCTTAAAATTTCTTCTCTTGTCATATTACTGTACTTCAATGAAGTCGTTCTCACCGACCTTTTGATAAATCTTACTCCCAACTTGGAAAGTATCGCCCACCTTTGCTAAATTCATTCCCTCAACAAATCTATTCTCCATGACTTCAAACACATTTTGGGGGATTATATTTTGTGTATTTAGACCATAAGGAGTTGCCTGTCTAATGACAAGTTGTGCTTGGTCAATAGCAAAATCTTCATATCCTCTAAGGAATGTCTCAGCAGTATCTTTAAATTCTCTCAAATCAGACGCTTTAATTCCCGCACCACCTTGTTTAAGTTGTGAATATTGACCTTCTAAACGAGAGATCAGAGACAGTCCTTGGCCTGAGCGTGCATATTCAGACTCTCTAACAACAGAAGTCGGGTCAAGAAGTTTTTGAAAGGCAACGAGAACTCCTTGAGAAGCAGCGTTTATGCTCTCACCCCTACTTGTTGCTTCAAGAGCGAGTTCATAAGATGAGACAATATTACCAATCTGAACACTCGCTTTATTGTAATCAGCAGTACGGTCATTAAATTCATTTGATAACTTGACTTCAGCGTCAAATCTGTCTTTCCCTTCTAGGTGTTCATTTCCCACATTATTTATTTCCTTTATCAGCTTTTCTTTCTGTAATCGCTGTGTCATACCAATAATATTGCCCGTTTTACCAAGCGCCTCACCGACAGAATTAGAGTTGAGAATAGACTGTGCTGTTGTTGAATTTCCTCCTTCGCTGAGATAAGCAAGTGCAATTTCTTTTATGTCATTCGCTTTTTCTTTCTCCATCTCTAATTGCATTCGTCTATTAAACTGTGCTTCTTCAAAAGCTCTTTGTTCTGCTTTGTCAAAAAGCCCCTTATTTATGTCATATATCTTCTCCAGTGCATTTATTTCGTTCTCTTGCCGTTCAAAACGTACTGCCATAGCCCTATCTGCGATTGCTTTAGCACTATCAAACCTGCCCTGTATGCCCATTTGAATAACAGATAAATCTGCTTGCCTTCGCAAACTCTCGGTTCTTGCTTTGTCTACCGCAATCTGAACACCTCCGGCAAACTTTCCTTCTCGGTTTTTCTCTATTTCCTCAATTTCTCGTCTTAAACCCTCCTGTTCTTCGAGAATCTGCTGGTTAATATCTCGTAATTCCGATTGAATACCAGAAAGACCAACCTTGTCTTCTTCTTCGGTTTGAACCTCTACTTGTCCTTTTCTATTAAACAGCTTACTAACCAAGTCTTGTGCAGAATCCTGTAAATCACCTTGTCTGATACTTTTGTTTTTTTCAAGTTCTCGCTGAAAAGCGTCTTGTTCTGAAAATCCCTGCGTCTGTCGCTCTAACGCACCCTGTAAATTGACTGCACCCGTAGCTGGTTCCGGTTGGACTAACTCTATTTCAGGCGATTGGTTTAATGAGCTTGTAGAAAGTGGAGTAAACCCAACACCCTGCTCAAAAGTCCCTCCAATGCTTCGAGCCGCTTCCTGTGCTACAGCCGTGCTTTGTTTTAGTAGCTTTTCTGTATCCATGTTCCTATATTATACCACTCTTTTGTACGGTTCGTTTACTAAAAAGACTTCCTCGACACTCACACCAAGACCACGCAATTCAACTTTAACCTCAATCTCTTTTCCTACGGTTCCAATATCAAACTCTTTATACCCCTCATCGTCATCATTTGTTATCTCTCCGAGCTTAGTCCAGTTGTCTATCATAATCTCTGACTTTTGAGCTGAAGATACACCCTCGATAGTTTCATCTAACGTAAACTCCCTGACGCTCGCACTCGCTTCTCGTATTGACGATATATGCGCGTTTCTCCCCGCACCGGCACCAGATATAACTTCAACTTCATCCCCTATTTCAGCTTGTCTGACGTGTTTTTCAGTGTCATCTACCCCCAATACCTTGTTACTAGACCACGAAACCAAGCCGGAATCGGTTACTCTCGATGGTGTCGGTAAACCGAATCGCTTTTTGACTCGGTATTTAGCCACGATTTTGTCTGTGTCAAGATTGACTCCCTCATATTTGATGACAAGTTTCTGCTGAATATCTGTTACTTGTTGTGACGGAACCAGTGTCGTATTAAAAGACCCCACATTCCTACCAAGACCCAATGATTGAAGTGTGTATATATCCGTTGTACCGTCTGTATCTTTAACCATACCTCCAAAGATAATATCTGAACCATAGAAGTCAGGTAATGGTGAATCGCTTTGCGTTGTTGTTATAGCCCCTGTGTAAGTAACATCGTATGTCGTACCGACACCTGTTCGATTGTCGAATAGGAACGATGCCGAACCAACAGAACCGCCAATCGTAATAGCGTTTCCTGCTTTCGCATCTGCTGGTGTCAATGCCAGTTTCAGTGTCGTATCAGACACTCTGATAGCGTAATAAGTGTATGCCACGGTCAAACCCGTGAGACTTCCTATATTTGACATATACACCGCATCACCTGTTTCTGCTCCGTGTGCGGATGCCATTGTGAATACATCTGAAACCACGGAAGATGGTGCAATCGCATCATATTTTTTAGAGGAGTATCCGCTTCGGTGATAAAGCCCGACATCGGGGTCAAAACACCAGACTCCCGAAGGCATTATATTATCGTTCTCTGCGCCGGCAATCTCAGCCGAACCATCTATATTTATATACAACAAATCTCCGTCTGCTATCATTCCTCGGTTAAATACCTTTCCCAGATATGTTTCATTTGAGAGCCAGCTTTTGTCGGTATAGAAAATAGGGAAATTTGCCAACACGTCAAATCCACCACCATTGAAACGGAGTAATTGACCAGCGCTTGTTACTGTCGTGATAGATGACGCATATTCAGCGCCAGAATATGACCATTCTGCGTTTACGGAATATCCTGCTTGTGCTTGTGAACCTATCCCATTCCATACGAACACTTTTGCGTATTCTCCTGAATTGTTTTTAGTCCCTATGTAGAGATTGTTTTGTCTCCACCGCAACCACATGACAGTAAAATGGTCTGGTATGACCATCGTTTCTTGTAGGGAATATGATGTGTTGTATGTCTGTACTTTGTTACCGTTACCCACGGCTAACTGGTTTAGGTTCTCAAAAGCTGCGAGTGGGTGTGGCACACCTGACGCAAGACCTGTAACCCTATCTGTCCAAGTATCCGAAGTTGCGTTTAGACTACTCACCGTAGTTGGGCCACGAGACACAAACCGCAATCCATTGTAAACGACGGCATCAACGCCCTGATAAATACCTGAACCAGCCCCAACATAAGTAAAACTAGCGTCTGTGGGGTCTAGCTCAAATTGACCGCCAATATCTGACGTACAGACAAGATATGTTGATTGAAAAGGAAGAACTGCAAGTATGTGCGTGAAAGTCGAATCGTCAGAGTTCGTGTATAGGACATTAGGTTTTTTTGACAGCGTACATCGACCTTTATCATCAAATTGGGTTGAGCGTGTTTTCTGTATATTCCCGAAGAAGTCGCCTTTTTGAGCTACTCTCCACCTTTTATCCAATTGTGGTATGCGTACACGCATACGGGCCCCAAAGTACCGACATTATGTTATTGAAAGATATGGAACCTCTATTGTTACCGTGCCAATTTTAATTAAACGTGTATCAACGTATGCTTTGGGACCCGTATGCGTATCTGAATTGGAGTCGGTATATACCTGTGTCAGTGCGGTTGAACCGTTGCCCAAGTCATCACCTATCAGAGAGCCATCAAAAATGATATTCTTTGAGGTTTCATCTATAGGGAAACTTATCTGTTGTCGTTTCTTTTGTTCAATAAAGTCCTGCAAAACTCCTAACTGGTTGTTTAGTTGTCGTATCTGATTCTCTAATTCTTGTACTCTTTCCTCCATTATGATTTTGCTTTATTTGTATAGCTCGGAGCAGAACTCTTCGCCTTATTCGACCATTTCCCATCTTCCGTGGTTACGGTAGGTGCTTGTACTGAGGCTGTCTTTGATACAACCGAAGGTGAAATGTTGGCATCACCTGAGACCGTTGGTGCATTTATAGTCGCAGTCTTTGTAATAACGGAAGGGTTCTGCGTTGAATCTATTGCAGTGCCAACACCAATGAGAACACCGATTGAATTGTTTGCGATATTCCACGTCATACCAAAATTACCAGTAGCAGTTGCTTCGGTTCTTATCGCTGATGCTATTGCAACAGTGGCATCATTTTCAACAGATGTATTTTTTTCATCTCTTTCTGTCCATGTTGGATTGCTTGTCGTTACATTATAAGAATCCACTGGGTGTGCTTGAGAGCCTGAAATACCAATCATATATAGAAAACTGCTTGCTTGCGGTGGTGTAATACCCCCTGTATACACTGCACCAGCGTTTGCAGATGTTCCTGTATCAGTAACAAAATCCACCGCACTATCCGACAACGCCACAATAGACCCATATTCAGTATTTGTTCCTCCGTTAGTAAACGTAAATGTAAAATCGGAAGCCGCAACATCAGACGAATCAGCTACTTTGTAATACACAGCATAGACCGTTCCAGTTTCAGGACTACCGCTTGCGAGAAGTGTCCACCCACTAGGACTATCTATTGTGGCGCTTGAGGAAGCGCTACATAGGGTTACTATCATTACATCACCTGCAACCAATCCACTAGGTTTCGTAACAACAGCACTACCATCCCCCACAAAACCTGTTGATGAAAATGATCTAAATGCTACTGCCATATATTAACTAATGTTTATTATCCCCTCTGCTGCAAAAGTTACTGTGAACGTACCATTAGAGCAAGATTGAGCTGAACCAAAATCTATTTCACAAATAATTGGTGAAGTGCTTGGTGTCCCTGTATCTTTGTAGATTACTAACCATTGTGTATCTGGAATAGTCGCTGATGTAACTGTCATATCAGTTGCATCAAAAACACCCTCGTCGTCTGTATCATCAGTACTTGCACTAGTCGTTAAGGTTACACCACCTGCTGAATATGAACCTGTCGCTGCTATTTCATTTGCCGAAACATCGTCAATGAACACATCTGTATCAGCGTTTGGTGTGTGTGAACTGGTAAGCAACATTCCCTTGATAGTGTCGCCCACTGGATCAATCGCTGCCGATATTTCTGCTGAATCTCCAAGGATTCTACCTAGAAATGTGTTTGGAATAATAGATGCCATAGTTATTTATAAAGTATTCTCTTAGGTCTAATAATTACTCTTTTATCTCTCATATAAATTTACTTAATCTAGGTCTCATAATGTTTCTCTCATCACGCTTCCTGCGAGCGAAATAGCGCTCTATAGAGCCTGTAATACCCTTTTCTTCATCACCCTCAAAAGAAATCAACTCCTCTCGTAAAGAAGCCGTGACGGGCAGATTATTCCTTCGAGCATAATCATACGCAGGGCGGATGACAAAATACCTGTGGTGTAAGCCCGGGCATCCGGGTTTTTTTGTCGTGTCGGATGTCGTAAAGTAGTTAGCTTCCCGATTTATGTATACCTTTAGTCCCTTCGTGGCTTCGTAGTCAGGAATAGGCGTAAGGAAAAATCCATTTGCGGTTTTATCATATCTATATGGTGCGCCTCCTGCTGAATTTTCCTGCGCTATATCGTCTGCAAAACTTCGTGCTTCTATTTGCTGTTGATCAACAGGGTATATTTCTTCATAAAGGGTTGCTGAAGCATTTGAAAGCACCATCACTTTATAAATATCGAGTATGAGGTTCCCCTGTTCGTCTGTGGTAAATGAGTAGTCTTGCTTACCACTTTCCAAGTCCGCATAAATAATGGGATATTTTGTATGGTTTGAGTCGTCATACTGCCATCTGCCCGATGCCTTGAAAGCAAGATACAGATAATAATCCCAAGCGAGATTGACTTGTGTCGTGAAAACACCAAGCCGTTTTGCATTTCCCGTAATGTGTCCTAAATTACTTTCACCAAACAACTCAATTTCAATTTGCTGTAAGATTCCGTCATAGGGTGAAGATGTGTTTGAAAATTTTAATGACATATTTCATTTACAACCTAATCTCTACCCTATAAAAGGGCAGAGTTAAGCGATAAATCAGTCGCCCACCTGATACGGTTCAACCACTACTGCGATATCAGTATCAGTTTTCTTGAGATACGTTATGCGTGCAGATTCAAGACCGTTGACAATAACAGTGCCCCCTTCGTCTTCCTGTAGGTCAATACCTGTTCCTGCTGCAAACGTAATGGTTGTAGCAGCAGTTGAGGTTGATGAGTACCATATCTGTTCAAACGATTCACCGACTGCAAGACCAGAGAACGGTGCTGAGGTACTTGCCATCGTGGTAAGTGTGATGTTCAAACCTGCGTTCCACTCAACATAAGGTATGTCTTTATCTACTTCTATAGTAGTAAGAGTATACGCTGAAGCTGTAGTAGTTGTAGCGTGGTGTGTACTTGAACCACCTACTGTGAAGCCAGACCTAAATTGCTGATTCTCGAACTTTTCAGGTCCTGAAGCAACTCCAAGGTTAGATTCAATAGTTCTTTCGACTACTGTTTGACTTTGTGGCGAAACCACCCCAAAGATTGCAATAATTGCTACCACAACCACTGCAATCCAAATGTTTTTGTTATTCATGATTGATTGTGATAGTTAGTAACAATTATTCAACCGCCACATCAAACACCAACCCAGCGTGAGCCGTGGGTGTGAGATGTCCAATTTCTTCACGTGCATAGTACATCGTACCTGAGAGTGGTCCGTCCTCAGCTGAGGATGCGGGGAATTCATCAACAAACGCTCGTCCATGAAGTTTCTTCAAGATACCAAGCATTTGAATCTTACGAACACCTGCAAATACGTGATTTGCTGTGTGTCCGTTAGACCAGTAGTGATGAACATTTGAACCAAGGTAGGTAAACCCTTCGAGGGTTCCCTCTCTAAGAGCCTTGTCAGCAGTCATAAAGCCGACAGCTTGTACGAATGATTCCAAAAGCTCAAAGTCCGCAGCTCGCCACACAAAGCCAAGTCCGTTGCGGTTCCACAAAGACTGACCATTAGCTTCACGAACCTCACGTTTTACGCCACGGATAATATCGTCAATGTTGGCAGCAGAAACCGTGATGTTTCCTGCGCTTCCCCCAATTGACGCATTATCAAAGTCCGTCCAGCTTGCGTGCTGTGCGAGCACGTTTGCCTCAATAAACTCATTAAGTATTGCACCTATTCTGTCGAAAGCCTCGACACCATCCGTCCACGGAGACTGTGCTTCGTCGGCGAAGTCAACAAACATACCGAGGTCTCGGCCTGTTGAAATCGTGAGCGTTTCATTTGTCTCTGCAAACGTCTGGAGGTTAATCGCATTTCCGCGAGTAACGGTTTGCTCGGAAGGCTCGGTAGACATGTACGACGTTGCATACACGCGGTCGTTCATCATCTTCAACTCACACATCTCTTTGAATGTGGTAGGTTGGTCGAGTCTCTCCTGCAATCTATCCTCGAATACTGTTCGATAGGTGATTGTATTTGATACACCAAACATTTTAAGAATTGTTATCTAATAAGACAGAACAATTCTCTTTTGCACTATTCGTTGTAGTACGTACCCCCTTGATTTTTTTCACGCTGTAGCAACTGTGTGACAATCGCATCACGCTTACTTCTATCAGGTACATCTTTGTGCGTAGGAAGTGTGCCTTTCTTTGCCCAATACTCGACATTTTCCTTTGCTGAGACGTCGCCTCCACCTCCAGCGTCTACATCAACTGCTTTGGCATTGGCGTTGGAATCTTTGAAAGCCTGCATCTCTGATTTGAAATAATTGCTTGTAACAAGTTTTTCCCAACTGAGACCGGTTTCTTCCTGCAATTCCTTGGCTCGTTCTACTTCGTCATCTTCCTTAATGTCATGCTGACCTAAGAAAGTTCTATGCAAAAGACCAAATTCCTCTGTTTGTGGTTCCTCTTTAGTTTCCTTTGAAGAATCCGTTTTAGGTGTGGCATCACCCGCAGATTTGTCTTTTAGTGCTTTCTCTGCTTTCTCAGCACGAATTTTTTGGTCGTTGTACATCTTTTCCCAGTCTTTTTCTACTGACTTTGATGCTTCAACCTCTTTAGACGTATTTTCAGAGTCGCCTGCCTCTGGAGATGTATTTTCGGGCTTCACCTCGTTGCCCTCTATATTGTTAGTCATTTTATTAAGGTGGAACGCACCACCAATTATCTAAAAAAAACCGACTGTCCTGAGACAACCGGCTGACACTCGAAGAGAAACTGCGACGTAAACTCTTCGGGCATCAGCTGGTTGCCCCAAGTGTCGCAGTTTTTATGTAAAGGTGCTACCCTCTCTCCTTTTCCTCTTTTGCCATTTGCGCTTCATTGCGCTTCTGTCGTGAATTTGCTTGCTTTTCAGACTGTTGCTTTGCCGTCTTCCGTGCCTTATTGACCGCTTTTTGATCTCTTTCTCCTAACTTGTCGTTTAAGAAAGGGACTTTGTCTTTATATTCAATTATTCCCATATACTTTAGTTAACTGATAATTAACGCCACATTATTGTCGTTGTTGGCGCTGTTGCCTCTTGTACAACAAGCAAACCTCTTGTAAAGACCGCATCAAACGTATATGTACCTACTGCAGTGCTGTCGGGAAAATGTGCTATCAACAATGAAGAAGTCGCTTGGGACGAATCACGGGCAGTTGCATCACTTGTAGTCGCATTGTACAAATACAGTTCTCCAGCCGCTGCTCCTGTGATAGTAACCTGAGCAAGCGCTCCCTGCCCTGTTTTAAGGACACGTTCAAGTGCTTGACTACCGATGCTATCTGTTGTTGTTGAGTTATACTCATTCCCCTGAAAAACAGAACCTTGTGCTATTTGCGTTTGCAGAACAGACGCTAAGTAAACACCCACTAGAGTTATAGCCAGTACAACCCCAGAAAGTATTAACAGTGTTTTCTTGGTAGTAATCATACTTAAATTATAACATAATAATTTTAATTATAAACCTATTTGTTTGTCCGTAACCCTTTCGGCTTTCTCATTTTTATACCTCTCCATCTCATTCCACGCCTCATCAAGAAACTGACACGCTAAAGCCTGTGCGGCAAGAAATTGTACGTCTCGTTCACGCCTTCTCTCAAATGACTGTCGAAGAAATGTCTTGATTTCTGTCTGTGTCTTCTCAGCTTCTATAAAGGTTTTGAGGATATGCTTGTTCATACAGCTTGTGGTTGGATATCTAGGTTTTGTTGCGGTTGAGGTGACTGAGGTGGATTAGGAAGACTTTGTTTTGTTTCATTGAGCAATGAAGAAAAAGCAGTTTGACTCACGCCAGAAAATTCTAGGATTTTGTTAAAATTATCCTCCATACCGGGCAACTTCATTGCCTGCTGGAATCCCTGCGGGTTGGCAAAGATAAACTCAAAAATAGCCAAGATTTTATCACTCAAACCTGCTAAGTCCTTTTGCTTACCTGCGATGTTGATTCCAATACGAAGCTCAATATCTTTTAGCTCTCCCTTGAGGATTTTTAATAACTTCTGACTCCCTCCCTTTAAGTAGTTTTCTTTGACGGTATTTTTTATAAACTCCTTCTCTTCCTCAGTGGTGATTTTGCCTTCCTGAATCAACGCCTTTTTAATTCGGCTGTTAGCTTCTTTGATGGCTAATTTGTCTGCAACCCACTCTAGCTCTGAGAGATCAAGTTTTGCCATGAACTCTTTGCCATTCGCAAGCTCTCTTACTATTTCAGGGATAATATCTTCTCTATATAGCTGTTCAAGAAACTTTGCCCTTTTACCTCGCCGTCTGTCATGTGCGCCTCTACCCTGCGCTACAGTACGTTCCTGTCCTCTGAAGGTTGTACCAGACTTAGGCTCCTTTCCCATAATCGGGTCAAACGCTTCACCAGAGAATTGTGCTTGTTCGAGGAGTGCGTCAGCAGATTGTTGATAGATTTGTATATTCTCAATAGCAGCTGTAGATATCCGTTTCACTGTTCTTCCTTCTTGGACAGTCATGATCTCATTGTCCTCCATGTCTTGCACCTTATTCTTGTCTGTGAATGTCTCATCGTCTGTGACAAGAGGAGATTTTGCTCCTGCTTTGAGCATATTCATCTTGTGAATTTCAAGGAAGTTAGAGAATACTTGTGGGTGAAGCATCTTCTCCCCTACCATTCTTCCTAGACCTCTTCCAGGGACGGGATTGGCTGTAAAGAATTTGAGTGTTTCTTTTGTCTCTCTCTTACGATACAAACAGAATCCTTCTTTTTTGCGTGTCTTTTGGTTAGTATAAAAAGCGACTACTTGCAGTTGTTTTTGAATCGTCTGGTCACCACTATCATCAAGATAGTCTTGTGGTAAATCTCCACGCACTATGTAAACCTCTATATTCTTCCCGGGTGTATCATTCTCTTGATTACCCTCTTTCATTCCCTCCCCATCTTTTTTGAAATCAGCTAGTGAAATAAGGTCTTCGATAGAACCACTTGCTCCATTTTCTTCTTTGCCCCACCCTTGAGCTTCCATCTTCCGTAGCTTGCTAGGGGAGAAATACATTTTAAGACCAATGGGTCCCCCTAACACGTCAGTCTGATCACAGAACGCAATCTTTGTGAAGGGTATAGCTTTAGGGCGTTTCTTTCGATTCAACGTATCAACAAGAACTCCTCCATAGGTATTATCATCCTCAGTAACTTCATCAAACAGCTCATCAAGGTTATGCTCACGGGTATAGACCTCATCGTGGTACTTTTTCACAAGAAAAGAGAGAGCACGGTCTTCCTTACCCTCAATAAAGAACTCAACATCTTTTACTTCTAAGTCCTCTGTCCAGTTAGCCAGCTCTATAATCGGTTCCATCACACTCTTAAAGATGCGTGAAAAGTCATTGTCGCCTGTAAAAAACACCCCATTTTTGAGGTGGAATATCATTTGGACGTGCTTCTGCATGTTCCACAGCCAGTTTTCCCCAATTGTCACACTTCTGGTCTGGTAATCCGCTTCAGAACTTTGAATATATTTGAATATCGTCTCAGGAAACATAAGCTAAATTCTTTTTATCTTTTTTGTCGTATTGTCTATGACAATGTATACACAACCTAAGCCAATCATTCAAATCACGTTTGTATTCACGACTTTTATTTGCCCAGTTAATTCTCTTACCCTGTAATCCAGATTTACCACAATGTTCACACATATCAGGCTTGCCTAGATTTCTTGCAACCCACATATGAAGAGCTACATAACCAACATTGTCCCCCTTCCAATTTGGATGTCTTTCATCATACATTGTTGGTGGTTTAATACCCAACCCTTTATTACGTTCACTAAGTTTTTGGCAAAATTCTTTAGACATTTTCTTACCCAACTTTGCACGACTTTGGTTCAACCTGCGCTCTGTAGTATGTTTACGCCCTAAAAGGGAATTTCGTATTTTCTCTCTAGTTTCAAGAGATGTCGAGTGACTAACTCCACGCCGACTAGGAGGAATGACACCACTGCTTAAAGCCGTCTCTCGCATTTTAGCCTTTGACAATTCAGAATGTTTGCTTCCTTTCAACATATCACTCAAATTTTAGCGCAATCTGCTTGACTCCTATCTCTTTTTGTAATGGATTAGGAGCGAATAGTCTTAAAGTCTGGATTGGATGAAGTACTACAGTCTTTTTACCAACAGTAAGTACAGCCTTTAGACGAGCAAACCCTTTGTAGTCAATCTTTTCAAGAGCTTCACGGACAGTTTCACCCTCTCCGGTGTACTTCTTTCCCATTATTTCTATGGTTGCTTTATACATCGCTTAATCGTGGGAATCTACCATTTACTTTCTTCGCATTGTCGTATTGTTCTAACATGGTTGGAGCTTTCGGACGTGGCACGAAGTTGCTATCAATTTGTGCAGCAATCTCAGCTTTTGCCCCACGACACTTAAGGCAAAGGTAATCATCTGGATCATTGTCAGAATATTCTGCTGTGCACTTTATGCACTTGTGTTTCATATTACTACTTCCTTAAACCGAGCAATAATTCGAGATATTCGATATTTTCTCTGTTGCCAAGACACGCACGGGAAACATGGGGGGCAAGTGCACGAGAGAACTCATACCCTCCTCTCTTTACCTTGACATTCACAAGCATATTGAGGTCTGATGGATAATCCTTTCCTTCCTCTTCTTCTGGGGCTACACACTCAAGGCTCTCAACGGCTTCCTTCAGAGTCTTGCCTGTACTCTTGAAGACATACTGTATACGGTCTCCTTCTCTAGTACGGAGTTTAAATGAAGCTGTTAGGGAAAGTGTTTCGACTTTTATTTTGTCCGCAACCTCGTCAATGTTGTGTGGACCCACTTTTATATCTCCACCTTCCTCTCCTTGCACTCTTGGTTCTGACTTTGCTTTATTATGCCCCTCTGCCACAGCAGAACGCATATCTTGATAATTCATCTCGGATACATCAATGCCGAGTTCTTTTGCTTCTTCGATCAACTGCTCTTTAGATTTTGCTGCCATAAAAAAATAGTAAGTTACTAATAAGTATATTATACCACATTGTTGGTTTTTTTCTCAACAAGCCACGGATAAGCTTTCTCCCACCCTTGAATATCACGGTAATTTTCAAATATCTCCTCATCTTTCTTCAGGTCTCGCAAAGCCGTATCAGTCTTTGAGTCATAGTTATATTCGTCTGAATGGTTTGTGTATGCTTGGAATCGAGCTTCAGGAAAGGCAAATGCTTCGTTATTCACTACCCTCGGCCATTTACTTATTATGTTCTCTCTCACTTCAGGTAGAAGTTTATTAAACGAAGAATACGGCAGATAGTACACTTCCGGCAAACTATCCATCCACAACCTCGTACCCTTAGGAATATCTCTAATTGCAAACACGCCGACCCCAAACTTCGATGGTCGTATGGTTATCAAAATCCTCCTGTTTAATACTGATGCTGTGGCTTCAGAATTACTCATGAATTGTAGTATTCTCCCTTAGGGGTTATTTTACCTGCCTGCATATCTTTTATACGACTATGTACTTTCACCCACTGTAAGTACTGTTGTCCACTCCTAAATCCTAACTTTCTCATAAGCTCAACTCGGTCTCGCAACTTTGTTTGACACTTAAAACATGCGGCATATTCGGCTACTTCTGAATGGGTACACGTTGAACCGCCTGCTTCATAAATCGCCTTAAATATCTTCTCAAAGTTCTTCGGGTCTTTCAGGTAGTTAGGCATCCCATTGAATATGGGGTCTTTCTGTAGATACTTAGGGTATGGGCTGACAATAGGTTTTTTCATGATAAATCTTTTAGTGCTTGTTCAAAGCTAACCATACCATACATAGGAAGTGAGATACATCGTGCAATCTCTTTCTTTGCTAGTGCTCTTTTATTTCTATCACGAATCTTTGAGTATATAAAGCGTAATTGTTCACGATATGCTTCTAATTCCATTCTATATCGAAAGTCTTTTGAGAGTCTATACCGTAAAAAAAACCATATTGCTCTTGCGTAAGAATAGTTCTGCTGTCTAAGGTGGACTTGTTCGTGTACCAGTAAATCAGGGGCAATAGGTTTGCTTTCATAAATGACCTTTCCAAACGATAGGTATATTTCATTCAAATTGGCTTTTGGAAAAAAAAGTTTAACAAGAAACTTCATATACCACGGAAAGGGTTTAATCATAATCCAATGTTAGTTTTTTTCTCTTTTGGCTTACGAACAACGTGTGGACAATCGTCTGAAACGTCAATGCAACACTGTGGGAGTTTTATACTTACTGTTTTTTGTTCTGAGTTCATTTATTTTTTTCGATAGTGCATAACCCCCATGAAACTAAATTTATTTGGAAAATCCTTTTTCCATTCCCACTCTTCGATCTCACCATCTGAATCATATTTAACATTAGCAAGTTCAACAGGAACACCAATTATTGGGTCTGAAAAGATTGCGTGTGAAAAAATTCTAAATGCCCGCAAATCGTTACCCGACCAAAAGAATCTCCTTTGCCCTTCTCTTTTCTTTTGACGAATGTAATCGTCAACGTTTGATTCATTGAGTTGTCCTTTTTTCATAAATATTGCTTGTTATATTATAACCCAATGTTAGTAGTATCTCTTGTCCTTTTTGGTCTATAAACCGGTGAAGTTATTTTGCGAACAGTAAGACGATTGTCCATCATGAGAGCGTACCTGAGTGCGTCAAGTGCATGGTCATTTTCCTTGATGGGATTCTCATCTTCGTTTCGCATATCTTTCTTCTCAGGGTAAGCATACGTCTCGAATTCGTAAATAAGATTCTCACAAGAGGAGTGTATCTTTAATCTGCCGGAATGTAGTAACTCTTTAACCGTGTTGATACCATTTCGTACAGAGTCCTTATTTTTGACTACTTCTCTAACATTAACACCCCTATTGCGTAATTCAAGTATACCGGAGGCACTTTCAGGATCAGGATAACACGCATCCCACTTAAGGGCTGCAATATAGTCTGCTTGTTGAGCATCCGTTAATCCCGACTTGTAAAACTCATCCATGACATAATACCGCGCGTCCCTATCCTTTTTAATTGTAACAGAAGCACATGGATTGTGTGTCCCGAAGTCGTGCCCTCCAATGGTTGATACAAACTCTTTATTTGGCATCTCTGAAAAGACATGCAAATTCCTGTTGAAACCTTTATAAACAAGACCCTCCGCCTTCCTAAAGTCGGCCATATACTCTTGTGCAAATCTGTCACTTGTGAGTTGTTTCTTAGCTTCGTCTATCTCCTCTTTGGGAATAAAGGGGTTGTCGTATGAAGTGAACTGAAAAGACTTAAAACTCTTATCTTTCGATTCTAAGCCGAATAAATCGTAGAAATGGTTAAATCCTTTGGGCGTTGAGATAAACAACGCTTCTCCTTTTGTGTCGGTAAGTGTAGGACGGATAACCTCTTGCCAATTACTCCAAAAGGCACGCATCATCGCCACCTCGTCTAAAACTATAAGGTCATACTTCTGTCCTCGCAGAGTCTCAATACTCTCCCATCCTCTAAGGACAATGAGAGAACCGTTGGCTAAACGTATTTCAAGCCGTGATTCGTTTATTGAACCTGCATTATGTAAATCCTTTTTGAGTTGTTCCCACGCAATATCTCGTGCCTGTTGATACGTTGGTGCAACGTAAGCAATGCGACCGTTTTCTATAGCCGCTCTTCCTTTCATCTGGTCAATCGCTAGGGTCGTCTTCCCCCAGCGTCTCCCACAGCATAAGACTCTAAATCTATGCGTGTCCAGTGCTACTATCTTCTGACTCTGGTGTAAGACCATAGCGTTGTGCTGTCTCTGATGTGACTTGAATAATTAGTTTCTTACCATCCTTGCCAGTCATTTCATTACGTAAAACATCGCCAAACTCAAGTCTCTTCTTACGCTTGAGATAATCCATAGCGTTAGAATATGACTCTGCTACGCCCTTTGCTATAGTCTGGCGGGCTGTGAGAATGGGTTTCTGGCGCAATCGCTCCACTTTGTCAAAAAGTTCTTTGTCTTCCTTAAACCAGTTATATACTGTTTGTCTTGAAACATCGCAATAGTACGCCATTTCTTCTACGGTTGCGTCAATAGCTGCTGCCTGTTCAAGCTTTACACGGTTTTCTGGTGTGAGTTTAGTATTTGAACCTTTATTGCAAGCCACTTTACGAGACTTTTTCTGCTTTGTTGCCTGTGTAGTCTTCATATCTTTTTATAATAACATCTACATACTTGGGGTCTAGCTCCATGCCATTTCGTTCAAAGGATGTTTTTTAGCGTTTTTTGGGTATGGCTGTATTTTCATACAAAACGACTCAACCAAATAAGGTATTTAATAAGTAAGTAAATTATACCACCAATCACTATAACTGTGAATACTAGACCCAACAGCGTTATCCAATGTTTAAGACATTCCTTTAAGAATTCCCTCATATTCGTCAATGAGTTTTAGATAGTGGTCTTTGGCTTTGATATTTTCTTTTTTATCTTCTATGCGGTCTTTTTCAAGTTTTGTCATGTATTTTTTACCCTCAACCATCAACATTTTTTCATAAAAAACCGCACCATTTCCTCCGAGATTTATATTACACCGGAAACACTGTGGTCTGAGTATTCTTAGGTCATACTTTAACAGTGCCCCAAGACTTCCTTTTGGGAATAAATGCCCACATTGTCTGTTTTGTTTTTCAAGGTTCCGAGCGCCACAGGTATAACAGACGTTACCGTACCGCTTGAATGTTATTTCTCTGCAAAGTTTCCATAATTTTGTTTGGATGGGTTTCATTTTTTGACAAGCTCTGAAATCACGTTTGTAATGTGGTCAGTCAATTCTTCTTCACAAGAATCTAACTGTTCAAACGTACACCAACGAGATTGTGCGAGATGAGATAATTTCCACATAAGAACATGAATGGCTTCATGAAGTAGAGAATCTTTGATGTTACTCTCTTTCAGTTTGTAATTGTCTATGTAATCTTGGGGTACAGATAGATGAATAACTTTATACGGATATTCTAATTTTACACTCAGACCACCTGTGCTGGATTCTTCCCACCCCTCATCTTCGGGGAAAAGAGTGTAGAGGGAGTATCCTGAAAACTTGAGTATATCAAGCCAATAAAACATTGTATTCCCTATTTCTTTTCGTATTCGTTCTTTTTCTGTTTTCTTCATGTTGTGGTTAGACATTAAACATCGGCTTTTCTATTCGTGTTCCATGTCCACAGCTAGGACATTTCCATGTGCCACTAGAAGGGGGAATCCAGTAACTTGGTGGGAAATGATCTGGATGCTCACATACCTGCACTGGATTTTCATCTGGCACAAACATACCCTTATTTATTACCTCTTTTATGTATTCTGTATCCATATGTTATTTTTCGTGTCTGACGGAAGTTGTACAGGAACACCGTGCAGGAACTCCACCGAGTCGCATACACTTGCCACATATTCTACTACCTTCTCTAATTCTTTATCTGGTTTCATGGTGTGTGGTGGGATTATCGCTGAAATATCAACTCAGCAGTCTTAATAATTTCTTCACAATACTCTTTACTCGCCTGAGAAACATGTACTTCATGTCCAAAAGCCTCAGATAGACGTTTGTAAACAGTACTGCGTTTATATTTACCTGACTGCCACAACGGATCTATGATTCGGTGGGCTTTCATACGAGCTTGTCGTGTTTCTTTATCCGCCATATCACCAAGTGCTTGACGAGTATTATTGTGGCAACCAACATAGGTATCACAATCACGGCAATAGTAGCACATGTATGATTTACCATAACGCTTACCATATACCTCTTTATTATCTAGCCACTCTCCATCTTTTTGGCATTTTGGACAAACTGGTACTTTCATACTACTGATTCGTACACTTTCTTAGTTCTTT
>OBJS01000155.1_pt1 | contig 21642 bp, 17 predicted proteins | sample 1519851 | NCBI WGS metagenome assembly OBJS01 (sample SAMN03019806, study PRJEB22545) | beach sand metagenome | biome: beach; feature: sea beach; material: beach sand | place: USA: Municipal Pensacola Beach, FL | collected 2010-10-20 | depth 25-47 cm m
CCGGATCTATCTCCGCATATTGTGGCTTGCTCAGTTTCTTGCCAACAACCGGAATCCGGAGCTCGCTGAAACCACGCTGCGAGAATTTATCGAACGCTATCCGGATTTATACGAACTGCGCTTCGGTCTTGGCAAACTTTACGAAAGCCTGAATAACCACAGCGCCGCCAGACGAACCTATGAGGCGATAGTCACTGCAGATAATGAGGGTGCCGATGGCCTGTTGGCCAGAAACCGTATTGCCGAGCTCATTATTTTGGCGGGAGACCGAGCGGGCGGTGTCAACTTGCTGGAGCAGGTGTTTGCGATCGAACCCGAGAATAGGGAGGCCCTGTTGACCCGCGGTCGATTAAGGCTTGAAGACGCGGATACCAAGTCCGCAATAACGGATTTCCGCACGGTGTTGCGGAACGATCCGGAGTCAGTGCCCGCCCTTAAATTGCTGGCCAGGGCGCATCAAACTGATGGTGCTACGGACCTGGCGCTGGATAACTACCAGCAAATATTGCAGATAAGCCCGACGGATGACGAAGCAGCTTATCAGGCCGCCAGTTTGGCTTTCGCGCTTGGTGAGTACGATAGCGCAGAGCAACTGTTGCTTGTTCTCGCCCAGCGCCAGCCGGACAACGCCGAAGTGATACGCAAGCTCGTTGCAACCTATGGCCGACAAGAGCGTTGGCAGGAGGCACTGGCGCGAGCGGATAAACTCGCAGCCAAAGAGGGTACTAAAAGTCTGGGTATCTATTTGAAAGCCCGGGTTTATTTCGATCAGGAAAAGTATTCAAAGGCGCTGGATGCCCTTGAGCAAACGCTGGTCCTTCAGCCAGCGGCTGTCGAGGCATTGCAATACTACGTTCGTACAAAAGCCAGGTTGGGAGATATGACTGGCGCGCTACAGTACCTGGATACACACATCGCCACGCATCCCGAACACATTCATGCCCTTGAATTGTTGGGGGCCGTGCACAGGCAAGCCGGTAACATTGAGGAAGCCGAGCGTAGTTTTAATCGTGTTATCGAGGCTGAGCCAACGCGTGTATCCGGGTACCGACATCTTGCGGCGCTACAGGCATCGCAAGAACAGTTAGACGCTGCCGTGTCGACTTACCAGCGAGGCCTGGAGGTCAACCCGGAGGACATCCAGCTATTGCTGTCACTGGGTAATATGTATGGCCAGGCAGGCGAGTATGACCACGCCGTTCAGGCTTACGAGCGTATTCTGGCGATAGATGTCGACCATGCCCTTGCCGCTAATAACCTGGCGGCTACACTCGTGGACCACCGGCCGGGTGCGGAAAATCTGCAACGGGCCGTTGCCCTGGTCGAGCCGATTCTGGCGCGCGATCGAAACCCGGTGTATCTCGACACACTGGGCTGGGCGCATTTCAAGCTGGGGAATATCGTCCAGGCTGTAAATCTGCTGTCCGAGGCCGTTCGATCCGGGGGCAGCGATCCGATCTATCATTACCATCTGGGCATGGCCTATCACGCCAATAACCAGGCTGCGCTGGCCAGTAAACAACTGAGCCTCGCGCTGGAAAACGGTGCCGCTGAATTTGTCGGGCGAGATGAGGCGGAGCTTATACTGCGTTCTCTGTTGTAGCGTATTTTAAGGACGGATTAACTGCTGTATCGTCTGCCAATTATTTTCTTAGATGAGCTGTCTTTGCCAGGCGCCAGCCTATAAGTAGAAACATTAAAGCAAAAGCCCAGGGAGGGAGAAAAGGTATCTCCTCGCTGTCGTTGGCATTCATGGCTGCCGCGACTGCCGCCCCTATGTCCAATCTGGATTTGGTTATTCCATTTCTCGAGTCTGTTATAGGAACCCCGGCGTTCTGTAACCTGGCCAGCCACGAGTCCGGTGTTTCATTACTGTATGCTTGCGCCATAATAGCCATCGCAGCAGCGACGTGAGGTGCCGCCTGAGATGTCCCACCCTGTTGGTAACCCCCAGCGGTGATAATAGCGCCCGGCGCCAAAAGAGATAAAAAGCCGGCACTGTTTGAAAAGCAGGTCACCGTATCTACTGTCGCGGGGGCGTCGGAGCAGATACCCCAGTCCCATCCACCGCTGGTGGCATCGTAGGTTGCACCTGTCGAAACCGCGTTTTCTGAACACGCGGGAATTTCGAGGCCGTTGGTGAATTGGGAGTTGCCAGAAGAAGCAACAATGGCGATACCATCGCCATGCGCGGTGTTTATCGGTGTTTGAAATGGATTGCTAAATGTGTTGTTGCAAATGCTTGTTTTCTTCACGCCGTCGCTAAAACTCATGTTAACAGCGCTGATATTATAGGTTTCTTTGTTGGCGATAGCCCAGTCCAGGCCTTCGATAATATCGCTGCTGGATGCATTGGCTCCAGTAAATACATCAATGCCGATGACCTGTGCCGCACTCGCGACATTGGCTACGATGGCACTTACGTTAGTGCCGTGACCGTTGTCGTCGAGCTGTCCGTCGTCAGGTGCCGTATCAAAGGCGACGGGTACACGGCAACCCGCTGGTGATCCAGGGCTGCTGCAGCTGCCGAAATCAGGGCGGGTATAATCGACGCCGCTATCGAGAACAACTACTGCCGTGTTATGACCTGTAAAACCAGCTGTGTTTGCCGTGTCTGCGCCAATCAGGGGGATACTCTGTGCTGTATTGAATCGCATGACGAGATCAGGGTATATCGCCTTAACCCGTGGATTCCGGAGTAAAGCGGTTAGATCCGGTGGGTCGATGGTGTCGAGAGCGATCATCGGCAACTGAGCGTAGCGCCGGGAGATTATCGACGTGGGAAGAGGACTGGCCGATAGCGCCTGGTTGACGAGTAAAGCGATTGCGGCGGCGCGTTCTTGTAATCGCTGTTTCCCTATAGCCGTGTCGATGCCAGGGCTTGAACGGAACTCGACGATGACAGGGACAGCATTTCCAGTTTCAATCGAAGCTTTCAGAGAAGGGTCTATTTTTGACCAGGCGAGGCTTGGTGTGAATGCTGCCGCGATTAGCAGAAAAACATATTTCACAGTGATTTTGCCTTGGACTTGGGGTGAGTGCTCATTTTGAGGCCTAGAGCATCTCAATTTGTCTGAGTGAATAGTATTTCTGGGCGATGAAGGTTTCTTTACGAGTGACTAAACGTGACTAGGGAAAGTCTAAGGGCTGCCTGCTTGCGGGCCAGTGATCTTCGGAGAATTCAACAGCTAAGACGGTATTAGCGACGTTACGGCGACTCGACAGGAGATCATTCTTATTCAACTTTATAGAGCTGATGGATATAGGGCAAAAGTATAATAATAGTAAGTATATTTCTTTAGGAATAAAGTTATTTTTATAAGAAACAGCATGAGCGATATCGTGTACGAAGGATGGAAATTAGCATGCTGCCCTGACACGCCTAAACCTTCCCAGTGCAGATAGGCCGCCCAGCAGTAAGAAAATCGACGCAGGTAGCGGGACGGGATCGATCACTTCAGAGGGGACACCATTAATAAAGCTGGCACTAGTGTCGTCCGAAAAGGAGGTGGCATGAATGCCGATCCTCAAATCCAGTGCGCCGTCATTGTTGCCATCATTTAAAAGGGCGTAAATGACATCGCTAAGTGAGAAGTTGTTGACAAGGTCGAAAACGACAGTCAATTCCTCGCCCGGATTTATACCTTTATGGGGCGCAGGATTATCTGCTTCTGTCGCAAAACCTTGTGTAACCTCGAAAGGAGGGTTCACCGCATTACCGTCAGGTAAGTCTGGCGGGCTCACCTTGTCACCGATGTCTTCAAAATCAACATTTGGAGGATCATCCAGTATGCTAGCAATACCTAATAGCGCACCGTCATCAAAATATATCTCCGATATAGAGCTGGCGTTTGTTCCAATATTCTTAAAAATGAAAGCAGCTTGATTGGGGCCGACATTTTCATCGGTAATTAAAACACTGAACTGCGCCTCGCCAGAGTTGCAGGCGGAGGTTACGCTCGAGGATATGCAGTCAAATCCGGCCTGGTAGGTCGTGGCGGCCGTTGCAAGGTTGGGTAGCACAAGATATGCGAAACCTAAAGCTAAAAAAACGCTTCTTAATCTAAAGCCAAATATATAAAACCTGGTTCGCACAGCACGTTTATTCACGGATATTCCCTATTTTTGACTAAAAAATACGATGTGTCTGCTCAATATTATTGCCGACGTTTATCCTCGCCTGAGTCGGCAAAAAAATACTATTTTTGATGCAAAATTGTTACCCCGGTCCGAGTAATTCAGGCCGCCCACAAAAGATCGTATACAGCGAGGGCGTGTGGGGTTGCCGCTATTCGATCTGACTAGAGAATAGAATTTTCAATTTCAAATATTTGCCAGATAGAAATTAAGCATGTTAAGCACTGCACGACAAGGTCGGTTTGGTTACAATTGTGCGAAATATTTGTGAATCTATCGTATTCGGTTGCCCGCAGAAGGTTAGCGTTTCGCCTTCAAATGGAACGCTATCTCTAAAAACGCTATCTCTAAATAACGTGTTCTAACCACCGATTGGCTCAGTATATGGCCGGGGCGGTGTATCGAATTGTTGCCTGAGATTTGCTGTGTTTCGTAAATCTGTAACAAATTTCTCATATAAACGTTTGCTGCTTGGGCTGGATATATCACGCAGGCTGTAGTTTCCGTACAGAATCCACACGCGCTCATGGTAAGTCGTTTTAGTTGTATAAGACTCGCTGGGTAATATCTGATTTTTGTTTGGCTAGCATGCAATGTTTTTGTACATGTATTTTTCGTTCGTGTAGGGAGTAATTGATGGAAAGACTCAGATACGTAAGTACTCAGATATAAGATAAAGAGCCGATGTCCGAAATAGCCGCTAAAGATATGCTCGTCTATCGCTATCCAGCCTGGGCCTGGTTGCTGTTTGCCGCAATTGTTATGGTCCTGTCTTTGCCGTTTTATGACGCGTTGTCACAGATGGTGTCAAAATGGCTTGGGACCGATGAGTACTCTCACGCGATTGTTTTGCCTTTTGTCGCGGCGTTTCTCCTTTGGTGTCAGAAAGACGAGCTTAGCAGGCGAAGGATGGTAGGCAGTTGGCTGGGGCCCATTTTGGTCTTGGTCGGGTTCGGGGCGCAAACGCTGGGGGAGCTGGCAACGCTTTATACAATTGTCCAGTATGCGTACTTGGTGGTCATTGCCGGCCTGGTTTTGTCACTCAGCGGCATCCGGTTGTTTCCAAAATTTATTCCGGCGCTGGTGATACTTTTTTTTACCGTACCACTGCCTAATTTTCTGTACAACAATCTATCATCTGAGTTGCAGCTTATCTCTTCTCAGTTGGGTGTCTGGTTTATTCGTCTTTTTGGTATCCCGGTTTACCTTCAGGGTAATGTCATCGATCTGGGTAGTATGAAACTTCAGGTCGTGGAGGCCTGCTCTGGGCTAAATTATTTGTTTCCGCTCTTATCGATAGGGTTTATAGCCGCCTATATATTTAAAGCTCCTTTGTGGCAGCGGGTACTTATTTTTCTATCGATTGCGCCAATTACCGTCGTGATGAACAGTGTTCGAATCGGTATTATCGGTTTGTCCGTGGATCGCTATGGCTCGATGTTAACCGAAGGGTTTTTGCATTTTTTCGAAGGCTGGGTCGTTTTTATGGTGTCTTTGGCGATACTTTTTGCCGAGATCTGGCTGTTTAACGTGGTTTTTAATCGCCGGCAGTCTTTTGCTCAGGTTTTTGCAATCGAATTACCGGGGAAAGGGACTCCGGGTGATGGACTACCACGTTCCGTACCTTTGCCTTTTAAAATTTCTGCTGGCATCGTTTTTACCCTGTCCTTCGCTGCGCTGGCTTTGCCAGACAGAGAAGAGTCGATACCCACACGCCTTCATTTTACAACTTATCCCTTATTTCTCGGTGAATGGACAGGACAAAGAAGGGTTATGGAGTCTGTCTACGTCGATGCATTGAAATTCGATGACTATATTTTGGCAGACTACAGTAACGGCGCGGGCGCATTGATCAACTTCTACACCGCATATTACAGCTCTCAGCGTAAGGGACAGTCGGCCCATTCCCCTCGCAGTTGTATCCCCGGGGGCGGCTGGCGGATAGAATCACTGCAAACCTTTGAGTTACCCTTCAGCAGTGCTGACGGTTCGGTTTTCAATGCGAATCGCGTACTTATCGCTAAGGGAGAGAACAAGCAGCTTGTCTACTATTGGTTCCAACAGCGCGGCCGAAACATAACCAACGAATATCTCGTCAAGTGGTATATGTTCGTCGATGCCCTGTCGAGCAATCGCACGGATGGCGCACTCGTACGCTTTACTACGCCCGTACGGCCCGGCGAAGACCTGCAAGGCCGGGAAGCGCAGCTCACGTCTTTCATGATGCTGCATCACGAAACGCTACGGCAATATATCCCTGAGTAGGGCAGGGATGGTGTTTTGGTTTATCTGGCAGTTTTACTGTTATCTCTATTGTGTACTATCGCACTGCTGGCGCCCCTACGTCATTTCGCGGCCCGTTGGCATCTGATTGACGCGCCTGGCGCGCGTAAAGTCCACGTCGAGGCCATTCCCCGCATTGGTGGTATGGCGATGGTGCCGGCGTGGGCGACTGCGGTCGCCATTTGGATGCCCAATTCTGTATTTAAAATGGGGCTGCTGTGTGCGGTAGCCATCCTTTTTATATTTTGCATACTGGACGACCGCTTCGACCTGCATTATGGCTTTAAACTGATCGGGCAATTGGCGGCAGCTACAGTTGCCGTAGTTGTTGGCGATTTGCACATTCGTGTCTGGCCGTTTTTCCCGGGATTAGTCGTCCCGGTAGAGGTTAGTGCGGCTATAACTATCGTCGCAGTCGTTGGTGTTATTAACGCTTTGAATCTCATCGATGGGCTCGATGGGCTCGCCGGCGGCATAGCGCTTATTGCCTGTGGTTTGATATCGATACTCGCGCTTGGCGTGGGCGGCGCCGAGTTGATAATCGTATGCGTCGCGACGATAGGAAGCTTGCTGGGTTTTCTCCGCTATAACGGGCATCCCGCGGTTATTTTTATGGGCGATAGTGGCAGCCAGTTTCTTGGCCTGATCACTGCTATTGCCGCGCTCTATCTTAGCCAGGTGCTCGATCACTCACTCAGTCCACTTTTTCCGTTTGCCGTGCTGGCGTTACCTATCGCGGACACAGTTCTGGTTTTCATGAGGCGTATTTACGCGCGGGTTCCGCCATTTCGCGGCGACAAGCGACATATTCATCATCGCTTGCTCGGCGCTGGTTTAACGCATTTACAGGCGGTTATTGCTCTATACAGCGTGCACTTGTTGATTGTTTGTGGTCTGTATGTTCTCGCAGCTGCCTCCGATTGGGTTCTCCTTGGCTATCTAGCCTGTATCGTTTCGGCTCTGGCTGTGCTCTCGGCAGAGCGACTTCAACCTACGTACCAAAACGGCCTAATCCGCTTGAAAGCGGTTCTAGTTTTCCGGTACCTGCCCGATAAGGCAGACCATTGGCGGTCATTGATCGACCGCAGTGTCGACAGTGTCGTTATTCTGACACTCGTGCTGTTTTTCGGTTCTACATTGTTTTATGGGTCATTGCCGTCCGGGGATGTTGCGGTCCTGGCGGTAGTACTGTTTGCTCTATCCCTGTCGCGTGCCTTTGCTAGAAAGAGCAAGGGGGCAACCTGGTTCGATAAGCTGCTGACCTATGTGACCGGTACTGTGGTTGTGTTTTGCACCGTGCCCCTGGGCGACGTAAACCCCGGGATAGCTAAGGCACAGTTTTATCTGGTAGTGGTGGGATTCCTCTACGCGGTGGTCCTGGGTGCGGTATCAAATCAACAATATTTTCGCGTTACGCCGACAGATATATTGATTATCGCCGCAGTAGCGGTATTGCCATTGATTGAGGCGTTGAATCCATCCGCTCTACCTTTTGGTCGTTATCTTAGTGAAATCATAATGATGTATTACCTTCTGGAGTATTTGTATCAACGAGACGTGATCCACCAGCCCGTTTTTAGCGGCGCTCAGTCGTTGGTATGTCTGTCTCTGGTGGCGGTCCTGCATTTTTAGGCGGTTAACGCTTGAGTTTCTCCGTTCTGTCAAATAATTGAAATACACCAAAGTAACAATGATTACCCCTTTAACCGTGAGCTAGTGGGACCCCTAAGATGAATATTGCAAACAAGTATCTGGCGCTTGCAGCGTCCGGTTTCCTACTCCTCATGGCGCTGACTGCCTGCAATGGCGTCGAAGATAGAACCGCCAAATACCTTGAACAAGGCAATGCCCACTTCGAAGCGGAAGATTTCGAGAAAGCTAGGATCAGTTTTCAAAACGTTCTTCAAATAGAGCCGAATCATATAGAGGCCAATGTTCGCTATGGGGAAACGTTGCAGCGCTTGAATGAATGGCCAAAGGCTGCTGCCCAATATCGGCGAACCATGGAGCTTGATCCTACAAATAGTAGGGCCTCGGTTTTATTGGCGCGTATTTATTTGCTAGCGCGAGAGCCAGAACTAGCGCTCGAGCTAGCGGAAAAAGTTCTATCTCGAAACGCTGCCGATTCAGGTGCGCTCAGTGTCAAGGCCGCGGCGCTAGCGATTGATGGCGAGAACGACAAGGCGCGTATTCTGGCTCGGGAAGCTCTGGGTATCGATCCCACCAACCGGGACGCTTCGGTGTTGCTGGCATCGCTTTATACGCAAACCCGCGAATATGCCGAGGCGGAACAAGTGCTACTCGATGCGCTGGTCCAGGATGCACAGAATCCAAACCTGATGACATTGCTCGCCCAGGTTTACGTGTTCCAGAAGCGTGAGGATCAGGCCGTTGAGCAGTTGGAGGCGATTGCCGAACTCGAGCCAGAAGACTTTACCCATCGCCAACGGGTTCTTGATTTTTACCTGCGCCAAAAACGGTCAGATGATGCACTGGCATACGTTAGGGATTTTCTCCAGACACAACCTGAGCATGTCGAAGCCAACCTTGCTTTGATCACTTTGCGCCGCGCTATAGGGGAGATAGACGACGTCGACGACGCCCTGCTGGAATTAATTGTCAGCCAGCCCGATATCGATATCTTTCGAACAACACTTGCTGAACTTTACGCGAGCCGTGATCAAGTCGAAGAGGCCGTACGAACTTACGAAGACAGTATAGAGTACTTCCAGGGCCACCCTGCGGCGCTCACTGCCATGACCAGATTGGCCGGTCTTCAGTTGAGTAACGACAATAAACAAGTCGCGGTTGAATTGATCGAGAAAGTGCTCGAAGAAAACCCGGCAGAACCGCAGGCGCTGAGTATGCGCGCCAGGCTGGCAATCCGATCGGGACAGTTCGGTTCTGCTATTGCCGACCTTCGTACCGTGCTCAAAGGCCAACCGGAAGATGCGACCGCGCTTGCGCTTATCGCGGAAGCTCACCGGCGTAACGGTGAGCAAGGCCTGGCTATTGACTACCTGAATCAGCTCAAGCGGAATAAGCCTGGTGAGGTGAAAACCTATTTGGCTTTGAGCAATGTATACAGGGAAGTTGGCCGCGACGATGAAAGTATGGCAGCGTTGGAGCAGGCCCGGGCAGTGGCTCCGGATCACCGGGGCGTACTGGAGTCTTTAGCAAAAGCGTACGCGGGACAGCGCGATTGGGTTCAGGTCGAATCGATTGGTACAGCGATGGTTGCCAGTGATGAAAGTACGCTTCCCGGTTATTACTTTATTGGTATTGCGCACCAGGGCCGCGGCGATCATGACAAGGCGATTTCATGGTTTGACCGCGTTCTTGCCGAACAACCCGATGCTATGGAGCCGATGACTGCTAAAGTAAACAGTATGCTGCTCACCGAACAGGGAGACAAGGCGCGAAAATACCTCTTAAAGCATGTCGATAAATTTCCCAAGTCTGCCTTTGCATACAATCTGCTCGGCGAAATTGCTTTAAGCGAAAAAGAGTATAGGGAGGCTGAAAAATATCTCCAACAGGCTATTGAAAAAGGCGAAGGGTGGTGGTTGCCCTACCGCACGTTGTCGACGGTTCGACTACAACAGGACCAGGCGAGCGCAGCCATCGAGGCGTTGGCCGAGGGCATAAAAGCTACGGACTCGCCTGCACTGCGAGAACGGCTGGCGCTTCTGCTGGAGTCCCGGGGCGATCACGACGGGGCGATTACCCAGTATGAGGCGCTCGTTGATACGGGTCTTAGAAGTGATATCAATCTCAATAATCTAGCCATGTTGTTAGCGACCTATCGCGATGACGGCAAGAGCTTACAACGGGCAAGAGACCTGGTTAATGCTATCCAGAATTCCTCTAATCCGGCTTTCCTCGATACGATTGGTTGGGTTCATTACCGACTTGGCGAGCATGAGCAGGCGGTAGCGATACTTAAAAGAGCCGTGCAATCGGCGCCACAGGCGCCGTTAATTCGCTACCACTTGGGTAAGGCGTTGTACGCCGTCGAAGATCACGCCGCTGCGCGTTCGGAACTGGCAATGGCGGTCAAGGCGGACGAGGAATTTACCGGTCGTCAGGAGGCAATCGACTTGCTGGATAGTCTGGAAAAGGCACGATCCACAGAAAAAAATAACGGTTAAGGTGCTGGTTTCATAGATACATGCCTGGTGAATCCTGGATGCGACCGCGTGTTTTTTCTGTGGTGGTATCGCTCGGGTTCGCGCTTGCTCTGAGCGCACAGGCTTACTATCTCTTCTCTGCACACAAGCTTGCAAACACAATTAACACGGTGGTCCCAGAAGCGTCATTGATTCAGGAAGACGCTCGCTCAAGCGTCGATGCTGCGCTACTCGCGTTGCAGCGACGTAACTTATTTGGTGCTCCGCAAACGGCTCCATCGCAAGTTATGGAAAAACTGCCCGAAACTCGACTGGCTTTGGAACTACGGGCGGTGTTCATGAACGACATACCAGAGTGGGGCGGCGCAATCATAGCTGAAACAAGCGGACAGCAAGAAAAACTGTATTTTGTCGGAGAATCTTTGCCAAAAAACGCGAAGTTACATCGGGTACGGATTGACTCGGTCGTAATAGATCGCGGCGGTATATATGAAAGTCTGTATTTTCCGCTTGACGTTATAGGTCGGGAGCAACCCCAAAAACACCGTTTGTCGAAAAATACTCTAGAGACCAGAGAACTCACTAATTCGAGTATTAATCGGTGATTTACGGGCGTTCTGCAGCGGTATGCTGCCCGAGCTTATTTATAGCCAGGTATATTAAAAAGCTTTTCATGGGTGAGGTCGTCGATTCCCGGTGTTTAGCTCAGTATCTGGTTGTGGTTCCGGTTCTCGTTTTTGTTGTCAATACAGCGATTAGTTCTACCCATACTTACGCCGCTGAGGTGCGGTTTTCCGCGCCTCAGCAGAGAGCAGGAAGCGACCAGGCTGGTGTTACGCTCGCGCTTGAAAATGCTGACATTAGGGAGCTAGCCCGATGGGCGTCCAGCATTATCGATAAATCGATCATTCTGCACCCCAACGTCAAAGGTCAAGTTACAGTTATTGCGGGGGAACCGCTATCTGCCGGCGAAGCTTATGAATTATTCATGTCAGTGTTACATGTTCATGGTTTCGCCGCGGTGGAAACCAAAGAGTCGATCAAAGTAATTCCTGCCGAACTGGCGACCTCTGGCGATATTCCCTTCGTTGCGGAAGGTCTGACATCCGAAGGGCATTTTGAGGATATAGTCGTTCAGGTTTTGCGCGTCGAAAATATTCAGGTTGACCAGTTAGTCACCAGTATCCGTCCCTTGCTCTCGAAAGCCGCGCATTTGGCAGCTTATCCCCAAAATAACACCTTGATTCTAGCGGATCGAGCCGGAAATATTGCCAAGACTATTCGCTTGATACGAGAGATTGACCTTGTCGGTGTTATAGATATCGACCTTATTCCCCTCGCTTATGCCGATGCTCAGCAGGTGGTGGAAATTCTTAATCGTCTGCTGCAGATGTCCTTGCGTTCGAAAAAAGGCGGGAGCACCTTTAATTTTACTGCTGACGAGCGCACTAACAGCATACTTTTGTCCGGCGATCAGGTGACGCGTCATCAAGTGCGTAATCTGATCGAAAGACTGGACCAACCGACTTCCGGAGAAGATTCTACCCAGGTCATTTACGTCGACTATATTACCGCCACTGAAGTTGCCGATATCCTGCGGGGCATCGTCAGCGGTGATCCGCAAAGTAAGGGCAAGAAGCCTTTTGATGCCGGCAAAGTTAATATCCAGGTTAGCGAAACCAATAATGCGTTGATCATCACCGCGCCCGGAGCGTTGCAAAAATCCCTAAAGCGGGTGGTTTCCGAACTCGACGTGCCGCGCCAGCAGGTGCTTGTCGAGGCGATCATCGTTGAGGATACCCCTTCATCGCCGGGCGACATCGGCGTCGAATGGCGAACGAACGTTCCCGGCGATGAAGGGGTATTCGGTGGTATTGGCCTGCTGCCGGGATTGCCAGTGTTTGAAATTCCAGAAATTGGCGCAGGCGCGACTCTTGGTTATTTCCGTGGCGGTGATCTGCGTGCCTTGTTAAGGGCTTTGGAAACGCGTAGCGGTGCGAATATTCTCTCTACACCAAGCATCATGACCCTGGACAATGAGCCGGCAGAGATTCTCGTTGGATCCAATGTGCCGTTTATTACCGGACAATCCACCGGCACAGCGTCTTCTACTGATAATCCGTTTCAAACAATCGAACGCCAGGACGTTGGCGTTACCCTGCGCATCGTGCCGCGTATCAATAATGCAGATTCCGTAACGCTTGAAGTTGAGCAGACAGTAGAGAGTATTACCAATTCCATTGTCGAGACCGCCGACATCGTCACCAACAAGCGCAACATAAAAACGCGCGTCCTGGTCGAAAACAATCAAGTCGTCGTTCTTGGTGGACTGATTCAGGACGACGTCCAGCAAACGATCAGTCGCGTGCCGCTGTTAGGAAGTATCCCGGGCTTGAAAAGGGTGTTTTCAAGTACGAGAAGCGATGTGATCAAGAAAAACCTGATGATATTTATCCGCCCCATTATTCTCGCAAGCCGGGCGCAAACCGATATCAGAACACTCGACACATATGATCGTATGCGTGGTTTACAGCAACGATTTAACCAAAAGGACACGGATAAATTATTCGTGCCCAAGCAGCCGCCGATCCTGCCTGAACTGGATATCGAATCGATGGAATATGAAGTCGATTTCCCAGTTGATGAAAGTTAAGAGTCGGGGTGAGAACGAACAGCTTATGACGGACGTATTAACAAAACCGGGCTACTCTTTCGCTAGAGAGCACGGGGTCGTCATCGCCAACGATAGTCGTTTGGTGTGCAAACGTGGTTTTTCCCGCGTTGCGCTGCTCGAGTCACAGCGTGTAGCGGGGCGCGCGCTGACGGTCGAGATCGTCGATGACGACGTATTTGCCAGAAGCCTCGATATGTCTTACGGCGGCGGTGAAACCGACGCAGTGTCATTGGCGGCTGATCTCAGTGAAAGTGCTGAATTGTCTGCAGTAGCCGAAGCGATTTCTCATCATGGGGATTTATTGGATGGCGACGACGACGCGCCAGTAATTCGGCTGATTAACGCGATGCTTGCCGAAGCCATTCGACGGCGGGCGTCGGATGTTCACATTGAAACTTACGAGACGCGGTTGATTGTTCGGCTGCGTATCGACGGGGTATTAACCTCTGTTCTGGACTTGCCCCGGGGTTTGGCTGCGTTATTGGTTTCGCGCGTTAAGGTTATGGCGCGCCTGGATATTGCAGAGAAGCGTGTTCCACAGGATGGACGCATCACTGTGCGGTTAGCGGGCAACGCTGTCGACGTTCGCGTATCGACAATCCCCGCTTCCCACGGCGAACGCGTGGTGATGCGGTTGCTGGAAAAACAGTCGGGAACGCTCGAACTACCGGCCCTAGGTATGCGCGAGTCTACCGAAAAAGCTTTCAAGCGTCTTTTGTCTAATCCACATGGCATTATTCTCGTCACAGGACCAACGGGATCCGGTAAGTCGACGACGCTCTACGCGGGACTGAATTATCTTAACGATGCCAGCTGCAATATCCTCACGGTCGAAGATCCCATTGAATACCACATCGAGGGAGTTGGGCAGACGCAGGTCAATAATAAGGCCGGCATGACCTTTGCTCGAGGGTTGCGGGCCTTACTCCGGCAGGATCCGGACGTGGTCATGATTGGGGAGATTCGCGACGGCGAAACTGCGGAAATTGCAGTACAAGCCAGCCTGACCGGACACTTGGTTTTATCCACCCTGCATACTAACAGTGCGCTTGGCGCAGTCACTAGATTGGCTGATATGGGGGTAGAGCCTTATTTGCTCGCATCTAGCATTATTGGTGTGGTCGCCCAGCGACTGGTACGTCGCTTGTGCCTTGAATGCAGGCAGACGGTGGCTGTCGATGAAGACAGTCGCCGGCTATTTGAAGCTATGGAATTAGATTATTCCGCAGGAATGTTCGCCGCTGTAGGCTGTTCTGCCTGCGCACACACGGGTTATTCCGGGCGCATGGCGATATTTGATGTCATAGAAATCGATGAAACGCTGAGACATCTCATCCATCAAAATGCAGCGGAACCGGAGCTGGAACAGGTGGCAGGGAGAGTCGCAGGCGAGGGTATGCGTCGGGATGGTTTCCTGCGAGTGATTTCTGGAGAGACGACGCTGGAAGAGGTGTTTCGGGTCACACGCAAGGCGCGAGCAGAACAATGACGACGTTTGACTTCACAGCGGTCGACGGTGTGGGCAAACGCCGGCGTGGCGTCCTTGAAGCAGACAGTCCGAGGCAGGCTCGGCAAGCCTTGCGGCATCGTGGCTGGGTACCGCTATCGGTTTATAAAATTAACGATAAAACAAATAGATATAAAATAAAATTAAAGTATAAGCTTAGCCGAAATCAGCTCGTTAATACGACGCGGCAATTGGCTGATTTGGTTCGGGTGGGTATTCCGATTGAGGAAGCACTGGCTTCCATCGCTGAGCAGTCGCAAAATCTTCGAACGCGTGCTCAGCTATTGTCGGTGCGCGGCGGGATCCTCGAAGGTCGCGCGTTTGCCGATAGTCTTGCCGACTATCCCGGCAGCTTCCCCGGCATTTACCGGGCAACGATTGCTGCCGGTGAGCATTCGGGTGATCTGGCGGTGGTGCTCGACAATCTGGCTACCAATATCGAAGAGGCAAATGAGGCGCGCAAGAAAATTCAACTCGCGCTGATTTATCCCGTTATTTTGTTTGGTGTGTCCCTGGCTGCCGTCGGTGGGCTCCTGGTTTATGTGGTGCCCGATGTCGTCAAGGTGTTTGTCGACAATGGTCAGACACTGCCGTTATCCACGCGTGCCCTGATTGCTAGTAGCGGTTTTCTCGCTAGCTGGGGCGGACTGCTGCTCCTGGCCGTTGTATTAACGGGGCTTGGCTTTCGCTTTGCCCTGGGCTCTGTACGCATCCGTACATCGTGGCACAAGCGCATCGTCTCTATGCCGCTTGTCGGTAAATACAGCACCGAAAAAAATCTAGCACGTATGACTAATACCCTGGGAATACTGACGAGTAGCGGAGTGCCACTTACCGAAGCACTGGCGGTTGCCACGGACGTAATGGATAACCTCTGGTGGCGACAGGTCATTGAGGGCGTGACGCAGGACGTTTGCGAGGGTGAATCTTTACAGGGCGCGTTGGCCAAAGCGGGTGTGTTTCCGCCGATTATGGTGAACATGATCGCTAGTGGTGAGCGCAGCGGAAATTTGGACGAAGTCTTACAACGCCTGTCGAAGCAACAACAGAGGCAACTCGAGGGTTTTGTCGTCCTTACGGTTGGGATTTTTGAGCCGGTCATGTTGTTGGTGATGGGTGGCGCTGTGTTGTTTGTAGTGGTGGCTATTCTCACACCCATCATGAATATGAATCGGCTGATCGCTTAGGAGGGTCGCCATGATGTTGTACAAGAACCGTCTCCGGCAGGACCTGGCTGGCTTCACATTAATTGAGATCATGATTGTGATCGTGATTCTGGGGGTGTTGGCGGCGTTGATTGTGCCAAATGTGATCGGTCGCCCGGATGAAGCGCGAGTCGCGGCGGCGAGATCAGACATCCGCAGCGTTGGCAACGCGCTGGAGCTTTATCGATTGGATAATTTTCGTTATCCAACAACGGACCAAGGTCTTGAAGCGCTCGTCGAGGAACCGACAACAGAGCCATTGCCGTCGAATTGGAATCCTGAGGGCTACTTGAAGCGCATTCCCACAGATCCCTGGAATAACGCATATCTGTACTTAAGCCCTAGCGCCGATGCAGCTTACGAAATTATCTCCCTCGGTGCTGACGGGCGGGAAGGTGGAGAAAATGTCGACCAGGACATCAGCAGCGTCAATCTGCCGTAAAGCGCGCGGTGTGGCTTTCGTCAACCAGGGATTTACCCTTATCGAACTGGTCGTCGTTATGGTGATTCTGGCGATAGTCGCTGGCTTGCTGGCGCTGACTCTATCGAGTAACGAACACCGGCTTTTGAGGACTGAGGCCAAGCGGTTTCAGCACGCCGCAAAATTAGCCAGTGATCTGGCTCTCCTGACCGGCGTCGATCACGGTATTGAGCTGGCTGGCGATGGTTATCGAGTGCTTGCCTTCGACGCCATTACGCAACAGTGGCTACCTGCTGATCAACTGCAGCCGCGTTCTCTGCCTGAACCTATCGCCATTGAACTCATGATTGAAAAGCGGGTGGTTGATATGGAAGACGCACACGATCTCGAAGAGCACGGCCGAACTCCTAACCCGCAAGTCGTATTCTGGGCGACGGGTGAGGCTGTGGAGTTTGTTGTTCATTTTCGGTTACGCGACGCCGAGCGTGTTATCTCGGTAGCTCAGGTGGCAAATGACATCCAGGTCGGGCCGTTTATCGCAGCGGGGGGTGGTTGATATGGCGGTGGTGCTTGATGTCCCGTCTGTCGCTGCGCGGCGATGTGGGTTTACCCTGTTGGAAGTGCTCATAGCCCTCATTGTGTTTTCGGTTAGCGCGACCGCAATTCTCAAGAGCATTAGTGTCAATCTAAGCAACGAGGCGACCCTTAACGATCAGGTCGTGGCGACTTGGGTTGCGCAGAATACAGCCGACAAATTTCGTTTTGAAAACCCCTGGCCGTCGGTGGGTGAACACAAAGTCGAGACCCAGATGCTCCAGCGGCTATGGCGGGTGTCTATTCGTGTCGAAGATACGGATCAATCTGGAATCAGACGTCTGGAGATCAGTGTTGGAAGAGATAATAGTGCACGCGTTCTCGGTGAACTACAGGCGTTCGTCGGACGGAATTGATGTCCTATATTGGTAGCGTTCGCTGTGGTATCTCGAGGAACCAGTGTGGCATGGCATAAACAAGTGCAGCAAGCAGAAGTCACGTATGCAGGTTTAGCGCGAGCAAATGATGAGACATTCATCGTCTAGAGGAAAGCTGACTACGCCAATTAGACTCAGCGCAGGTTATACCCTGATTGAGGTGGTGGTGGCGGTGACCATTATGGCAGTTATCGGTGCGGCCTCCCATAGATTGCTGGGTAGTCTGGTCGGACACCTCGATAGTTTTCGTAATCAAAGTCAGGATACTCGGTCGATCAAACGTTTGGTGGTTCTCCTCGATCAGGATATGCGGCAGTTAATTAATCGGGGTATTCGCGATGCCTATGGGCTACCTGCATCGGGATTTAGCACGCCCCCTGACTATCTACTGGAATTCACCCGTCTGGGCTGGCGCAACCCCAACGGTATCAAACGGGCTGAGTTGCAACGGGTGGCGTACAGGTTGCGGTACGGCGAAATGGACGGAAGCGAAGCACAGGTTCTGGAGAGATTGACATGGGATGTACTCGATAGGGCACCAAATACCGAGCCGCGGGTTCAAATGCTCATGCAAGGAGTTGAAACTGTAGATATTGTGTTCTATGACCAGGAAGGCACTGAATCTCTAGTTTGGGATAGCGCATATGGCATGACTGACGTGTGGAATAACGCTTTGCCAGCAGCAATTCAGTGGGAAATACAATTAGTAAATGGCGGCATGTTAACAAGGTTTTATCGTCTGCCCGGAGTACAGGGCGAGAGGTCGAAAAAGACCAAGGCCGGTGCTGGACGTGAGGATGTTAATGGTGGTCCTGGCAGAAGTAAGCAAAACGATGTTGGGGTTACAGACAATGCCAGTTAAGTTGGACAAGCAGGGGGGGATAGCGCTGGTAACTGTGCTGATGGTATTCGTTGTGGCAGCGCTGCTCGCTTCGCAAATCCTGTTTGAACATACGTCCAGCTTAACCCTGGCGGTCGCCCAGCGTGAGCGGGCACAGATCGAAGAGTACCTTCTAGCGGGAGAAGCCCTGGCCCGACAAACACTGAAACAGGATTTTTCTTCGGATTCAGAATTCTTCTGGGATGATTTGTCAGATAACTGGACCAGACCGGACACCATAGTATTTGCCGATGGCGCTATTGATGTGCGAGTGATGGACATACAGCGTGGCATAAATATTAATGATCTCGTCGAAACAGAACATATTGAGGATATCGCACCGCTAGCCGACTGGCTGAATGTAAATAACACCGATTCCGTGCTCCTTGGTGAATTGGTAGACTGGTTTGACGAAGACCTGTTTCCCCAGGGTTTGCATGGGGAAGATCAAAGTTATCTGAGTCGGGAACTACCCTATCGGGCCGCCAATAGAACTATGGCCCACGTCAGCGAACTGAATTGGATATACAGCGCTGATCGTGAGCTGGTGCAGGCGTTGTCGCAGGTGATATTTACGTTGCCCCCGGATACAGCGGTCAATGTGAACACGGCTGATGCGTTTCGTTTGCGGCGAGTCGCACCGCTGGCAACAGACCAGCAAATATCAGCCATTGTTCGAGCTCGAGAGAGTCAGCCATTCCGTGATATTCAGGAATTTCTCGAGGATCCGACTGTCGCTGGTTTGACATTACATGAGGATAAAATCCGGGTATATAGCGAATTTTTTCGAGTTCAGGTGACTGCGAAATTTTTAAACAAGCAAGGTTGGCTGGTTAGCCTTTTACATAGGAACCCGCAAACAGGTGAGATAAAAACTATCTTTCGCGATTACAGCCAACGTTTTTCGGAAGTTTAACTTATCAGGGTGTGATTTAAACAATGTTGATCGTCCGTATTCTGTCACCAGGAAGGTCGTTATATCGAATCTATAACCGTGATCCGGAAACGTTGCTCCACACAGATGTCTCAAACCTCTGCAGCGATCTGCGAGAACTGGCGAATTGGCTGGAATCACGCGCCATTGAAGAGCGATCGGCTATTCTGCTTATACCGGGAGAGCTAGTGTTGTCTCGAACGCTGGAGTTGCCGCCAGGTGATAAGTCGAGACTGATGAAATCCTTGCCTTATCTTGTAGAGGATGACCTGGGAACATCCGTTGAAAAAAATCATGTGGCGGTGCTCCATCAGGAAAAAAAACGACTCTTACTTGGCGTCGTAGCTCACGACCTGATACGAAGTTGGATAAAGGACTTTAGCGACATCGGTATCGATATCGAGGCAATACACTCCGACGCATCAATCCTGCCTTTGAGTGAAGATAACGCGGCGACATTTTTCGTGACGGAGACGGGCCGAACATTAATGCGTTCGGTCCAGGGCACCAGCGCGGTTGTCTCCTCGGATTGTCTTGGTGCCTGCCTGCCGGCATTGATGGCCGAATTGGGCATAGCGGAAAAACCAGTAGTCGATGTGTATTTTGCCGGCGGAGGCTCACCCAAAGAGGACGAGATCGTTTCGGCTTTGGAAACTGTGGCAGGTTGTGTGCGTGCCAAGCGTGTTGGCTTAAGCGATACTGAAAAACAAAATATTGATCAGATTATTCCGGGCGGCGACATGTTTGACCAATGGTTGCTTGCCTGTGCCGATACGGATTTTTGGCAGTCTCTTTCCTCTAATGGCCTTTTATACGGCGAGTATAAAATAACACAAACAGCTGGTATTGAAGCGCGATATTGGGGTTATACCGCAGCGGCAGCTGTGTTAGTGATATGTATAAAGCTGGCGAGCGATCTGATTTACGGCGGTTTGGCCAGCGCAAACGCCGCGCGTGCCGCTGAAGCGAACGAAAAAATTTACCGAGAGATGTTTCCCACGGTAACACGAGTGGTCGATCCAAAGCGCCAGACGCTCGCCGCATTGCGTGAAATGGGGGCCTCCGACAATTCACCCAGTGTACTGACCATTATGGAATCAGTGACTCGCCACCTTGCTACCCAGCCAGGAGCGACTCAACGCATAACCTATACCCGTCAAGGATCAACTATCCTGCTTGAGATCAAGTTTGGCAGCCCCCAGTTTTTTGCCGCATTTGTGCAGCATTTGCGCTCGGAGGGCTATGAAGTAAACGCTCAGGAAGAACGTGAAGAGGGTTGGACGACTGCGCGCATAGGAATACGCGTATGAAACGCTTGTTTGGCATGAATTTTCTCGGGAGCAGACTGGGAGCTATTTATGTCGGGCTCGACCATAGACAAAAAAAAATTATTGCGATTGTCATAGCGCTATCGGTATCGCTATTGCTCATCGTCTATGGGCTACTTCCCGCGCACCAGTACGTGAAAAGTGCGTCCGGTGATTTGCGCTCAGAAAAACAGCTTAGTAGATGGTTAACGGCTTATCGCCCTGTTGTTGAAAAAGCACGCGGCTTCAACGGTACAAAAACGGATTTGTCAGCAGATTTAATCTTCGATCACCTACAAGTGATCGCAAATGACCAGGGGTTTGGATTGCTTCTACAGGGAGAGCCTCGGGCAGTTGATACAGGTACAGCGATAACGTTTAAGTTACTGCGGGTACCCTATGACAAGGTATTAGCCTGGGTATCACAACTGGAGAAGGAGCGTGCCTTCGAGGTAGATAACATCACCCTTGAACGTTCTGTTAGCGAGAAGACCGGGAAGCTCGATGAGATGACAGGAGCGGTCGAAAATCTTATTGATTCGACGATAACTGTGCGGTATCAGGCCCTATAGCCAAAAACCCTGATCAGGATGATCTGAATACCCCGATGGGTAATCTATTCAGAAGGTCCATTGATTTTATGCCGGTGCGCTCGGTTATAGCGCTAACATTCGAGATTCATGCGTACATATTAAAACTTTAATAGTACGCCTCAATTTATCAAGACGTAAGAAGGTCGCCTGCGACCTGCCGTTCAATTTTTATACTTCTTAGTGTCATACCGCTTTCACATAATATTGTTAGCTTCCGTGTTGACTCTGCCTAGACACACGCAACCAGATCTTCGATACAAAATGGTAGGCTGTTGAATACGAGCCGGGGTAATGCAGATGAAATCGTTCTTGGCGTTAATATGTGGAACAATATTTGCGCAAGTAGCGTTTGGCGCGATGGTCGACTTTGAAGACCTAAGCGTTGGTGACAGTGGGCTGACACTATCCAGTGGTGATGCAAATTTCTCGGTATCTGGACAAGGGAATGCTGGCACCAATTCAGGTGGGATCGCAAGTGTCGTAGGTACGCGCGAACTCATGATTTTTGACGCGGATTGCAGTGGCGGCCCTGCAGGCAACTGTAGCGGTGGTGATACCGATTTGTACTTTCCCGGTGTTGGTAAAGTGAAATAACAGCTG
>OBJS01000156.1_pt1 | contig 21635 bp, 7 predicted proteins | sample 1519851 | NCBI WGS metagenome assembly OBJS01 (sample SAMN03019806, study PRJEB22545) | beach sand metagenome | biome: beach; feature: sea beach; material: beach sand | place: USA: Municipal Pensacola Beach, FL | collected 2010-10-20 | depth 25-47 cm m
CCCTGGGTGCACACTGATCATGACTATTTCGTAGCGATTGCCACTGTTACCTAAAGTTTGATTAGTAGAGATCGGATTCTGAGTATTACCCGTACTTAAACGAAACACTGCCTTAGTATTGGTACTCACTTTGGCATCCAGTCCTAAACGCGCACGCGCTCGAAGGCGTTCACGATCTTCGGTAATGTTCAGAAAAGGTCTATCCGCCTTACCAAATCCGCCAGCATCGTTGATTTCCGATACATCCAGATAGCTGTTGAGTATATTTCTATCGGAATAAGCAATGTTTTCCGCCCTGAGTCGTAGATCCCCTTTTAACTTAATATTTGAGATCCAGCTAGGTAAGGCTTCCGGCACACCCCATCGCTCACTCTTGGCTTGCGCCATTACATCTTGTACCACGTCACTGCGTAATTCACCGCGCAGCTCGGTTCGGATCTGTTCCAACACGAACTCCGGTACATACGGCACACGAACAACGGTTTTATCTTTAGGTGCCGGCTCTTCGATGACCTCAGTCTGATCCGCTACTTCGGTGATCTCTTCTGATGATTCGGCCGAATCAGTACCGGCATCCTCACTAACCCCCTCTTGGGCTTCGACAGCTCCTATATCGGACACATTGCTAGCTGGTTGTTTGTCGAGTTCCTGTTGTTCTCTTTGCAGTTGCTGTGCGGTGGCGCGTTCGGCTCGCTCCAACAGCTCTTTAGCCGCTTGAGGCGAAATCACACCTTCGTCCACGAGGCGTTGCATAAGATTGATCGTAGTATGACGCCACTTGAGCATCTCTACACGATCATCTGCCCATGAGTTCCCCAACATTACAAATAAGATGAGACTGCAAAGTATCTGTTTTAACGTAATCCACACCGACGGTTTTTTATCCTGGGTTTGTTGTCGAGAAATGAACATAAGTGAGGTTAGAACTCCCTTTTAATTCGTAAAGTGATCGTTGGGCCTTCTAATTAGGAGGCATCAATAACATCCATCAAATCAAATAGAAAAATGAGCTTAGTGACGTTTCCCAGCTGATTGTTCATGTAATTTGTGAGAACTGAGTGCGTCTGCCAAAGATCCAGTTAGCCCGCCAAACCGTCTCTACTGTTCTTCCATCACCCCTGAATGTGAGAGGCATCGCACCTAAATGGCAGGAGTGCTAGTGGGCGCAGTCTAATTAGGATGTATTGCAGAAATATTACGTTACTTAAGGAAACCTCGAGCATTGGAACTAAAGTGGTGGTTCCACTGGAATGATTGAGGGACATCCTTTCTGAGACTTCGCTGTCATACAATTGCAATCTCACTTTATTATTCTATTTTCATTTCCAAACAACCAAACACACTGACTGTTAATAGGTTGCTCAATGAACATTGAATATAGTTATGACATTCCATCGAATAGTGAATTCACACCGCAAGTGGAGAGACAACAACCTCAGGAACCTCGACCTCCGGCACTGATGCGCAATGGTTTGCCGGGCGTGGTGCAACATCCCTCACCAACAATGGGATTATTGATGGGAGCTGGCCAGCATGTAAAACCAGATAACTCTCCAAAATATAGTATCTTCGTACTCGATCTGGACGAAGCTACATTGCCTGCCACCAGCATTGAGATAAACTTTTTTGGCCACGGCATTGTACCCAATCCCGCACGACCGGAACGAGCAGCCGTATTTGAAAAGAAAGGCCCAGGCGCCTGCGAAATTGATCTAAAGTCGGGGAAAATGCTGCGAAACATAGAAACCAGCAATAACAGAAGATTCTATGGTCATGGTGCCTATGCACCGGATGGCAAATATTTATATTGTACCGAAACGATAGTTGAAGGAGACTATCAAGGTTTAATCGCGATCCGTGACGCAGATTCTCTCGAGGTGCTCGGTGAGTTTCCTAGCCACGGGGCCTCCCCCCATGACTGTCAGCTAATAGATTCAGGTAATACAATGGTCGTCACCAATGGCGGTGGGACCCTTCACGGAAGGGCACCCAGTGTCACCTATGTGGATGTGGCTTCGGCACAACTATTGGAAAAGATTGAGTTCGATACACCCTACATCAATGCTGGGCATCTGGCCAGGAGCAGCCGCGGCGATTTGGCGGTAGCCTCTGCCTTTCGCGAAGGATTAGTCGGTGAAGAAGCGATTGGGGGTATTAGTATTCAAAAGCAAGGCGGAGAAATGGTTACTATGACTGAACCTCGAGCCTTACTGTCCAAATTATATGGTGAGACCTTAAGCATCTGTATGGACGAACAACGCGGCGTGATCGCAGCCACCACACCATTGGCCGGATTGCTTACATTTTGGGATATCGAAACCGGTCAATTAATACGCCATTATCAAGTAAAAAACCCGAGAGGGATCTGTCTCACTTTGGATGGTCAATATTATGTGCTTAGTTATGGCAACCCAGTGGAACAGATGAGTCTGATCGCAGCCGAGACGCTAGACAAAGTCAACGGCTATGATTTGGCCTGGTTTGGTATGACAGGTTCTCATATATTTAACTATAGCTTGCCGACTGATTTAAGGCAGTGAACAGTCATTGGTTAAATAACGCATTGGGTGCTCACTAAAAGGACTGGTTTCTGTGGTCTAGCCCTTCGTTTTGTGAACACCCTACATCCATTAGCGTATTGACTGACCGAAGCCATTCGTTTAGTAGTCCACGCCGAATTGGCGAAGGGCGTCGGTCAATGGGGTGAGAAAGGTTTCATAATGTTTCCAGCGACCGACGCTCGTGTCATACATAGGTTGCCGTACCTGATCGTGACTGGCCGTGGTCACCCAACGGCTGTTGTGGAAATATTCCAGGCAGGCTGGATCCCAATCCAGTTCACAAAACGCCAACAGATCACGGGTCACCATCTCTTGATCGGCTACTAAGTGTTCATAAGAGAGCGTGTAGATTGGTAAAGTAAGTTGTTTATTCCAGTGCTGCATTAAACGAACATACTGTGCATAGTAAATACCTAGATGCTCCAGATCCGTCGCATAAGCATGCTTCATAGTGAAGTGTTGAAAATAGATTGAGAGACAAGTGTCCAGTGCATGGCGGCTGACATGAATCACTCGCGCGTTAGGAAATAATCGTTGAATCAATCCTAAGTATAAAAAGTTCTGCGGCATTTTATCGGTGACATACTTTGCCTCTGCATTGAGCATCTGAAGTTGTTGTAGATAACTCTCTCCATACTGTTCAAATTGATCGTCATCGAGCTGTTGCAGTACCTCTGCATAGCAATTGGTTGCCGGAAAAGTCGACTCGATATGATTGACTATATCACCCATGAATGTCAGCTCACCTGCACCGAATACCTCGCCATGGGAAGCTAAAATCTGCTCCACTAAGGAGGTACCTGACCGAGGCATGCCGACAATAAACAATGGGCGTGAGGATTCTAAGCCACGGCCTTGGTTAACATGAACATAATCTGCACTGAATGCTCTGATAGTGGAATCAATACGACTTTGCCAATAGACAGAATCAAAAGGCACTAGATTGAGCCGGTTCGCTTCTTGAATGGTATTAAACGCCTCGTTATATTGCCCGAGCTCATGTAACAATTTACCTTGATTAAATTTAACGGCAATAATATTTTCCGAATCGGCTCCCTCGTCCAGAACTCGATTCAATGCCTCCAAGGCTTGCTGTTGCTCGCTATAGCGACTGCTTAAACGTGCCCATACTTGAGCGGCCACTACCCCGATCTGTTGTTGGTCTCGAAGCTGTTGGATAATTTGATGGGATTGTTCATGATTACCCATGCGCTCGTAAATATCGGCACGTTGTGCCTCTAGCAACTCCTTTGGTAGACCGTGCGCTTGCGCAACATCAATTTGCTTGATCGCGAGCTCATAGTCACCTAGCAGCCTCAACACCCCGATGAGCTGGAAATTAGCATAAGAGTGATCTTGCCGTTGTTGCAGCACGCGTTCGAACCACTGTCGGCTTTGCGCCAGCGCGCCCTGCTGCAAGGTCAAACGCGCTAACCCCAGTTGCGCACGCAACAAGTTTTCGTCGAGGTTGATAGCGGACTGGTAACATTGTTCTGCCAGTTGGAGCTGCCGATTACCCCAATGTACGTCCCCTAGCGCAGCATGTAAGCTGGCAACTTGCGGAAACCGCTGAATCAGTTGTTCATAAAGCTCCTGGGCTTGCGCCCAATGAGACAGTGCCGCGTATGCCTTGGCCAACTGCTCACTCATTCGAGGATCATCCGGTACGAGCTGATGCGCACGTTGGTAAAGCGTCAGCGCCTGTTCAAAGTTCTGATGGACTGCCGCCAAGCGAGCCAGCTCACTGATCAGCCCCACATGATGGGGATCCCGCTTTAGTCCGAGTTGAGCCAGATAGTTGGCTCTAGAATATTCACCAAGCTGAGACCAGGACAGACACATGAGATAACAAAGATCAGGATGTTTCTTTGCTTGCTGTTGAAATGGGCTCAACCATTTTAAAGCCAAAGCAGGCCGGGAATTAGCAAGCGCCTTCTGTGCCTCGTAAAGCGCAACATTCAGGGACTCATCGACGTTTTTGATTGTTCGCTTTGCCATTATTAGCTAGTCACAAGAGGTGAAGATGTTGACCACACATGTCCCTACTCAGCAGGACATTCTTCACCAGGAACACAAGTATTCTCTACCTCTTCGCCAAAGGCTAGGATCTCTACCATTAACATACCCAGGGCCACTTCATCCAAACCGCCCTCTTCAGCCAGATCATCGCCGCCTAAGGACGCATCCTCCGCCATGCTGGCGGCACCGGTGGTTTCGTTGGCCACATTGGTAAGCCCCACCGCCACACTGGCAGGTGCAGTAGGCACGCCCACTGCAGTACCGCCGACTTGTATGGTATCTGCACCCAACACCTGGTTCGCCGCAATGGTTAGGTCGCTACCCACAGTCAAATCTGCATCAAAAGCATTCACCAAACCTCGAGGCGTAAACAAGAATGCATTCCCTCCGGCTTTGAGTCCGCTGCCGGTGACTGCGGGTGGAAACTCCGTGATCAATAGTCCAGATTCAGGATCAAGTCGTGTCACCGGTGGTGGCAGACTGGCTACGGTAGAGGCACCTCGCCCCGCATCAATATTGCCGTTAGAAGACCAGATCAAGAGATCATCTTTCTCAGAAAATACTCGAGTAGAATTGACTAATAAATCTTGATCTACAAAGATATTGACATCACCACTACGACGCGCCGTGATTCCCAACTCGCTAGTCTCTTTGGCAATCACTCCAGAGTCTGCGGCCCCTGCATTGATACCGCCACCAGGCACAAGCATATTTATGTCTCCACCCGCACCGGTTTGGATCTGACTTAATATTAAACTAATACCTCCTTCTCGATTGGGACTAGGAAAGAGCAAATCTATAGCCTCATAGCCTGCAACAAAATTGTCTGTTAAATCTTCCCTATCTGTACTAGCCAGAGCACCGGTTTCCAGCAGCTCTCGAAAAAAGTCTTGCACCACCCAAGTCTGTAATTGTGCATTAGCAGGAAAATTCAGTTCAGCTAATATTTGCTTTCTCTTTGCTGTACTCAACGCGAGAAAACGTGCGGCATGTTGTACCCTAAGTTGCAACGCTTCAGGCAACGCAGTAAAGGCCACCTCTTCGGTTCGAAAAACTGGATCATTCGCATCACTCGATAGTTGACGCACTTCATCAGACAAAGTTTTTGCCATATCTGCAGGAAGCTCATCCAACCTCAATGCTCTATCCTGGGCAAATGCGACATCATTGGCCAACAGTTGAGAAAAATCCGGTGCATTCATCTCATTCAACAAACTATCGAACTGAGAGAGAGATCCCTCACCTAAATAGGCCAGGAAGGTTCCAGGATAATGCAACGCATACTCATCAACGGCAACACCGGCATCGCCGATACCAGCCAATAAAGTCAGTGAGGCACCGGTCTCGGCCAAACTGATATTTTCGAGGTTACCAATGGTCTTAATACCAAGCGACGTGCCCAAACTAATTTGACGACCAGCGGACACCAATGCCGCACCCGGCCCGGCTATGTCAATTCCTCTAAAGTCGGTGCTACTAAATACGCCCGTTGAGGAACGTAATGTCGAATAAAATATATCCTCTCCTGCACTAATCAGAGTGAAGTCGGAGTCTTGAATATTCTGTATCTTCAGGGTCACATTAGCAATGTCTTCGGCCGCCCGAAACATCGATGCTTTAGCAAAATCAAAGAGGATGACACCTGATTCATCTCCATCCTTAGAGCCGATATTGCCTTCCAGTGACACCACTCGATTGGGTTGCTTATCAGTCTCATGAACTGGGCGCTCTGCATGCCTGGTCAGTACCTCTATCTCATACTGCCGAATCGATTTTTCACCTACAGGTAAGTACAAAGAGGGATAGAGTGTGGGTTCCACATCAGATTGACGTATGAATATTTCATTGGCCTTAGTAGATCTTATGTCTCCTTTGGCCAATAGTTCAAATTGACCCACCGCACTCGGAAACAGACTAAGACTAGACGCCAGTAAAACATCCTCTTCAAAAGAGATCGCGGTAAGAGAGGGAGCTAACAGCCGAGACGCAGCGATATCTGATACTGTTGTATTGTCAATATCCTCAAATTCTCCTTGAGCTTCAGATAAGGTCACCGACCCAGAGAGACTTTTCAAGCTTAACTTCGCAGTGGGCGAATAGTTCAAGAAATTGGTAACAATTGGCGTCAGATTAGTAACTTGAGCACGTGTTTTCCTCAGATAATTCAGCTGCGCCTGACTTTGCTGTATCACATAGGGTTCAACCACACCACCGGTTTGTAAATCACCGTTCGATAACCAATTAACCGAAGAGTCCCCACTTAAATATAAAATCGGCGCAACACCGTTGCTTCCGACCAAGGTTTGCTCCTGTACCAAGATATTAGCGTTGCTGTCTCCAAGATAGAGATAACCGCCCGCAATATCTCTACCTACACGCAGATCTAACGCACCGCCTCCTGCTGTAACAAGCTGCGGGTCAGGAGATTCTTTGAACCCAAAAAACTCTTGACTCTCCACCTCTACTCCCGAGATTGCTCGAGTATTGGTGGGAATAGCGATGGCTATGTCCTTCAGAGTACCCCCTACCTCAATCTGCACGCTTCCGCCACCCAAAGCACCGATAGCATCGTCAAAATGATCGAATGCGATGGCGATATGGGTAGGTGCAGCGCCAAAATTAGGATTTGCTTCTGGTAGGCCAATTCGGCGCTGCCAGATAGTAGGCAACCGCTGCAAATTCTGTGCAACCAGATTATTTCCCACTTGAATTCGCACATTGCCGCCATTTTCTGCGAACTGCGCCCTTCCTAAAAGCTCGTGCAACATACCGTCTAACCACTGCTCTACTGTGGGAACATCCAGGGGTACTGAATAGGCCTGTAGCGGCGCAATCTGGTCAATAATAGCTTGGACATCTGCCTGGGTTTCCTCAATCATCTGTGCGGAGATGCCTGGATTTTCTCCCGCAGTATATATTTCACTGCCACTAGCCAGACTTATATCCTTCGCTACCATCAGATCAATATCCGCAGTGCCTGTACGAATTAGACTATCCTCCTGTAAATAGAGACTACCGGTACTACCTAGGCTGGTAATCGAACTACTTGCCAGATCGGCGCCGGCACTAATGCGATAACGCCAACTCTCCCCCGTAGCTAAACGATCAATTTTGGTCATTTCTTCTGGTAAACGGTTAAAGTAAGAGCTATCTAAATTGAAATTAACTATTATGAGATCTTCAAAAAAAGCATCAGAAAGATTAGCTGTAAAATCGATATCCCCAGCTGCTCGCAAGGTCAGCACACCAGGCAAGTTATTTTGGGTACCAAAATGCCAGCCGTTGTAAAAATCCCAATTATCCTGCAATACTAAGTCACCGGAGCTCTCGACATTTAACCCGGGAATCAATCTCCAATTAGCAAGGTTGCTAGTATCGATAGTGCCAGTTTCCACATCGTTGACAAACCCTGCTAGCGCCACTTGCCATTGCGTCAGTTCATGACTGGTCAATCTACTGACTTCAGCATTGGGATCAAATCCAGCATCGCGTATATTATTAGTGGCTACCAGATCTGTTATCCGGGCACCTGTCGACTGCGCGGACAAATCCCCAATTAAAACAGCATCTATGATCCCATCCTGATCTAAGTCCTGCTGCCGGGTATGGACAAATACTTGGCCACCTCTACCGCCTGCGCCCCCGGACACATCAATCTCACTTCCGGCACGCAAGTCCACCCTGTCTCGACTACCGTTTACATCGTCTTCATCTGAGTCTAGTGCAATCAAGTCTACTCGTCCGCCGTCTGCATTGGCCCCACTCGCACCAGCGAAAATCTTAGCACCCGATAGCAACTCCAATTCATCTCCAGCGGCCAACTCCACTAAGCCGCCTCGCTCAGAATGCGCATTTAAAGTACCGGCGACACGGATGGAGCCGGTATCCGAAACCAAATAGAATTGTTCTGCCGATAGCTGCTGATCAGCGGCCACCAAGATGTCTTGTTGTCGAAGTCGAATAGCTTGTCGCCTTTGAAATCCTCCATTCACTAGCAGTGGATGTAGTAGACTCATGGCGTCAGTGACTGAACCATCGATACTAGTCAAACGATCTGCATTCAGTGAAAACCTTCCACTGCTCGCTTGTGAATCTTTGGCTTCTATCTTAGCCAGCGGTGATAATTTCAAGTCCCCTGACGAAGCTTCAATTTGAATCGATCCCGCAGAGCTATCCACGCCACCGCTGGAGGCGTTCAAAATGACATTGTCCTCAATCAAGACAGATCCTGTCTCAGTAGATAGGGAGATCTCACCTCCTGGGCTGCTGACTGTAAGGTCACTGAATGAAAAGCTTTGGCCAGCGACATTTATCTCTGCCCCTGTTCTCAGAGTCAGGGTGGGATTAGTCGGCTGCACTTGAGTACCAGCAAGTTGGCGTAAATTAAAATGACCCGAAGGCAGTTGTACCCTGCTGGCGAAATCCACTTCAGAGCCAGTAAAAATGAGGTTTGCGCCCAGGCCAGATTTGAATTCAGATAGTGGACCTGAAGTGGATGGTGTCGCCACAGTTAAACTCTGCTGCGCCCTTACCTGCGCCTGACTGCCTGCTGCTGCAGTGATTAGCGGCGTTTTCACATTCAGTTTTCCATCGGCCAAGAGTTGACTCTCACCGTCAAAATGCCAGCCCCTTGTCGCGTCCAAGTCTACTGCCTCAAACCCTGACAGGTAAAAATCCCCGTCCTCCTGAACAAACTGATTGGCCTGCAACTTTAACTTAGAATTCACTTCGGCTTTTTCAGAATGAGTCGTAAGCGGTATGGATGAGAGGTTCGAAAACTGGATCTCATCTGCCGCAAGTAGTGCGATCTGATCGGCATTGTTATTACCCTGAAGTCCAGGTGCGTTGAATTCAAGTTGAGCAAACTGTAGTGGTTGGTTTGTACTACTATCGCCCAATGCTCCCCGCACAGAGATAGGATTATCACTGCGCAAACTCAATCGACTGCCCTGTAGTTCGGATAAGATTTCCCTGTCTAATCGCAGACCTTGCACAGAACCCAGATCATTGACCACGCCTAGAAAGATGAGCGGCGCGCCCATACGTAGTACGCCTCCGTTGGCCGCTAAAGTAGCCTGAATATCCGCATCCCCCGCAGACTCAAGCAACAAAGTGCCCCCACTTGTTTCCAGCTGTACATTATCGGCTACCGATAGTGCCACATCGGTCGTCCCTAACTGGCCATCACTAACAAAAGAGATATCTCGATTTGAGACTGCCAACAGTGCGCCCGGTTGTAAAAGAGTAAGCTGTTCCTCTTTTGTACTAGATGGTGGTGACGTTGACCGTATCTCAGTTTTCAGGGTGGCGCTCGCATCCACTTCCACCTCCGTGGCAACCAATAATAGTTCTGGTAAACTTAATTTCACACCTGGTTCTAAGCGCACCGACTCTGCTGTAATTTGTAGGGCAGTACCCTCTTCGGTCAATTGTCGGTGGCCACCTACTAACAGACTATCGGCGCCTAAACCACTGAGATTGGCATCAGTGAGTACAATGCCGCCCACATCCACATTGCTGCCATTTGCAACAATGGTGATTTTCTCTCCCAATAGATCCACTTCAGAACCACGTCCCAATAGTGTGTCACTGGTGCGCAAAGCACCGGCGAGTTGCAGACTATTGCTCGCTGCGATAGTGAGCGCTCCTCCATCTTTTGGGGTACGCACAAGAGTTTCGTCGATAAATTCGGACAGTTCAGTTTGGATGAAATTACCCCGAGCAGCGACCGCATCCGCATCCAGAACCACAAATCCCTGACGCCTCCTCGGTTTAAATCCACCATAACTGCCGATGCGTCCCGCGACTAAGGGCAAACCACCCCGAATACTAAACGCGCGCTCCGTTGATAGATCCTGTGTGCCTGGTTCGGGCGTGACAAGATAACCTCCAAATAGTGCATATCGGGCAGGTAATACTGCATAAGCACCCGCATCAAGGCCGGGTAGCGATTTTTCAAGATAAAAGGTATCCCCTAATGAGATACCCTGTACCGATTCTGCGGCCGGACTGAGCATGGGGTCAAAGGGCGCCATACCGGAGATCCCTGGAACAATAGCGAAAGATTCGTTTGCTTCCTGCCAATCTTCAAAATCTAAATGCGCCAATAAAATATCCCGACTGCCTTCGGGACCGGCCTGAAATTCAGTTGCCAAGGCCTGACCACCACCCAATAAATTAAACTCCGCACCCTCTTCCACACTAATATCGGGTGCGGCAAGAGTTAGTTTTTGTGCAGGGAAACTACGCTCAAAATTTGCATTTCGTACATCTTCTACAAAGAGGATGGGATTATTGTTACCCACTTGCTCAAAGGCAAAACTGTATACCAGATCCCCTCCCGCCTGAATTTCACCAAAGGGAGCGCGAACACCTAAGGCCGAAGTACTGGTTTCACTTCCAGATAACAGGGACAAGGACTTATCTGCCTCAAGATTGATTGAGCCCAGAGGCGCACGCAACCTGGTGCTACTGGTGATTTCCCCAGCTTGTACTGTTAATTGTCCACCAATGGAGAGTGGCTGGGAGGCTAGACTACCGGAAGCACTAAAATTCACCTCCGACTCTTCACCCAATACCTGAATATGGTATTCGGACAAGGTGGTGGGATAGATCTGAGCAGCTTGAATGGATAGCAGTCCCGCAGTATCAAGGGAGCCTTGCAAACTATTCAAAGAGCCACCCGCAACGGATGCCGCCGTGCCGCGCAAACGCACGTCGTTATCCACAACTAAGCTCATACCCGGTAAATTGTTCTCACTATCACCAAACCCTTGGGTGACCAACTCACCTACCAACTCAAGATAGTCTGCGGCCACCCTAACCTGACCCGCTCCAGAGGAAGAGGCCAACTGTAGAGTCTCATTATTTTTTGTCAGTTTCGGCACGGCGTTGGTCAGTTTCGTCACCTTCATTTGCGATCCCAAACTGACAACCGGCGCGCTTAATTGCACCGTAGCATCGGTGGTCCGCAACAATGGCGTATCCAATTGGATGGTGCCTGCCAACTGTAAATTCAGATCTTCAGGAAAGCTCATCAACGCTAATGAGTCTATGGTTGATATAGCATCTGAGCGACCCTCAGTGGAGGGCCTAACAGTTACCTTAAGTGTGTCAAAGCCTCCCTGAGCAAGCTGTGTGACCGGTAAATATGCTTTGCCATTGAGTTCAGGATCTATCTCCACGCCCGCCTCTGGCATCACACCGTTATAATTATCGAAGACTACTTCTCGTGCTCCCCGCGGGTAAGAGTCCGGTGTTAACTCAGTTAGAAACCTGACGACTTCGATTCGACGTCTTTGGGGATCCAAACTGAATTCAAATTGACCACCCAGCATATCAATTGCGGCAGCTTGACCACTAAGTTGTCCCTCATAGATTAGGGTTTCTGCGGCAATCAGTTCTACCGACCCTGCTTGACTTGCCACCAATTCGGGTAGCACCACCCCGTTGTTCTGTTTGATACCTATCGTTTCTGCCACTGCATCCACGCTGATGCGAGAACCACTCTCGGCCACGATTGAGCCTTCTATCGCCTCTAATCTGATCTGCCCAGCATCCAATACTTCACCCTGGCGCAAACTTAACGGATCCACTTCCGGTAGTCGGCTGGCACCATTGGCTGATAGATTGGCAGTAGAAGAGAGCCAGAGCATTTTTGCTGAATCGTATTTTCTTTGGGAGTCAGAAGCTAGCTTCAGGTCAATTTGACCAGCAGGCATGTCTATCGCTCCCTCTATGAACATGCTGCCCTCTGATGAAAATGATAGATGTGCACCCAAATCGCCTTCAATCGAGGCCCCTGCACCCATATAAAAATCCGGATTGGAGGTGTCTAATCCAAATTGACTCACCAGCGTCAGTGCGACTGGAGCAATGCGTTCATCCGGCAACCGCAAGATACTCACTTCGCCTGCGAGAGCGGCGCCATCAAGCTGATCCAAAATTTCAGATTTTGGCGGTAAAAAGAAGTTGCTTTGTGTCAGCCGAATACGGCTATTCTCAGCGATGGATAGGCCATTGTCATTCGCAACAAGTGTTATATTTTCAAACCCACCCTTGCTAAATGTATCCGCTGCAACTAAAAGTCGTTTACCGGTAGCTGTCGTGGCGCTCGTATCTGTTGCAACAGCTTCTATCTGGCTAAATTGCCGACTTCCTAACAAGGTTGCATCTGTTGGTGCAACAGAGCCTGGTGGCGTAACGATGTCAATAGCTTGGGTTTCTATCTGTAGCGTAGCGCCATGTTCGAATCCGAACCCTCGTAGCTCAGCACCTAGTTTCAGTGCAGTGGAAACACCATTGTCAAATAGTTGATCGTTTTTCAGAACAATCTGACCACCGTTACCTAGCTGTAGATCCCTCTCGTATGTAAAATGCGCGCCTGCACTCACATCCAGTAGACTGCCTTCTGCCAGATATAATGAAGCTTGTGATTCTAAATGAACACCACCACCATCAATCGCGATTGGCGTGTCGGCATCTACTCCCTTTGGATTCAAATAGTCGTTACTCCAGTGACCGGCCGTATTCAGCACCGCGTCTTCATCTACTTTTATCCAAACTTCATCCAGTGGGTAATTACCGTCATCAAAATTCTCTGCGAAAAGATCAATCTGTCCACTAGGTAAATTTAAATCGGCAGCCACTTCCACCTGAGTACCGACGACTTCTAAGTGTGCGCCCGGGAGAAAATCTAATGACTGTTCAAAGACAATGGCGCCCTTGTTTTCCAAAGACAAATGGGCGACACCAGAATTTGTTAACAGCGAAGAACTCAGGACTATAGGTGTCGGATCAATGCCAATGGATTCTTCCAACTGTTGCTGGGTGTGACTATCAATATATAGTGACTGCAACGATTTCTGGGTGAGCTCAATTGCTAAAGTACCGCCCAACGCGCGTTGTTGGTAGGGTCGATTCAAACTGTCTTGCCAATTGAAGTCCGGCAACTGTCGCTGCCATTTGCCTGATATTGAAAATGCTACTAAGTCACCATCAAACTTCATTTCTCTGGCTTGAATGGCAAGCTGACCAGCATCTTTGCCTTCGATATAGCCCGGTTCTACTCGATAGAATTGAGGGAAAGGATTGAAGGTCTCAGTCACACCCCACTTTTCATAAGCCACTTCAAACTCACCAAGTAGCGAAGAAAAGACCATATCCGGCCGCGCTTCGCTAATATCCAGTAGTTGTCCGCCAATAGTGATCAATCGGGTCGTATTCAAACGCGAAGCTGTATAGGTTACTTGGCCGCCGCTTATATCAAGTTGTGCACCCGCATCAATCGTGAGCTTGCCGAGTGACGCATCGATCTCAATTGAACCACCTAATGACAAGCGTTCATTGACGCTACGATTGACCAGTTGTTGTAGATTATCATCGTCAATCACGGAAGTACCCTGACGCACATCAATGGCTAACAGCTGATTTCGTAATATCCCATCCCTTTGCAAGGGTGAGTCTGCTAATTGAATGGCGCGTGCACGTACCTCAACTACATTTCGGCTCACCGGCACCACAGTACTATCATCACCAGATACATCAATGGATGCACCAGACTGTATCCAGACTGTTGCATCTTCTACCGCTTTAGTAGTCACTAAATCATTCGGTTTAGTGCTGATAGACACTTCACCACCTGGCGCATAAATCCGACTACCCGACTCCATCAGGATATCTTTCCCGGACATCTGCACCTGTGACAGAGGTTGCGCCAATGAATCTGACACCAACTCTTCTACCTCAGTAGTCACAACCTCAGTCAAACTGTTTAAGCCTAGAGTTACCTCTCCTAAGTTGTCTGCTAATGGAATTTTAGAGCCACTTTTCAGCTGAAAACTGGACACTGTATCTCGTGCATGCAGATACACCGATCCGTTCAAAGTACTGCTGGTAGTGGCTCGGGCCACTCCCTGCTGATTCACAGCTAAACCCACCATAGTGACATTGCCCTGATCAGCAAATAGGGTACCGCTATTGGTGGCGGTGCCACCTAAATTCACCTCTACCAGCAACCCCCTAAGATCTTCATCAGTTGAAGCTGCCAAATAGACCTTATCTTGTGCCGCCGCCAGAATTGTTTGACCCTGGGGTGTTTCAATGGTGCCACCGTTGAACACTTCTGGTGCCACCAACATCACACGCCCACCTTGTGCAGACTGTATAACTGCACCTGCTTCCACAATCAGAGATCCAGCGGCATCCTCTCCTAAGTGCTGAAATGATGGTGTCTGCAGCGCAACGTTATCATTTTCAGCTGCCTGTAATGTATTAACGATGCCTGCTCCATCGAACACCTGCTGCTCGATATCCAGGGTGGAAGCAATCAAACTATGTACATTGACTTGCGCATTTGGCGTAAACAGCAGACCATTCTGGTTGATGATATAGATTTGACCGTTAGCCGTTAAGCGACCGTCGATAACGCTACTGCTCTCTCCCATAACACGATTTAATGCAATCGAGCTGGACTGCGGTTGCAGAAACCGTACTTCGTTATTGGCGCCACGAATATCGAAGCTCTGCCAGTTCAAAGTCGCACGTTCGTCAGTTTGCAAGATCTCCATGGTCTGGCCGCCAAATTGGTTCGGCACAAGGGCTGAAGGAAGTTGCGCGCCAGTAAATGGCAGCAGATTGCCACCGCTGTCTCTCAATGGCTGAGGAAAGTTTTCCGCATGAGAAGACCTACTAATACTCAGTAGTGCTGCTAACATTAAGCAAGCAACCGAGCATAAGCACGACACTTTACGAGCCAGGCCCATCACCTTTTGTTTGTTATCTATTATATTCATGCGCAAAAATGACTACCGCGATGAGAAAGAAAGCTAGTCTGAACCAGCGAATATTTTATGACGCAAGGAATTTTAGCGAATTATTAATTCGCTTATAAGACAAGAGAAAAAATTTAATCTAACTGTCACAATAGGCTGTCGATGCAAAAAAAAAACGGAACCCCTAAGGGTTCCGTATAGGATTTTGCTAAATGGTCATTGCAACCATAAGAGTAGTTTTATCTAATTTAAGGGACGTAGTTACGTAATGGTTGGCAGCTATTGGCATCCCCGCTATTGTCTTGACGGGCAAAACCGGTAGCCGGCTTAGCCAAAGTGAAAGATGCATCCGGAGAGGAAGTCGGTAACAGGAAGCCACCTTGCCACTCATCAGCAGTACCAGAAAGCACCTCAAACTGGGTGTTAGTGACAGCGATATCACCTGTGGTCAACAGACTGTTCCATTTGGCAAAGAACTCAGCAATAGCAGCCTCTTCAGTGGCGTCCACTGCAACGGTTCTCACACCGCCGGTGACATAAGTATCAGTAGCATCGACTACGTTAGCCGGAGGAGTAATACCCGTGAAAGCAGGTGCAGCAGTACGACCTTGGAAGCTAAGGTAGTACATTTGGCTTTGGTCCAGACCTGCATGAGCATTTTGCAATGTAGGCGTCACACCGTCTACTTTCACAAAACGGAAGTCACGTGCAAAGGTTGGATTCTTTTCCAAACTTTGGTAACCCATAGCGAATCCAGTTTGGCCTACCGGAACGGCTGGGAAGGTATCTACGCCGTCATCATAACCAGTGCCGTTTTCCAAAGCGTGTAAACATTTAGACAAATCGGAAGAGCCGGAGTTCTCAAAGAATGAAGACAATGGTCCTATGTTTCTTCCACCAGTCATGGGTATGCTGTCTGTTGTGCAATTTGTGCGCATATAATGAATCATATGCTGCGCATGAGTGCCCGAGCCTTGCATGCGACGACAGACGTTAACTTTTTTGGGGAATGCGCCGGTGTCGATGGTTTTACCAAACACTGGAAAATCTTCCCAATCTTTTAAATCACCGGAAAAAGCTGCACGCACCAACGGCTTGGGAATAGTAGGCATACAGTCGGCACGCTCACGATCATCTGGTGAGTCGTCGCAACTGGCGTCCAGTTTATACTCTCCATAGGGTCCCGCAGCAGCGAGGCCAATCTGATCGTCTTGCAGCTCATTACGGAAAGATTCAGTCACAACGACGCCGAAGTTTAATCCAGGACCGGCCTTGGCAGGCAAGTTACCACGATCCACATAGTCTACCGGTGCAGAACCTGGCTGCCCTGCTTTGGCAGACAAAACAGCAAGCTCACCAACAAACTTATTCGGTTCAACGTCGGAAATACCCCCGTCAGAAATCTGTGATTTCACATCACCGCTACCGCATTCATACAGATCCCAAGAATAACCATTGGCTGCAGTGTTGCCCGCACTGCTGAGGGCACAAGGACCACTAGCAGTGGCGTCCAAGTGATCATTTTCCAGCCCTTCACTAATCGGGGTCACACCAGTGGCAGAGCCGCCATCATACTTGTAGATTGCCATTGTTTTACCGGCCAATGCGGCACTAAATGCTGAGGAAGCTTTACAGTGCACTACCCAATGGTCGTCCTGGGTCATTAACACTCCGGGCGCAGGTGCAGTATTGACCGTATCCACATAGACATCAATAAAATTTCCCGCAACAGCAGGGTCAGCACAATAGTTCTGCACAGCCGTTTCACGCAAAAAGTTCGTGGGTGCGGTGGCGCCACCGACAAAGATCTCCACGTCCGCTCCCAGTGCTCCGGCATGGGCGTTTCCAGCGCAAGCAGCCGTCACTGCGATTGCTAAGGCATTACGTTTGATATTCATACAATAACTCTCCTTGAAAATAATAGACCAACTTAGGCCAATGCAGCCTTAGGACGTCGAGCCACACCGAATAAGCCTAAGAGTGCAGAGCCCAATAACCAAGCCGCGGCCGGTAGTGGCACCGCATTGGCAGCAAAGGTGATTTTGTTATTGGTTTGATCCAACAACCACCAACCTAAAAGTGTGGGGCCAGAAATCACATCGTCCTGATATGCGTCATAAACATCCACAAAAAATGGTATGAGAACGCCAGCCATATCATCAGCGATAAAGGTAGAGTTACCGCCGTATTTTTGTCCTATGCTGGGTGCTCCAGCAAAGGCCGCAGACACGTCCTTTGTAGCGTTCAAATCTGTGTTTAGATTTGCGGCAAAAGCATTCATTTTTGTCCAAACCGCAGTTACACTGGAATCCGCACGCAGCTCTGCACCATTGTTCTCACTATTGGTATAGAGAGTACGGTTATCTGTATAAGTTGGGTCGGTATATACACCATATGCTTGCATCCTAAACTGACCATTAGGATTGGCATTGTTAGCAAAAAAGTCCGCTATTTGACCACCGTCAGCGATGTCCGCACCACCAGCACTGCTAATAGTAAAACCGTCATAAGCCAAAGGGTTGGCCGCCATATCTTTCGCAGAGATGTTGGTATTGACACCATAATATGCGGTGGTAATGTTGGAGTCATCTCGAGAGGTAACCGTCAAAAATACATCTCCATCACCAATTGCAAAATTATTTGGTGTGAAAATTTGATCCGCTTGGGCTACGCCAGCAGCGAGAACCAATGAGGCTGCCACTGCAGTCTGCTTTAAAACTGTTTTCATTAAAAAACTCCTGTCATGTTAGAAAGCTTTCATGGAAGTTAACTTGCACAAACAAATTATTCATTCGTGCCTGTTTGACGGTACCGACAGCGCTTAAACTGAGCGCTTTATCAAACAGCGGCCTTAGTATCCGAGCTAATGTTTAATTTCTGTTGAATGATATGTGAAGTGTTTGTGACGTGTTCTAGAATTGGCACATACATAATTATTTGATTTGTGATCTATTCGTATTACATATGTTAGTAATAGGTTATCTACTAGATGACTTCTTTATCCCAACTTAATATGGACACATATTCATAACTGATTGGTTAAAATTGATAACGCAAATTGAAATGCCATCGATCTTCATCTGCCAACACACTAGCCGAATCCTTCCGCGCCTGTGCCCAATCCGCTTGTGCTGAAAAGTTAGAACGAGTTTGCAAGCGAAATCCCACACCTAGACTGTATAGTTCGGAATGTTCTGCTTCACCAGGTAAAAGTGCATTGCTTTTCACACTGCCATAATCAGAAAACAGTAATGCATGTAAATCATTTATGCGAAAACGACCCAATCCAGGTACCGCAGGCGTGTGCCACTCTAAACTGGTAGTGGCGCCTGTATCTCCTAATTGTTGGGATGAATAATAACCGCGCACTGTATCTACCCCACCTACAGAAAACTGCTCGTTGTTGATCAGAGGCTGATCCGAATACTGGCCCTGTAAACGCGCCACTAATCTACCCACTCTGCCCAGTTCACGCTGAGCACTTAGTTGAACAGTCCAGTAAAAAAAGTTGGGCCGCGCTTTGAATCTTTTATCCTCGAATTCTTCTTCGTTCGCACCTAATCCGCGCAGGGCAAAATGGGCGCCTAGGGAGAAACTTATGTTCGTTTGCTGATTGGCAGAAAATCCTCGATATTCGACAGCTACTTTGCTGAACTCGATGGGCGTCAACAGTGTACCTCCCCCCAACAGTGCTACTTCTTCCTCCACATCTTTGTGGTCCAAGCCAAAAGAGATGGAGTGAAAATATTCCACCAGAGGTTTCAAGGTGCGAACCATTCGCAGCCCAATGATCTCCCCTCTACCCAACACCCGTAGGGCGTTGGCGCCACTGATATCGCTTTGGGAATCAGAATCGATGGCGTAAGCCACCAATTGATTACCTTGCCCCATCGGCAGGCTGTAACTGATAGACCACACGTCTACTTCCTCCGACTCTTCCGGTGCCGTTTGCCAAGTGACGCTGGCAGAATGATACTGCTGCCATAAGTTGTTATAGCTTAGATTGGTGACCAATCGCGTACGGGAAGTATCTTTGGTATTGCGGTCGTTAAGCTCGATGCTGCCATGTACGGGCAAGCGATCCTTTACTTTGAGATCTACATCCAAGGTGCCCGTTGTTCTTCCTGCTTTAAAAATAGGCGTAATGTTGCGATCCGAGGTCTGCATACCCAAGCGACCCAGCTCCTGCTGTAGTGTGGGGAAATGAGGCACATTACCCGGCCTCACTTGACCTACTTCAGCTCTGATATCCGTTGGGGAGTAATAGCGCGCACCCAACACTGCGAGGTTGGCCACCGTGCCTTCGGTCACATGTAGACGTACCACGCCTGCTTTGACTTCCTGCTCAGGTATAGACACCACCACCGTCTGATAGCCTTGACCATGATAGAGTTTTTCCAGAGTAAGCCGAATAGCTTCTATATCTGCCAGACTTTTTCCCGTACCCAAGTGAGGGTAGACCACGCGCTCGATGAGGTGCCCCGGTAGTAAATTATTACCGCTGATCTGCAGTTCAAACACATCAAATTCCACAGGATCCGCTTCGGCAACGGGCTGGCGGGCCTCGGTGGCAGTCTCAGATGGAATAGCACCCCCGGTGATTCCTGCTTCTTCGCTGGCTAAACGCTGTTCTGTCGAAGGTGTTTGCGCGTTGTTTTTCTGTTCTCGAGATCCCTCATCGAATTCGGTTAGATTGTCACCATTCGAGTGAGACCTTACCGATTGAGTCTGAGACGTTCGAGACTCGCGCAACTCGGCTGATTTTGCTTCCAGTTTTTCAGGTGCCTCCTCTGCGATGACCATGGCGGGTAACGCCAGTATCGTGAGCAAGGTGAATTGAATGATACGCTGTGCCATCGTGATACTAATTTTTTCGCCTACTTCATCCGTCGCCCAACTTAACAGATCGGAGTCATTGGAAAGTCGCTCAAACTGTGTCAGATAAGTCATCTACCACTAAGCGCCATAGACCCGTTTTCTTCGATTAGGGTTTGGACAAACAGAACTGTGTTATTCGATAAAATGAAAATCAGTGAATGTGTCAACTTCAGAGACGCATTGATACACCTGGTATATTACAATCTGATGAACCAAATTTATGTTGAGTGTTAAAAGCAAACTTAAAGATCGATTTTAACAGCAGGATGCTCGGTCTTCGCCACTGGGACTGCCAATTCTGGCGCAAATCAGGTAGAGTGCGCCACGAAAATTTTTTTAAGCCAATATGATTCAGTTTTATAGTGAGACCACAATGTTGAAATACTTATTCTCAATTATCATAGCCACTATTGCTTTTGTCGGGCTCACTGCTTGTGAGCAGGAAAAGGCCACGCCACCTTCAATCCCCGCGCTGGTGGTGGACCTAAGTGCTATCGCCGGGGCGCTAGGTGCGGACGATCAGATCCAGCAAAAACTGAATGAGGCAGAGAAACAACTCAATAGCCAGCTGAATGAAATCAGCTCTAATCTCACCTCTCAGTTAAAGGAAAAACAGACAGAGTTAAATCAGAAATCGAAAAAAGATCAGACCACTTTGGAAGAGCTGACACGAGCGGCAAATTTACAACTATTGGAAAGCCAGGAACGCGCACGCGCTCAGGCCAATCAATATAAACTTCAGTTGGTGGAGGATTTCCGCCGCCAAGTTTTAGCTGCAGCGCTGCCCATCGCGGAAACAAGAGGCGCGCTCAGCGTGGTAACAGCACACGCCAATTTGCTCTGGTATGACCCCAGTATAGACATCACCGACGAGGTGATTGGTGTGATGCGGGAGTTACCCATCACTATTGATGTACCGACGACCGTCTCTAATCACACCACAGAGAACAAGCCGACTAGCAGCGATGACTCCACAGAACACGGTGACACCAAAGAGGAGTAACAACAGAATTGATTGACGAGATCAACTCAGCATGACGCAGAAGATGACAGGTAAATTCTAAGTGAATAAAAACACCAAAGAGTGACAGAAACCCTCTTACCCTGTCGCTAAAGCAGCTGACAAAACGACAGTCGGTCAGCACGGCTCATTGCCAGCGACTAACTATTTTTGATGAGTATTTCCACTCGGCGATTAGTGGCCTTTCCTTCAGGAGTATTGTTCGATACCACAGGTTGTAACTCACCCCTACCAATTGAAGAGACTCGCTCAGAGCCGATGCCACTGACCTCTACGAGAAATTTCTCGACTGCCCCTGCGCGCGCTTCGGACAATTTTAAGTTGTACAATTCTCGTCCTGAACTGTCCGTATGACCGGAGATCAAGGCGATGATATTCTCATCC
>OBJS01000157.1_pt1 | contig 21329 bp, 22 predicted proteins | sample 1519851 | NCBI WGS metagenome assembly OBJS01 (sample SAMN03019806, study PRJEB22545) | beach sand metagenome | biome: beach; feature: sea beach; material: beach sand | place: USA: Municipal Pensacola Beach, FL | collected 2010-10-20 | depth 25-47 cm m
ATGTATTACAGGTCACACTCAGCGGTTGTAAGCTCCGGGGTCGATACGTAAGCTTCCCCGTCTGTACTCCTCAGGAAAAGCCGGCGCGGCTGAAATTAGTAAATTCCATTAATATAAAGAGAGGGTGTTTTCTAAGCGCTATTCGAGATACGCCGATAGCCAAATTCTATCAATCCTTAAAGGAAACGATTAATGGGTTCGGGAGAAATAATCAGTAACGAGCAGCAAAAACAGGCCGCGGATCAAGAGAGACCCGGCGTCGACGATCAGTTGCGCGCCTACCTGGGTAAATTTGTCGTGCGTCACTTTGGTGAGCTGGCGCGTATGGAAAATGTTGAGCCCATGCTCGGTGGCCATGCGGGCCTGACTTACGGCTTCGATGTGTTTGACGAAACCGGCCAACAACTTGGCGGCTACATCATCAAGCTGGCCCCCAAGGGCGTGCGCCGGGAGGGCAATACCGATGTCTACCGGACGGCACCCTTGCTCAATACGCTACATGGTGCTGGGTTGCCGGTGCCGGCGGTGCCGTTTGCCTCGCCCGACGAGGATGAATTCGAAGTGCCCTACGTGGTGATGGAAAAGCTCAAGGGCCGGGAGTTCTTTATCTGGGATCCCGACCCCTCGTTTGACCTGCGTCCGGACAGGGTGGCCCCCATGTGGCGGTCGCTTGCCGAAGTGCTGCCAAAAATTCACCGGGTCGACTGGCAGCGGGAACTGCCCAACTGGGAAAGTCCGCGGCCATTGCCCGAGGAAATTTCCCGCTGGCAGCCGATCTATGCCAAGGCCCTGGAGCCCGAGTGGATAGCCGCTGCCGACCGCGCCCGAGAGGCGCTGGAGGCGACCATGCCGGATGCCAACCCTATTGGTATCGTCCACGGTGACTACCAGCCCGGTAACGCACTTTACGACAATGGTGAACTTCAGGGTGTTATTGATTGGGAGCTAGTGCGCATCGGCGCGGTGCAGCAGGACATTGGCTGGCTGATGTTCTGCGCCGACACCACATTCTGGACTGACAATATTAAACCCTGTTCGCCGGTGCTACCCGAGGAGCTGGCCGATATTTACCAACAGGGCATGGGGCGGCGCTTTGACAGCATCCATTGGTATCAGGCTTTGGCGGCCTATCAGCTCGGTTCCATCGCCTGCCTCAACGTGCGCCTGCATCGCAAGCAACAGCGTATCGACCCTATGTGGGAAGAATTTGCCCATACGGTAACCAGATTCTATGAGCGCGCTGTAGAGCTTATATCGTAATTATTGATTTAAATTAATAGGTTACATAATTTATACAAGGTAAATTCTATGATTGATTTCGAGTTGCCTGCTGATCTCCAGGCGCTGCAGGCGCGCACGCGCGAGTTCATCCATAACGTCGTGATGTCCTACGAAAGCGATGCCCGGCAGGAGTATCACGGCCCCACAGATGACTTGCGTCTTGAGCTATGCGCCAAGGCCAGAGAAGCTGGCTTGCTGTCGCCCCACGCGCCAAAAGAGTATGGCGGCCTGGGTCTGGACCACCGTGCCATGGCAGTGGTCTTTGAAGCTGCCGGCTATTCGACATTGGGTCCGCTGGCGATGAACATTCAGGCGCCGGATGAGGGCAATACCAATCTGCTGCACCAGGTGGCTACGCCCGAGCAAAAAGAGCGCTGGTTGAAGCCGCTGGTGGCAGCGGAATCGCGCTCGGTGTTTTCCATGACCGAGCCCGATGGCGGTGCCGGCTCCGACCCCTCGTTGATGAAAACCACCGCAACGCCGGATGGCGACGATTACCTCATCAACGGCCGCAAGTGGTTTATCACCGGCATGCCGGGGGCGGGTTTTCACATCATCATGGCGAAGACGCTCGATCACGAAGGCAACGATGTCGGCGCTACCATGTTTATGACTGATGCCGATACGCCCGGCATCGAAATGGTGCGCATGCTGGATACCATCGACAGCAATTCGCCCGGTGGCCATTGCGAAGTGGACTACAACAACGTGCGCATTCCGGCCAGCCAGATTCTCGGCGAGGTGGGTAAGGGTTTTCGCTACGCCCAGGTGCGGCTGGGGCCGGCCCGAATGACACACTGCATGCGTTGGCTGGGCGCGGCGCAGCGGGCGCACGATATCGCCACGGAATACGCGCGTACACGGCAAGCCTTTGGCAAGGCGATTATCGAGCACCAGGGGATCGGCTTTCAGCTCGCCGACAATAAGATCGATCTGCAGACCGCTCGTTTGATGACATGGCACGGTTGCTGGTTGCTAGACCAGGGGGATAAGGCGCAGGCGGAAACCAGCATGTGCAAGGTGCACTGTTCGGAGGCCCTGGGGCGTGTTGTCGATCGTTCGATGCAGGTGCTGGGCGCCAAGGGTATTTGTACCGATACGGTGATCGAGCGGATTTATCGGGACATTCGTTGTTTCAGAATCTACGATGGCCCGAGTGAAGTTCACCGCTGGGTGTTGGCGCGAAGTTAGGCATTAAAACCTGGTTGGTCTGTGTCTAAAAATCACACCCACACGGCCGTTGGCAATATCAAGCTGGCTTTTTTTGCCAATCTCGGTTTCACCGCGTTGGAGTTCGTCGGTGGCTTATGGGTCAACAGTACCGCGATTCTGGCCGATGCTGTTCACGATCTCGGTGATTCCTTTGCCCTGGCGCAGGCCTGGTATTTCCAGTCGATAGCGGATCGCGACGCAACGCAAAAATACACCTATGGTTACCGGCGCTTCACGCTGTTGGGCGCGACGATTAGTGCGCTGCTACTTGTGGTTAGCTCGCTCTTTGTTCTGAGCCAGGCGATTCCGCGGATACTGCAGCCGGAGCCGTCCAACGCCCAGGGCATGGCCGCATTGGCAGTGATCGGTGTTGCCGTCAATGGGTTTGCGATGTACCGCCTGATGCAGGGCGAGGGTGCGAACATACGTATCGTTGCTCTGCACTTTCTCGAGGATGTACTGGGCTGGTTGGCCATTCTCGCTGTCGCGGTGCTTCTGATGTTCACCGATTTACACGTGCTGGATCCGATCCTGGCGGTGTTGATCACACTTTACATTTTGCGGAATGTGGTCAAGCAACTGAGAAATATCGTGCCTATTTTTTTGCAAGCCGCGCCCGAAAAGCTGGATATCGCGGAGATTGGCCGCGAGATAGAAGATATCGAGTTCGTCGATTCGGCGCACCATTTGCACGTGTGGTCTCTCGATGGAGAACACTCGGTGTTGGCTGTGCATGTGGTTGCACAAAAGGTACTGAATGCCGAAGAATATATGAAGCTTAAAAGGGACTTTAGAACGTTAGTCGATAAAAAAGGAATTTTTCATTCTACGCTTGAGGTAGAATGGCCCGATGAATCCTGCCGGCTCGAGCGGAGCGTTGAGGACCGCGACGTTTAATCACTGGTCGCTTGGGCGAGAATAATAAAACCCCTTGGGAAGGGGCGGGGAGAAGGAAAAAATATAATGCTTAGACGTCGATATGCGACGAACTTCGCTTGTCTGGTAGTCGTGCTCGTAACCGTACCCACTCGCGCCGGCGAGACAGCAGAATTTGCTGTCACCGGTCTTTGGCAAAACAAGTACATTACGGAGGGCCGTGACAACCTGGGTAATGGGGGATTGCTGTCACTGGAGGGAGCTGCCGAATGGCGCGGTGCTACTGTCGGCGTCTGGTTGGCAACGGGCGACAGCGAGTCCTACGACGAGGTTAATATTTTCCTCGAGAAGGGTTTTTCCGCTGGCGCGCTGGAGGGTTACCTGGCATATACCCGTCTCGAATTCCTCGAAGACGGCGAAAAAGATAACGAACTGGCCGCTGGCCTGGCATGGGCCGGCCTGCCGTGGTTAACGCCTGCCATCGATTACACTTATTCGACCGAAGCGGATGGCGCTTTTCTGGAGCTTTCCCTGCGCTCTGAGATAACCCTGTGTTCGGGGCAGTTGGTTATTGAGCCCTACGTGCTGGAGGGAGTGGACTTCGGTTACGCCAGTAAAGATTACGATGGCCCCAACCATATCCAGGTCGGGCTCGACTGGACTTTTCCCCTGACCGAACAGGTGGAGATTGTCGGCGCCATCGCCCACAGCTGGGCGCTCAGAGACGTGGCGAAAGACGGTATGGGGGACGAAACCTGGGCAGCCATTGGCCTGGCTCTGGCCTTGTAGGCCGGTGCGGTATCGAGCCATGTCTGAATCATTGTCTTCTCGCCGCAGGGTAAATTGCCGCCTACTTGCCGACGTCCTGTCGTTGTCTGTGGTGCTCAGGTTCGCTGTTGTCGTTTTGTTGACGGCCCCGGCGTTTGCTTTTGCCCACAATATATCGGATTCCAATGCCCAATTTGTCCAGGGTCTAACGGGTTCGGCGCCCGCACCGTTTTTGTATCTCGGTGCCAAACACATGGTTACCGGTTACGATCATCTGCTATACCTGCTCGGTGTGGTGTTTTTCCTGCGCCGTTTGCGGGACATCCTGTTGTTCGTCACGCTGTTTACCATCGGGCACAGCATCACACTGATGGCTGGCGTGCTCAGTAATGTCAGTGTCAACGCTTATCTGATCGATACGGTTATCGGACTTTCGGTGGTCTACAAGGCGTTTGAAAATATCGGTGGGTTCAGACGGTGGTTTGGATTTCAGATCGATTCGAGGATCGCGGTGCTGGTATTCGGTCTATGCCATGGTTTGGGGCTGGCCACCAAAGTGCAGGAACTGTCGCTGGCAAAAGACAGCCTGGTGATGAATATGCTGAATTTTAATATTGGCGTGGAGATCGGTCAGGCCCTGGCGCTACTGTGCATTCTCGTATTGCTGGGTCAGTGGCGCCGGCAGAACAGTTTTCAGCGGCACGCCTTTGTCGCGAACACGGTATTAATGAGTTTGGGTTTCACCCTGGCGGGATATCAGTTCGCCGGTTATTTATGGGGTTGAGGGAGGATTTATGAAGGGTAGTTCAGAACACGCGCCGACTGGCGCTGAAAATACGGATCAGAGCCGTAAAAATATTGCCTTGGCGACCCTGGTTGCTATTCTTCTTGCGGCCGCAATACTGACTATTTTTATTCTGCCTGCCGAGTTTAATCGGGATCCGACCGGTATTGGTGAAACTCTCGGCATCAGAGGCCTTTCAGAGGTGGGCCCAACTGTTGGCACTTTAAACAAACAAAGTGCCGGTTATCAGACCGACAGCGTGTCTTTCGAGTTGCTGCCCTATGAATTTGTCGAATACAAGTATCGGCTGGAGGAGAGCGGCGTCGTGGTGTACCACTGGGCGGCGAGCGGCCCAGTGTCGTTCGATTTTCACGGTGAGCCTGAAGAAGGCCTTGACGAGACCGAGAAATCCTATAGTGCGGGTAAAGGGTTGGAAGAAAAAGGCGCATTCACGGCGCCATTTGGCGGTATACACGGCTGGTACTGGGCGAATCGCGGGGCAGAAACGGTTACCGTTGAGATCAAGGCTTCGGGCTTTTTTACGGCTAGCCTTGAGTTTCGGGAAAACGATGTATCAGAGCGGGTTTTTGCCGAAGCCCCTTGAGCCCAAGAAGCCCCCTGAGTCAAAGAAGCCCCCTGAGCTAAAATTGGGCTGTTTGTCAGGAGGACGGGACCTTGGGTGGATTAGTGCACTAGGCCTTTTGAGGAAAGCTTATTCAGACCTCTCCGGCCCCAGGATATCGGGTTTTGCCTCACCCTGGATATAGATCGCGTGACAGGAGACGCAGACGCGGTACAGGTGTCCGCCCGCTTCGAATAGCGCATCAGCGTCTTGTGCTTCAGCTGCCGCTTTGGCGCGCAAGCCCGCATCGACAATGGCCAGTGAGATTTCCTGCCAGTCCCCCGAGTCGCGCGCGATACCCGGCATAAGTAGCAGGTTGCCGGATTCGGCGACCACTGCAGCACTGTGTTGCACCGCCAGCCAGCCTTCTTCGGTAGTGGGGCGAAGGTCTCTGACGCCTTCAGCAGTGATGATTTCGCCGGCAGAATCCCAGATGTGATCTGCGGCCGGCTCCAGTACCCACTCCATTAAATGCAGCGCATCGCCAGTTGGCTTAAATGGTAGGTCGGAAGATTTCGTCCCCGGGGCCTCCTGCGGGCCGCAGGAGGCCAGCAGGAAGAGAGCGGGAATTATGCCGAGTAAACGCTTCACACAGTGGCTTCCAGATTAGTGTTCTGTCGGGTCTGCGCCGTCTTGTGGTGCGCCAGTGCCGGAAGATCCCATAAAGAGTTTTTGGCCGCCGGCCAGCGTCATGTTACGGCCATTGGCGCGGTTTGAGCGGTCCTTGGCCTGGTATCCTTCGATAAGCAACTCTGTGCCGATTTTAATTGAACGTTTGTGTATACCGCGACGCAGCAGGGTGTTTGGTGTGCCGCCTTCGATCCACCACTCTTCCGCTTCGCCACTATCATTTTCGACGTTGATAATGAACCAAGCGTGAGGGTTCACCCATTCGATTCTGACCACCTTGCCACGCAGTGTCAGCGGCCGGTTGGCGTCGAACTCCGCGCCAAAGGCGTGGTGCGCGTTGATCTGGGCAGGAACCAGCGCGGCAATGACGAAGCTGGCGATGGTTGCTATTTGTTTGAAAGTAAGAGACATAGGAGAAACCTCCGTTTTAAAGTTAATTCACTCGACTATTTTATCCGTTTATCCGGGTCTAATTCATGCGGGTCTGGCCGGGATCCCTTTTCACCGTATCTAAGTAAACCGCCTGTTGGTGAAATGTTTCGCAACACCCGGACTGGCGGCCCCGTCAGTGTTAGTTGAGCGGTGTTTTGCGAAATTTACCATACAGTAGTTCCTCGACGAACTCGACGCATTTGAAGTCGAGCAGGCGGGCATTGGATTCCATGCGCCGGTACAAGGGCATACTTATTTTCCAGGGTTTGGTAAATGTTTCCGGGTCGGTAATCGTCGCTTCGTAATGCAGGTGGTTCGGGCCCATTGGGGTGTAGCGTTCGACGACTTTCAACTGGTCGCTGTGATGATTGCCCGAGCGGTCAAACCAGGTTTTATCGTTAAGGCCGGTCACTTCAACTACCAGTGTGTCGCCATCCCATGAGCCGACAGACTGGCCCATCCAGCTATCCACCGGTGCCGGGCCCGGGTCTTTCATGTAGATGTCCCTGACAGCGCCAGCGTATTGGTATGTAAATAGTACTGAGTTGTCGCCCTGAAAAATCTGAAATGGGTGGGGCATGTAGGTCGCGCGCGGCACGCCAGGCAAATAACATTTGATCTCCGGGTCGCGCTCGAGCCAGTGCTTCTGGTTTTCGCGCTTTGTCGCCAATGCCTCGGGCTTGTAGGGAATTTTACCGCCCTCGACCACGCCCATGCTGGGTGGTACTGCGCCTACAGCGCCTAGTTTGAGCGTTTCTTTCGCAGGGATCGGGCCGGCCGGACCGTCTCTGAGCGCCATAGAGGGGCGAGCCATGTGCATTTCCACGTCGTAATTGGCTTCGTTGATTGACTGCCAGATGCCGTTCAGGTCCGGATGTACGCCGTCGGCAGCCCGGGGCGCTTTGTATGCCTTGTCTTCAGCAAATGAGGGCGCGGCGACGAAAAGAATTGATAGCAGTGCCGCTGTGAGTCCGGTCCGTACCGGTGTTGTCTTACATGTTGACTTCACAATCAGTGTCCCCCTGATTCTTCGTTATTGGCACGTTATTAATTTATGTAGAGCGAAAGCATAGCTTATTTTTACTGTCGTTTGGAAATAGCCTACACTTTATTTTTTATTGATCTCCAGCCGTGCCAGGTAAGACGCCGACGAGGTCAATCCCGGTTTGGCGCGGCCGGTTCTAAGCTTTAAATGCAAATGCAACACGGTGGCGGCGGTGGTTGCGGTAGATCAAGCTCCAATCTCGCCATTATGGGCTTATTTGCTGTAACATGGCCGCGCCAACAGAATTGTAAAATAAATAATAGCGTCGTTTTGGGGGAAAGAAGACAGTGCTGAACGAGTGGCTGTACCAGTTTGCTTCCTGGCTCGATACCTTCGAATCGAGCACAAATTTGCACGAATCCTTGTATATGTACGGATGGGTGGAATCAACCCACGTGCTTACCTTGACGGTTTTTCTCGGCATGCTACTTGTCATTGATCTGCGCCTGCTCGGGGTTGGCTTCAAGAACATTCCCGCTTCGACGTTAGTTGATCGTCTCGACAAGCCCATGATGCTGGGGTTTATCGTGATGATTATTTCCGGGGTGCTACTGTTTTACGCGATTCCGGTGCGCTCGACGCAAAGTATATTTTTTCGCGTGAAAGTAATTCTGCTTATAGCGGCTGGAATCAATGCGATGATTATTCGCCGAATGACACGGCAGCGGCCCCTGACCTGGGATTACGACCCGTCACCGCCGAAGAAAGTTCGGGTCGGTGCGGGATTATCGCTGACGTTCTGGCTGTGTGTTATCGCTGCAGGGCGCATGATGGCTTACGACTGGTGGGATTGCCACAAGGAAATGCCGCATTTTATGTACTGGGCTGCTGGTTGTGTAAACGAGCTCGCTGCTTTCGAGCAGTAGTGCCACCGAAGTATCATCGCACGTGCCGATGATAGAAGGTTGCAGATTACAACGATTTCGATAGCGATTACTCCGTCAGGAGATGATGATGGATTTACTGTTTATTTTTGAATGGCTAGACACGTCCATGCTGGCCGATTTCTCCAAGTCCTATGCTGGCCTGTTTGCCATTGTGCAAACCTTCCATATTGCCAGTATGGTAATGCTTGTCGGCATGATACTGCTGGGCGACTTACGCATGCTGAATGTGTTGCTACGGGAAGTGCCGAGTCAAAAAGTTATCGATAACACAGGAAAATGGATCAAGATCGCGCTGGTGACAATCGTGTTGTCAGGCGTATACGAGGCGTCGGCGATTGCGATGAAACTTTATTTCAATACTTTCTACTGGGCAAAAATGGCGGGCCTGGCGATGGGTCTGGCTTATATGTACCTTATTCGTAATCCTATATATCGACGGGCGGAACTCTCGGGGCTGGAGCCTGGCGGGGCAATTGCCGCGGAAGCCGTACAACCGTGGGTGGTGAAAATGGTTGCCGTAACGAGTCTTGTTATCTGGTTCACCGTTTCCGCAAGCGGTCGATGGATCGGGTTCTCCTAAAGTAAACCGCCGGTGGTGCGAACAGTGCTCACGATCAAAGTCTTAACTAGCGGACAATGAACTGATGAACAATAAAACATTCGGTATGGTGGCCGCCGGTATTTCGGCTATTATTTTGAGTGGATGGGCAGTCTTCTGGACGCTTCAGGTAATGAGTGCCATCGACTTGATTCAGCTGGCCAACGCCCCGCCTATGTGACGACAAGTCACCTATTAGGGGTTCTACCTATTAATTACGAGCCTGGTGATTAATCGGCTATGTACTGATTCCCCAGGTTAATTTTGTCGGTAGTGCTACCGGCGTTCTTTGGGCCTTCCTTTTACCGCTCTGGATTCGGAATCTTTCAACAGAATGAGGTAATCGAGGCTTTGTTAGCTTCGAGGTCGGCGTCATATCGAGGTCGGCGCCATAAAAAAGGCCGACTTTACAGTCGGCCTTTTTTTGTCCGTCCTCTTGTTGCTGTCGCCCACTCGGCCTTGTTTACCAGGGGGCCGCCGTGGAGAGCAGTTGGTGCTAGTTGACGGCGGCCGCGGCCTCTTCTTTTTCCGCCCGTGGGCCACCAGTTCACATGTTGCGCATGCCGTAATTGCCTTCGTGACAGGCATATTCATAAATTTGCGCATCGGTGGCCTTCAGAGGAATGGCTACGGTGAACGGGTCGACAAATGTTTTGGGATCGTTAAGCGTATACTCGTACAGCAGGGTATCATCGCTGACCCTGGTAAATTTCTCGATCAGGTGCATATTCGCGGCGGAACCCACTGAGCCGTTGCGATCTTGATTCTGCAGGTCGATCGGTAGCTGGAACGTTGGAGTTTTACCAGTAAAGTTATTGGTTTCTACGACCAGTGTGTTGCCCTCCCAGCGTCCGCGGGAATCACCCGACCAGCGCTGCATCTCTTTCGGCAGGTGGCTACTCCCATCGAGCGGTATAACGCGCGCGGTGTGAATCATTTCCGTGACCAGAACCACGTGGTCCGGTGTTTGTACGATTCTCAGGTTGTTGTTGTAGGCGCTTGGTGTTAAGGGCGGCCCTGCATTAAAGCCTTGTAGGCAGCGTTCTGAAAGACCTAGAACCTCGGGGCCCACGGGCCTGAAATCGACGAGTCCAATGGAAAACAACTCGCGTACCGGGTGATTTCTGATAGTGGCGTTTTTCATGCCGTCGATAGCTTCTTGCGTAAGCTCCGGCAGGCGACCATTGGGTGGATCGACGATAAGAGAAGTGCGCCGATCCTCGTTCATTTCTGTGCCATAGTCCATCCAGAATGCATTGTAAGCACCCTCGACATCCTGGGTGGCTTCAGCTTCTTCGCGCAGGGCATCGACATCGACAGTCTGGATGGCCTTTTCCCGAAAGGCTTCTTGTTCCTCCTTGGTGAATGTCGCTTTATCGCCCAGCTCTCGCGGACGCTCCAAAGGGGTCAGGGTGCGGAAGTCCCAGACGCCCTGAAAGTCCGGCTGCCCGAAAGAAGTCCGAGCAGGTTGGTAGCCGGTCGTATTTGTCGCAGCGCTTTCTGCTGCTGCTGAATCGGTTGTCGCGTCGCCGTTTTTGGCTGCCTTGTTTTCCGTTTCGGAACAGGCCGAGATCGTCAGTGCCACGGCGACCAGGCTGGCCAGCGGAAAGTTTTTTGGGGTTGGCATCATTTTGGATTTACCCTCCGTACCCATTTGATGTTATCTGTTTTGCTTATAAGCGGTTGTATTGACAACAAACTACCACAAAGCCATCGCTGAATAAACCAAGCTTGCCGGCAATATGTCGAAAGCCCGCGAGTTGTGGGGCGCAAGGAATCCGGTTTAAATCCGGGAACGAAAAATACATCTAGCGGGGTTAATATCGATGGAACTAATAGAGCTTGAACAGCGTATCGCGCGGCTCGAGGATATCGAAGCCATAAAACAGCTGAAGGCACGTTACTGTGATATCTGCGACGACTTACACAATCCGGAGCGCATTGCATCGGTGTTTGCCGAAGATGGTATCTGGGAGGGTGGCGAGTTTGGTCAGGCCAAAGGACACGGGGCGATAAGACAGCTCTTTGCCGGTTTTCGCGAACAATTCAGTTTTTCCCAGCACAACATCACCAACCCTATCATTGAAGTCGATGGCGATCGGGCCACAGGTGTCTGGTATATCATGGGTCCTTGGACGTTCGCCAAAAATGATAAAGCCATCTGGATGGCTGCTAAATACAACGATGATTATGTGAAAATTGGCGGTGAATGGAAATACCAGCACCTGAGGGTGGAGATTAGAATGAGTATTGCCAGATAAGGGCGACTTCGGGGAAGGGTGTTGCTGGTACCTGTTAACACTGATTGAGTTACCCTTGCCGAGAATAATTTTTCAGCTCAAGATTTTTGCGCTGCTTTTCCTGGTCGACTTTTTTACTCAAGATAAGGTGAAAGGAATACGGTGCTATGATGTTGGGATAAAGTCTTTTGACGAGCTTGTTTTACGCCATGAAGCGCATGTTATTCAAATTCCTCAGGGCGCCCAGAACCAAATATTCCTTGGTGTTGACTGTAGCCGGCATGATATATGTCTCGACATTTTCGGTCGTGTTTGCGCAACCGCGGGATGGGCGAACAGCATGGGTCGTTCCCGAGATGGAGGCAAAACGTGCGAATCCGATTCGCTACGATGTCGATTCGGTACGTCAGGGCGGCAGGCTTTTCTTCCTCCATTGTCAGGGTTGCCATGGCTACTGGGGTGAAGGGGGCGGCGTTATCGGGCAGGTTATCAGCGGCCAGCCGGCCAATCTGTTACGTCTCGCGGGGAAGCAGTCTGTAGGGACCTTTGCCTGGAAGATTGCTGAAGGCAAGGGCGACATGCCGTCATTTCGCGATGTGCTGGGTGAAGCCGATATCTGGCGCCTGGTAAATTTTATCGAATCCCTCGAAAACGAGGTTGGTTTTGCCGCACAGCCTCTGGTGGTGCAAAGATGCGTTCAGTGTCATGGGCTTTCCGGTGATGCGTTCTATGAGGGTTGGCCGAATCTCGTCGAAATGAGCCGGCGCCAGATAGAGGAGAAATTGCTCGCCCATAGGAGCCAAGTTATAGAAGACAGTACCATGTCCAAAGTCACTTTTGATTTGACAGACGAAGAAATCAGAGAGGCGGCGCACTTTTTTTCTTCGCGAAATTCAAATGAGACTGGCGATTGACGCGTTAGTTGTCGACGGCCAGTCTCATTTGAATTTCGTGGATTGACGCGTTAGTTGTCGACGGCCGCTGCGCTACCGTTGTTGCGCTGACCGAGTATTTCGATGATATCGGTTTCTTCCAGCGTTTCTCTCGTCAGCAAGGTCTTGGCCAGGCGATCCAGATCTGATCGGTGTTGTCGCAGTAGTCCGGCGGTTTTTTCCTCGCATTTTTGAATCAATGTAACCACTTCGCGATCGATGCGTTTCAAGGTGTCCTCACTGAAATTTCGTGGCTCGGCGAGGTCTCTACCGAGAAAAGGGTGGTGTTCGGATTGGGGGAAACTGACCGGGCCAAGTGTTTCGCTCATGCCCCAGTTGGCGACCATTTTTCGAGCCAGTAGCGTTGCCTGTTTTAAGTCGTCGGCAGCTCCAGTACTGATATCGCTGTAGATGATTTGTTCGGCGACCCGCCCACCGAGCATGATGGCAAGTTTCTCTTCCAGATATTGCTGCGTGAAATTGTGCCGATCTTCTTGGGACATTTGCTCAGTGACACCCAGCGCCTGGCCTCGGGGAATGATCGATACTTTGCGCAGTGGATCGCTATGCTCCATATGAAATGCGGTTACCGCATGTCCTGCTTCGTGGTAGGCAATGCGCTGTTTTTCGTCTTCACCGAGTACTTCCTCCCGTTCCGAGCCGAGAATTACACGGTCACGGGCGTATTCCAGATCAGCTGCTGTTACGGCGTCGCGATCTTCCCGCGCCGCTTTCAGGGCGGCTTCGTTGACCAGGTTTTCCAGGTCTGCGCCCGACATGCCGACAGTACGGGCGGCGATGTCCTTGAGCGACTCGCTGTCGGCAAGGGGCACTTTGCGGGTATGGATTTGTAGTATCTTTTCGCGGGCTGCCAGTTGCGGTAGCTCAAGCATGATTTTTCGGTCAAACCGTCCAGGGCGCAGCAAAGCTGGATCCAGGACATCGGGTCGATTAGTGGCTGCCAGTACAATGACGGCCTCTTCGGGTTCAAACCCGTCCATTTCAGCCAGAATCTGGTTTAACGTTTGCTCGCGCTCGTCATTGCCACCGCCCAGGCCGGTGCCTCGCACTCGGCCGACAGAGTCGATCTCGTCGATAAAGATAATGGAGGGAGCTTCGCTGCGTGCCTGAGCGAACATGTCCCGTACGCGCGACGCGCCGACACCGACGAACATTTCGATGAACTCTGAGCCGCTGATGCTGAAAAATGGCACGCCTGATTCGCCGGCGACAGCCTTGGCAAACAATGTTTTGCCGGTGCCAGGTGGACCCATAAGCAACAGGCCTTTGGGGATTTTGGCGCCAATTCTGTGGTATTTTCCCGGCGACTGTAAAAAATCGACAATCTCTTTCAGGTCCTGCTTGGCATGCTCGAGTCCGGCCACGTCGTCGAATCCGATATGAATTGTCTCGCGCTCGTGACGCCTGGCTCGAGAGCGCGAAAAGCCAAACAGGCCGCCACCGCCGCCCATCCTTTGCTGCATCAGCCGGCTGCTCCACATGAAAATTCCGAACAAAAGCAGCCAGGGCACAATGCCAATCAATACGCGCATCACAACGGACATTTCCGTGGGCTGTGCAGTAATTTCTACCTTGTGCTCTTCCAGTAAAGGAATAAGTTGAGGGTCGTCGACAGGAGGCAGAATAACCTCGAAAGCGTTGGCCTGGTTTGCGCCTGCTGCGCCGGCGACGAATTCACCGGTAATGGTTTCACTTTTTATGGTGATTTTTTTGACCGCGCCGGAGGTCACTTTTTCTTTGAATGTCGAGTAACTCAAACCCTGCGGCTCGACGTGAGAGAGGTATTGTGTGACGGCGTAAACAATGGCAAACAAAAGAGCGAGGTGCACCGCTTGCCGGTACATTTCTGGACCCTTTTTTGGTTGTTCCGGCTGTTGCCCCGGTAAATCTGTCGCCATCGTTTAATGTGTTATCCAGAGCTTGCTCATGCTTGCCTGTAACCTCGTGTGGACGCTAGTTTCACGGAGTATCGACCGGGATATCGTCAGGGCCTGATACCAGTTGTCTTAACTGGTTCTCGTCACAGCGGTGAGTATCATCGCTTGCACACCCTTATATTGAAACCGGTAATTATCCGGCATCGATGCGCGTGCCACTTAAACCGCGAATAATGTCCGGGAGCCTCGTCAGTTTGCCGATATATGCGCTATTTCCGGTTTCATCGGCAAACTGGCAGGCGGCCGCCACCTTCGGTGCCATCGAGCCTTCTTCAAATTCGAGTTCTCTCAGTTCCGCGGTAGACATCCGCTGAATCGGTTTCGCGCTGTCAGTGTTCCAGTTTTTATAGACTGCTTCAACGTCGGTGAGCATAATCAGTCTGTCGGCTTCCAGCGCCGATGCGAGCAAGGCACTGGAAGCGTCTTTATCGATGACAGCTGCCACCCCGACCAAGCCGCCGTTTGGCGCTTGAACAACCGGAATGCCTCCACCGCCACAGCAAACGACGATCGCGCCCTGGGTGAGAAGCACCTCTATAGCCGATAGTTCGATGATTTTCTGAGGTCGCGGGGAGGGGACAACGCGACGCATGCCTTCGGAAATTCGGGTCATTTGCCAACCGCGTTGTCGGGCGATAGCGTCGCCCTGAGCGGTTGGATAAACCGGGCCAACGGGCTTTGTGGCGCGCGCAAAAGCCGGGTCTTCGGGGTCGACGAGCACGCGGGTGATGAGCGCCACAGACTGTCTTGTGGGCAGGGCGTTGTCCATGTGCAGACTGATTAAATAACCCAGCATGCCGGCCGATTCGGCATCGAGAATGTCGAAAGGGTAGGGCGTGACTTCCGGATAACCCTCGGCTTGCAACGCCAGCAGTCCTACTTGAGGGCCATTGCCATGGGTGATGGCCAGTTCGTCGTTAGTGACGATATCAGCGATATTTCGCGCGGCACGGGCGATATTATTTGCCTGAATTTCGGACTCGAGAGCTTGCCCCTTCTGCAAGATTGCGTTTCCTCCAAGGGCAATTACTGTGCGCATGATTTCGATTATTCTCGCTTCCGGGATGCATCGTTTTGGCGAGTATATTTTTCCAAAAAGGCTTCCAGCACGGCAACGAGTCCGGGATCTTCTGCTTCCGCATATTCATAGCGGGCCCGAACGATGGGCTTGTTGCAATTGATGAGTCTGGCCAGGTCACACGGCGTTGCGGCAACGACCACATCTGCTTCAGTGGCATTGATAGACGACTCCAGATCGGCCAGTTGTTCGGGGAAATAGCCGACTGCCGGAAGGACGCGTTCCAGATGCGGGTATTGGGCGAACACTGCTTGGATGCCCGGCGCCGCGCCAGGACGTGGGTCGACAATTTCACTTGCCGCGGCCTCTACGGCGGCGACATATCCAGCCCCAAAGCCCATGCCGCCGTGGGTCGTTGTCGGGCCGTCCTCTATCACCAGTACCCGCCGGTTAGCGACTGCGCCCGGTTCTTCGAGTTGTACCACTGACCTGGCTTTGATGACATTGGCGCGCGGATTAACGCTACGCACGGATTGAATGACGTTTTCAATATCGTGTAAACCAGCTGCATTCACCTTCGGAATCACCACGACGTCTGCCATGCCCAGGACAGCCTCGCCTGGGTAGTAACGCGTTTCGTCGCCGGCCCGTAGTGGATCGACGAGGACGATATGCAGATCCGGTTTCACGAAGGGAAAGTCGTTATTGCCGCCGTCCCACAGGATAATATCCGCCTCGCGTTCGGCGAGGGTGACGATTCGTTCATAGTCGACCCCCGCGTATACCGCCACGCCCCCATCGATATAGGGTTCATACTCTTCGCGTTCCTCAATAGTACAGTTCGCGCGATTGAGATCTGCGCGGCAAGAAAACTGTTGCACCTGCTGATTATTTAAATCTCCATAGGGCATCGGGTGTCGAATAGCTGCGACCTTGAGCCCCCGATTCTTCAATTGCGTGGCGAGCCAGCGGCAGGTCTGGGATTTACCACAACCTGTGCGCACTGCCGATACCGCTATGACGGGTACGGACGCGGCGAGGCTAGTACGGTGTGGGCCGAGAAGCAAAAAGTCCGCGCCCGTCGCTAAGGCTGTTGACGCGCGGTGCATGACTTCAATATGTGGCATGTCGCTATAGGCGAAAATCACCTGGGTAACAAGTTGGGACTGGCAGAATTCCTTTAATTCTTTTTCGCTGATAATCGGGATGCCGTGGGGATATAAGGGGCCACTCAGTGACGCCGGATAAACCCTGGCGTCAATGCCGGGTATCTGGGTTGCCGTAAAGGCCAGGACCTCGTGATTGGTGTCGTCCCGGTAGACCGTATTGAAATTGTGGAAATCACGACCGGCCGCGCCCATGATAACCACTTTTGTTCGGTTGTTTTTGACCATACTTCCTGGCTAAACCTCGTCTCTGCCCCGGACGTGCGGTCAAGCGCGATGCCCGAATTCGCCAGTTGCGAACGGATGATTCGCATCAAAGCCACAGCTATCATTGTAGAATTAATGTATAACACCTTAAAAATATATTGGGAAAGGAGCCCTGTCCATGATCAAAAAAATCTCACTTGTCTGCTCGACTCTGGTTGTTGTGCTTTCGGCGCCATTGGCTTTTGCCGCCAAACCAGATAAATCCGATCATCCACTGCTGGCGCCATACGCCGGATCGAAGGTGTACAGTAAGGACGTCAAACAGTACGACGAGTACCGCGTTTTCAAAGGGTGGGATAAAGAAGCCAAGCAGTACAACACGGAAATGCTTGAGGGCAAGGTGACCAAGATACTCTACAAGAATCCGCCCGAGCGCTCGATCCTGGAGTTGTATCGCAACTATGAAAACGCTTTGACCAACGAAGGTGTAACGGTGTTGTATCAGTGTAACCAGGCCAACAAAGAGTGTGTCGATGGTTACGTGGGCGCGCACCTGCGCCAGCAATTCGGTATTAATGCCATCGGCAACAAGGACGGGCGCTATCTGTTTGCCCGGTTGGATCAGGAGGCCCAAACCGCGTTTCTGGTGTTGGCAGTAGGTGCCCAGAATACCGATGTCCACGTGGTCGAAATGAAGAAGATGGATACCGGCCAGGTGGGGCTGAATCTGGCAGCGCTGACAGAGGACCTCGATCGCCAGGGTTATGTGGTCGTTGAGGGTATTTATTTTGATACGGACAAAACCACATTAAAGCCGACTTCCGACGCCGCCATCAGTGAAGTAGCCAAGCTGCTTGAGGGGCGGGCTGGACTCAATCTGTACGTTGTCGGGCATACCGACATGCAGGGCAGTCTGGCTCACAATATGCAGCTGTCCGAGGGGCGTGCGGCTGCGGTGGTGGCGAGTCTGGTGAGCCGGTACGGAATTGCTGCCGACCGGCTGACAGCCCGCGGGATAGGGCCGCTGGCGCCCGTTGCCAGCAATGGTAACGATAGCGGGCGGGCAAAAAACCGCCGCGTTGTCCTGGTGCAACGTTAGCCTTTATATACCGAGCACCAGGCGCTTGCGTCTACTGGCGAGCGAAGACTTTTTTCAGAATATCGGTGGTTCGCGCCACCGGGTTTTCGCGAATGCGTTTTTCTTCTGCGGCTATTAACTGAAACAGTCCATTGGTAGCCTGTTCGGTGACGTAGGCGTCGAGGTCCAGGCTCGATATGTCTATGGCCTGGCTAAACATTCCGGCCTTGGCAAACATGTCTTTGTAAGCTTTGGTGACACCGACTTTGTCGGTGGCCTGCTGCACGATAGGTGACATCAATTCGCGAAGCCGGTCGCCACTGTGTGTTTGCAGGTATTGGGTAGCGGCGTTGTCCGGCCCCGTCAGAATATCTTGCGCATCGGTCAGCGACATGCCGGAGATCGCACCGACAAACAGGTCTGTGGCCAGGGGCACCGCCTGCTCGGCTGCCCGGTTCATAGAGGCGATGAAGTCGTCAGCTACGTCACCCTTGCCGATGGCGCGCAGGCCTTTCTCAAGGCTTTCGAGCTTTTCCGGAAGGGGGATTCGCACTGCCGGATTGCCCAGAAAGCCATCCTGTCTGCCCAGGCTTTCAATCGCAGTGTTGGTACCCTTGATCAATGCCGCTTTCAGACCTTCGATGATTTCTGTATTCGTCAGCTCCCCGAGGACTGCATTCGAAGGGGTGTCACCGACCGCACCGGTAACGGTTTTTTCCGCCTTTTGGAACAATTCTCGCCAGTCCGCATGGCTGTTTGCAGTCAAACACCCCGCGGCCAATGTCACGACAAGCGCCTGGTTCCATAGATACCGCTTCGTTGAGAATTTCATCGTACCTCCTGCACTGTGCTTTTGTTGCTTCTCTAATTGCCGTTAGGATTTGTTGGAGTAATCGCCATCAACGCGGTGGTACAGCGATGGTACCGCGATGGTACAACGCGCGCGCGTGCTGCCGACCGGTGTAGTGCAAACATTGATTAACATTAGGCCGCGGCCATACCGCCGTCCACTGGAAAGGCAACGCCGGTGACATAGGACGCTTGATCGGAACACAGCCAAACGGCAGCGTTGGCGATTTCCCCGGGTTCGCCAAAGCGGCGCAAGAGGGTGAGTTTCTCCATATGCGTTTTGGCGGACGCATCTTTGCCGATAGCTGAGGCCAGCAATGCGGTGCCGATAGGCCCGGGGCAGACGGCGTTGACTCGGATGTTTTTTGCTGCCAGTTCGATGGCCCCGGTTTTGGTTAGACCGATTACGCCGTGTTTTGCCGCCACGTAGGCGCCGCTGTTGCGCACGCCTTCGAGACCGGCAAAAGAAGAGGTGGTGACGATAGCGCCACCATCGCCCTGTTTGATCATCTGCCGCGCGACATGCTTCATCGACAACCAGGCCCCTTTCAGGTTGACGGCGTAGTTGAAATCAAAGTTTTCAACAGTGTCGTCGACGACCGCGAAACCCTTGCCGGGTGCGCCCGCGTTATTATGCGCACAATCGAGCCGGCCAAAGGCCGCCACGGCTTTGGCGACCAGCGCCTCCACTTGAGCCTCGTCGCTGATATCGCAGCGTTGGTATACAGCTTCGCCACCGGCCTCTGCGACGAGTTGCACTGTCTCTTCGCCGCCGGTGTCATTGATGTCAGAAACCACAACCCTGGCACCTTCGCGCGCGAATGCAAGTGCCGAGGCGCGCCCGATACCGGCGCCGGCACCGGTGACCAGTGCGACTTTTCCTGCTACGAGTGTTGTCATAATGCTCCCCTTATTTTTCTGTCTAAGTATCTGTTTTTGCCGCCTAAATACAATTCTGGTAATAAATGACAGAAAAGTGAATCTGCGGGCATTCTTGTGCGCGCCAGGTGGGACACCTGGTAAGCACCGGAGTCGGTTGCCGTGTTAACGCCCGCGGTGATCGGGGCCCTGGCCCGGGGTTTTGGGATGCGCATAAGAGTGATAATACCTTGGGCGCTCAAAGGGTACTTCGACTTTCAGACGTTCGATGGCCTCGCCATAGGCGGCCATCAGGCGATCTTCCACCGCATAGTTAAAGGGGTCGGGGTAGTTCGGGTAGGCTTCCTCTGTCACCGGGTTCGCCAGATACCACTCGACGTTTTCCCTGAGAGCCTCGGCAGCGGGGACCACATCCCGGTAACCCAATTGCCGCCGGGCTTTGCTGCCATCGAGGAAACAGTGATTGTGCACATCCATTAGCCGGGTGAGGGCTTCGGCCGGCGCGCTGAGCGCCTTGGGTACGGAGAACATCTCCAGTTTGGCGCCGGCAAAAGTCGAGACCAGCTCCATCCACTGGCGCATGGTGAACTGGTCTTCGTCGACACAGTTATAGACCTGGTTTTGACTGTTTTCCGGCTGGTCGACCGCTAACAGGAGATAGTGAGCGGCGTTTCTCGCAGCGCAACGCGCGGTCATCAGGAGACCACCTTCGGGCAGGATCATGTGACTGCGCCCGTCGAGTACGCGCTTGATCACAGACCAGTCCATCGGGTTGGGTTGTCTGGGGCCGTATATCGCCGGGTAGCGGAAGTAACTTGCGTTGTAAGCGCCATCTGTGCCGAGTTCAAGCACGTGTTTTTCGGTTTGATAGATCAAATGGCCAAACTTCGATGCTTTCGATTCGGTGGCCTGGGACATCAGGGGCGATGCTTCGTCAGTCGGGACTTTCAGGCCATAGGGCTGATTATCCTCGGGTGTCAGCAGGCCTCGGTATACCGGAATGCCGCCCACCGCCAGAAAGCGCTGGCAACGGTGGGCAAAGTAATCAGCGATAAAGCGAATGCGGCCGTACATGGCGACCACCAGTTCGAACTCCCGTCCGGCCAGGGCCTCGGCAATGGTTTCTTCAAAGTGGGGATCGCCGTGGATATGTTCGACGTTCGGTAGACCCGGCGGTTCGTGTGTCCCGCGGTGAAAAATACAGGTCTCGTAACCCCGATCCAGCAGGCCTTGCAGAACATGGGGTCCGGTGGGACCGGTGCCGCCAACAACCAGGGCGCGTTTCATAGCGTTGCCTCTCGCAAAAAAGAGCGCGGCGCCGGTTTCCCCTATCTTTCTAACGAAACCCGCGCCCGGTTGTCAGTATAGATCAACTCTCGAATTTGTAGCCGTCGCCGTCGCTAACGATCTTGCCTGCGGTCGGTGTGGCAAAGTGGGTGCCGAGCACAGTAGTAGCAGGCTTGTCGCCGAAGCGTTGCATAAATTCGATGCGGGTTTTTTCGGCCAGGGTGCTCTCCACGTCCGCCATATCGATCCACCCCGGTTTGGCCATTTGCAGCGGGTGGTGGAACATATCGCCGGTGATAACGGCTTCCTCCCCGCCGGACTGAATCAGCACGCTGGCGTGGCCTGGCGTATGGCCCGGCGTGGGGATCAGACTGATCTCGTCGTTTACGCGATGGTTGGCGTCAACCAGTTCGACAAGGCCCGCGTCGAATATGGGAAGCAGGGCGTGTTCCAGTGCGCCGCTCTCGTAGGGGTCTTCGTGGTCTTTCCAGTAGTCCCACTCGGTTTTGTTGAACAGGTAACGGGCGTTGGGAAAGGTGGGTGCCCACTGACCGCCGACCTTGCGAGTGTTCCAGCCGAC
>OBJS01000158.1_pt1 | contig 21128 bp, 19 predicted proteins | sample 1519851 | NCBI WGS metagenome assembly OBJS01 (sample SAMN03019806, study PRJEB22545) | beach sand metagenome | biome: beach; feature: sea beach; material: beach sand | place: USA: Municipal Pensacola Beach, FL | collected 2010-10-20 | depth 25-47 cm m
GCGCCGCACCCGAAAACACCGCAAACCCAAGCGGCAATCCCGATAATATCGTGCGCGCGCACAGCGCAGGCGCAAGGCGTTGTCGCGCGTTCCGGTGCATATATCGTAATTTCCCCGCCATCGCCTGCGCCTTCTAAGATTCTAGATACGGTTAACGCAGCGGCAGGGATCACAGAAAGTTAAGAAATAATTGCTGACCCGACAAATGCTGCAACTATCAGCGGAAACCTGCTCCTTTGTTACTACAGCGATTGCCCCTTTAACAAGCGCGGCAGGGTGCCGACTTCGCCAGCGGCATGGCGCAGAAAGAGGTTGCGCATGGGCGCGATCCGGTCGACCAGCGCCATTCCCAGATTCCTGGCTAACCGCAACGGCGGCAGATCATTGGAAAAAAGCCGGTTCAACAGATCGGTCGTGACCGCAAGGCTCATATTGTCGAAACGCCGCCATTGCGCATATCCGGCAAGCGTCGTCGGCGCGCCGATATCAAGACCCAGCCGATGCGCGTCCACAATCACTTCAGCCAGCGCGGCAGCGTCGCGCAAGCCAAGATTAAGCCCCTGACCGGCAATCGGGTGAATACCGTGCGCGGCATCGCCGATCAGCGCCAGTCGCGGGGCGATATAATCGCGCGCCAGATGAAATGCCAGCGGATAGGACCAGCGCGGCCCGTGTGAACAAACCGCGCCCCAATGGCTGCCAAAACGCTGGCTGAGTTCGGCATCAAAGGCGTTTTGATCAAGCTGCATGATGGCGTTCGCGCGCGCCGTCGGCTCGGTCCAGACGAGCGACGCGCGATTGCCTGTCATCGGCAGGATCGCGAAGGGGCCCGCGGGCAGAAAATACTCATGCGCCACCCCCGCATGCGGGCGGTCGTGATGAACCGTCGTCACAATCCCTGTCTGGCCATAGGCCCACCGCACGGTCTTGATCTTCGCCGCCGTGCGCAGTGCGGAATCACGCCCGTCCGCCGCCACGCACAGGCGCGCGCGCAACTTGTCCCCGGAGGCGAGCCGAACTGTGACGCCATCGCTGTCAGGCTCCGCATCCAGCACCCGGTCAGGGGCAATCAGCGTCATATTTCCCTGTTGCGCCACCGCCCGGTTCTGGGCAACGCGAATAACCCTGTTTTCAACGATATGACCAAGCGGCCCCGCCCCCGCATCCGTATGACCGAAATGCAGGGTCAGCGGCGATGGGCCGCGATATCCGCCTGAAGCGGGCGCCCCGTCGCTTACCAAAATATCCAGGATCGGCTGCGCCTCCGATGCCATGTCGCCTGTCAGCCCCAGCGCGTCGAACATCCTGTAGGATGCGCGCCCGAGAGCAGAGACACGGCCGTCAAAGACAGCCTCGGTGGCCGCCTCTGGCGGCACCGGATCGATCACCGCCACCTGTAGCCCGGCCGCCGCGACCGCATGCGCGAGGCTCAGCCCGACCAAACCACCCCCGGCGATAATCAGATCAACATCCATCGCATATACGCCTATTCAAGAGTCAGGACCGCCTTGTTTTTAGTCAAATGCCCCAATTTGCATAAAATTTAGGCAAAAACAGGCGGCGATCTGACCATCATCACAAAAATTCCGCACAAAATGCAAAGATAAACCCGATTTTCCAAAACCGGCACGGTTCTTGATTCCCTCTGCCCTATTGAATTGCCGTCGCAACAATTTGTCTCGCTATTTTGAGCAACGGCACCCTGACAACGATGCGAGAGGGGACAGTCCGATGAAACTCGTAATGGCTATCATCAAGCCGTTCAAGCTCGATGAGGTGCGCGAAGCACTGACCGGCTTGGGAATCGAGGGGCTCACCGTGACCGAGGTTAAAGGTTACGGCCGGCAAAAAGGCCACACGGAAATTTACCGTGGCGCCGAATATGCCGTGAGCTTCCTGCCAAAATTAAAAGTCGAGGTCGCCGTGGCCTCCGATCAGGTCGATCCGGTTGTGGATGCCATCGTGGCAGCCGCGAAGACCGGCCAGATCGGCGACGGCAAGATCTTTGTTTCACCAATTGACCAGGTCGTACGTGTGCGTACCGGCGAAAAAGACGCTGACGCGCTTTAGGAGATTGTCATGGGAAGAATAACCAAATCTGTATTCACGGGAGGCGCGGCCGCGCTTATTCTGGCCGGTATCAGCGAACCTGCCGCCGCCGCCGTCAGCGAAGAAAGCGCATATGTTTTCAATACCTTGCTGTTTTTGATCGGCGGCTTTCTGGTGATGTTCATGGCAGCGGGTTTCTGCATGCTGGAAGCCGGCCTCGTACGCAGCAAGAACGTCGCGACGATCTGCCTGAAGAACATCTCGCTTTATTCGATCTCGGGCCTGATGTTCTTCATCGTGGGCTATAATCTGATGTACGGTATCGACGAAGGTGGCTTTATCGGCAGCTTCATGCCATTCGCCCCCGATGATGCCGCTGCGCTGGCTGAGGAAAACCCTGCCTTTGGCGGAGGCGACGGTTATTCGGCGAGCTCTGACTGGTTCTTCCAGATGGTGTTCTGCGCCACCACAGCCTCGATCGTGTCAGGCACCCTGGCCGAGCGTATCAAGGTCTGGCCGTTCCTGATTTTCACCGCTGTCCTGACCGGTATTATCTACCCGATCGAGGGATCATGGCAGTGGGGCGGCGGCTTCCTGTCGGCGATGGGCTTTTCCGATTTTGCGGGATCGACCATTGTGCATTCGGCCGGTGGCTGGGCTGCGTTGACCGGTGCGATCCTGCTGGGCGCTCGTACGGGCAAATTCAGCGCGGATGGCCGCATCAACCCGATTCCCGGCTCCAACCTGCCGCTGGCGACCCTGGGCACATTCATCCTGTGGCTCGGCTGGTTCGGCTTTAACGGCGGCTCGCAGCTGGCGCTTGGTTCCGCGGCGAATGCCGTGGCGGTGTCGAATATCTTCATCAACACCAATATCGCCGCTGCCGCCGGTACGGTCGCCGCGATGTTGCTGACCCAGGCGATCTACAAGAAGGTCGATCTGACGATGGCGCTCAATGGCGCGCTGGCCGGCCTTGTGTCGATCACCGCCGAACCGCTCACGCCCTCGCTCGGCTCCGCCGCGGCGATCGGCGCGGTTGGCGGCGTCCTGGTCGTGATTTTCGTGCCGCTGCTCGACAAGCTGAAAATCGACGATGTGGTCGGTGCCATTTCGGTGCATCTGGTCGCTGGTATCTGGGGCACCATGGCGGTTCCCATCACCAATGCGGATACAAGCTTCGGCACCCAGTTTATCGGTGTGATTTCGATCGGCGCGTTTGTTGCCATCGCAAGCTTCATCGTCTGGGGCATTCTGAAAGCTACGATCGGCATCCGCTGTTCGGAAGAAGAGGAATATGCAGGCCTCGACAAGACCGAACTCGGCCTTGAAGCCTATCCGGAATTTGGCCGCGGTTCACAGACCGTTACCTGAGCCACATTCCTTCCCCACAATTACTGGACGATGCGTATCTGACTGCGGGCTCACCTTCCCCCAAAAAGAATTTTCGTCCAGTAACTGGCCCGGGTTCCACCCGGGCCTTTTTTATGCCGAACGGTTCCACGGCAAGCCGTCACCCGGCTGATCAAATCGGATACCAAAGACGCAGAGAAGAAGGTGGATAAGTGCGATCGAGGACAGCGCGGCAAACCACCGCATCAGACGGTTAACCGATCGCGATATTATCGATCAGCCGGGTCTTGCCGATGCGGGCTGCCGCCAGCAGACGCGCGGGCTGCCCCTCCCAGATGTTCAGCACGGCGAGGGTTTGCGCATCGCGCAGCTCGAGATAATCGACAGTATCAAATCCGCCCCGCAACAGTTCGGCCGTGCCCCAGTCAAGATGCGGCGCAACCGGCGCACCTTGCGAAAATTTCGCGGCCACCGCCCGCAATGTATCAGGCAATGCGAGTGCCTGGCGCCGCTCCTGCGCCGTCAGATAAAGATTGCGCGACGACAATGCCAGCCCGTCGGGCTCGCGCATTGTAGGCACCCCGACAATCTCAACCGGAATATCGAGATCGCGCACCATGCGCTTGATGGTCTGGAGTTGCTGATAATCCTTTTCGCCGAAAAAAGCCGCGTCGGGCATGACCTGCATCAGCAACTTGGTGACAACCGTCGTGACACCCTGGAAATGGGTTGGCCGCGCGCCACCACACAGCCCCTCGGTGATCCCTGACACATTGACGACAGTTGTCGCATCTGCGGGATACATCTCATCAACGGTCGGCAGATAAACCAGCTGCGCCCCGGCCTGAGCCAGTTTCGACAGGTCTGCGGCCTCATCGCGGGGATAGGCGTCAAAATCCTCCCCCGGACCGAATTGCGTGGGATTGACAAAAATCGACACCACGACCACGTCGCAATGTGACAATGCGGCGGCCACAAGCGACAGATGCCCCTCATGCAATGCGCCCATGGTGGGCACAAAACCGATACGCCTGCCGTCCTGCCGTTGTTCGGCAACCCAAGCCCGCAGCGCCGCGATTGTCCGTACAGTGTCAATCATGTCTTGGTGCTGAAATCCACGAATCGGCAATCAAAAATCAGACACGGGGCGAACGGTGGTCGCGCCGCAACGCGACAAATGGCGACGCACAACAGGTCACTGCTATCGCGCAATCTCACGCTGCCGGTTCAGTTTGAATAGATTGTGATGGCCGGGGAAACTGCGCTGGCGCACCGCATCCGCATAAGCATTGACGGCCGCCCGGGTTTCGCCGGCCACATCGCCGAAACGTTCCACGAATTTGGGTACCTTGTCGCCAAACACGCCGATCATATCCTCGGTCACCAGGATCTGACCGTCACAGGCTTCCGACGCACCGATCCCGATGGTGGGAATATCGATCGTCTCGGTAATGCTGCGGGCAATATCCTCGATCACGCCCTCGACCACGATGGCAAAGGCACCCGCTTCGGCGATGGCAACGGCATCATCCAGGATCGTCTGCGCCTCGGTATCGCTGCGGCCGCGGGCGCGATATCCGCCGAGCGTATTCACCGATTGCGGCTTCAGACCGATATGGCCCATCACCGGAATCCCGCGCGAGACGAGGAAACCTATCGTTTCCGCCATTTCGCGGCCGCCTTCGATCTTTACGCCTGAACAGCCGGTTTCACGCATCACCCGCGCGGCATTGCGAAACGCAACCTCGCGGGATTCTTCTGTCGTCCCGAAGGGCATGTCGACGATGACACAGGCGCGTTCGGATCCGCGCATCACCGCCTTGCCATGATTGATCATCATATCGAGGCTGACACCGAGCGTGCTGTCCATGCCATACAGCACCATCCCGAGGGAATCGCCCACCAGCATCAGATCCACAACCTCATCCAGCATACGGGCCATCGGCGCCGAATATGCCGTCAGACAAACCAAGGGTGTTCCTCCCTTACGCGAACGGATCGCGGGGGCTGAAACTCGGCAAATGGTGGCAGGTTTGCTCATCGCGCCACTCTCCCCATGCATGCTTCCGGGTTTTTCCGGTATTGGCCCTGCTCCCGGCCACTGCGCCGGGGCGGCTCTTATAGTCGTTTTTTATACGGAACACTAATGTTATTCCGTATTTCCATTATATTTGCTTCGCTTGACTGTCATAAAACACAATCTTGAAACCCGGCGCCAGCCAAATTTTCTCTGCATCGGGCGAAAAAAACGCCGCACATCTACTGAAAACAGTGTCAATAACCGCAGAATTTCGCACATTAACGCGGGTGAGGGATTTGATTCGGCGCTGGTATATGCTATCGGCTACTGCCATAGTAAAAAGGTGGGGATAACACCCACTGAAATAAAGGGTGGAAAGCAAAGCAGGGGCCACATCAGATCGCGACCTTTCCGGACAGGCTTGCCAGAAAGGCCGGAATGTCCAGATCAATCAGCAGACGTTTCTTGCCCACAACCGCATCAGCGGGGCACCGGCGACGGTGTACTAAAACAAAGGCAGGAAAGCTTCGTATGCGTACTGGCCTCAAAAACCCGCGCTTTCCGAGTTAGTCGGGTCCGCTAAGGCTCCGTCGATGGGGTAGCCAGAATTCCAGCCGCATTTGCGGCAGAGAGACGATGAGGAAGTGTAATGGTAGCGAAGGTCGAGGCAATAGTATTTCGGTTTCGGTTTCTGATCTTGGCCGCTTTGATGGCTTTCACGGTCGTCATGGGCGTGTTTGCGTTGCAGCTTCGCCTCGATGCGGGTTTTGAGAAGCAGCTGCCCAAGGGGCACGAATATATCGAGACCTTCTTCGAATATCAGGATCAGCAAGGTGGATCCAATTCGATCATCATTGTGCTGCGAGCCAATGAGGGGAATATCTGGAACCCGAAATTCATGGCAAAGCTGAATGCGGTAACCCAGGATGTGTTCTTCCTGCCCGGTGTCGCGCGCAGCACGGTGACATCCTTGTGGACGCCGAATACGCGCTATCTGGAGGTGACCGAAGACGGGTTCATCGCTGGCGACGTGATACCGGGTACGATTACCGCCGGGAACATGACGCAAGAGGATATCCCGCTTGTTCAGAACAATGTGATCCGCGGCGGCTTTGTCGGTCGGCTTGTCGCCAATGATTTTTCCGCTGCGATGGTGCGGGCCGAACTGCAGGAGATCAACCCCAAGACCCGCGAAAAGCTCGATTATTTCGAACTTGCCGCACAACTTGAAAAACAGATCCGCGAAAAGCACGAGAATGAGGATTTTACGATCCACATTGTCGGCTTTGCGAAGATGATCGGTGATATCGCCGATGGCGCAAAAAGCGTGCTGATGTTCTTTTTGCTGGCCTTCGCCCTGACGGCTGCCTCGGTATATTTCTATTCCCGTTCATTCATTCTGACATTTGTTCCGCTGGTCTGCTCGCTGGTCTCGCTTGTCTGGCAATTCGGCATCCTGACCCTGCTGGGCTTCGGGCTCGATCCGCTGGCCATTCTGGTGCCGTTTCTTGTGTTTGCGATCGGCGTGTCGCACGGCGTGCAGCAGATCAATCTGATTTCCAAGGAAATTACCGCCGGTGCCGACAGCATGGCAGCCGCCAAGGCAAGCTTCCGCCAGCTGCTTATTCCAGGCTCGATGGCGCTTGTGACCGATCTCGTCGGTTTCGGGACACTGTACTGGATCCAGATCGGCATGATTCAGGAGCTGGCGATCACCGCCTCGATCGGTGTGGCACTGAAGATCGTCACCAACCTTCTGATGCTGCCGCTGCTCGCCTCCTACTTCCAGTTCGACGCGGGTTATAAGGAACGGATCACGAAGGCGCGCGCACAACGCGACAAGGTGATGCTGGTGCTGGCCAATGTCGCCAAACCGCGTAACGCCATCATAACATTCGCGATTTGCGTTGGCCTGTTTGCCGTTGCTTATGTCGAAAGCCAGGATCGCCATGTCGGCGATCTGCATGCCGGCGCGCCGGAAATGCGCCCCGATGCCCGCTATAATGTCGATTCACGCGCAATCGTCGAACGCTTCTCGATCGGGCTTGATGTGCTGACCGTCATTGTCGAAACGCCGGCGCAAAGCTGCGTCAGCTACGGCTATATGCGCGAACTCGATAAATTCTCCTGGCATATGGCGAATGTGCCTGGCGTAACTTCGGTTCTGTCGCTGCCTGCCCTGACAAAAGTATCGGCGGCAGGTTGGGCCGAGGGGAACCTGAAGTTCACCGCCCTGCCGCGCAACCGTTCAGCGCTGGTGCAGGCCACCGACCCGATCCCCAAATCGTCGGGCCTATATAATGAATCCTGCTCGCTGATGCCGGTGATGGTGTTTACCGCCGATCACAAAGCCACCACCATCAATAGGGTGATCGGCGCTGTGAAAGAGTGGCGCCGCGACAATCCGGTCGAAGGGATTACCTATCGTCTGGCAAGCGGCAATGTCGGCATCTGGGCCGCCACCAATGAGGTGATCGCGGAATCCGAGCTGCCAATGATGCTGGCCGTCTATGTCGTGATCATCTTGCTGGTGTTTGGTACCTATCGCGACTGGCGGGCCACGGTCTGCTGCTGCCTGCCGCTGACGCTCGCAACCTTCCTGGGCTACTGGTTCATGAAGGAACTTGAGATCGGCCTCAAGGTCGCCACACTGCCGGTGATGGTGCTCGCGGTCGGTATCGGCGTCGATTACGCCTTCTATATCTTCTCGCGCCTGCAGGTGCACATCAATGAAGGTATGAATGTGACCGACTCCTATCGCCAGACATTGCTTGAAACCGGCAATGCGGTGATCTTCACCGCCATTACCCTCGCCATCGGCGTCAGCACCTGGAGCCTTTCGGAACTGCAATTCCAGGCCGATATGGGGCTGTTGCTGACCTTCATGTTCATGGTCAACATGATCGGCGCGGTTACCGCGCTGCCGGCCCTGGCGGTGATCCTTGATATGATTTTCCCGCGCAAGGCAGGCGCGAAGATCTCGACGGGAATCGCACATTAAAGAAAGTCTATCGGGCAAAGTCCGTCAGGGCGTAGCAGCCCCGGTGCACATAAGCCGATACACATAAAAAACGGCCCGGTCATTGATCGGGCCGTTTTCATTTGTACAAAAAATAAAAATCTGGCGGGGCGGGAACGACGCATTGCCGCCACAGAGCGACTGAGCAACTACTCCGCCGTGCAGGCGTCGCTGTCGGGGGGTGCATATTCGGCGGTGACGACCCCGGTTATCTCGGGCTTTTCCCCGCATAACCGGCATTTGGGGTCCGGCCGAACACGGACTTTTCGAAACGTCACCTCAAGCGCGTCGTAAATCAGAAGCTGCCCGGCAAGGCGCTCGCCAAACCCCACCAGCTCCTTCACAATCTCGGTCCCCTGCAAGCAAGCCATGGTTCCCGCAATCAACCCGAGGATTCCAACCTCGGCACAGCTCGGCACAAGATCGGCTGGCGGCGGCGCGGGGAACAGACAGCGATAGCACGGCTTGTCGTCCTCAAATCCGCGATAGGTCGACAGCTGCCCCTCATATTGGCCGAGCGCTGCGGAAACAAGCGGAATGCCCTGAAAAAAGCAGACATCATTGACGAGAAAACGGGTCGCGAAATTATCGCTGCCATCAGCGACCAGGTCATAATCGGCGATGATCGCGGCCGCATTCTCAGGCGTCAGCCGCAGCGGATGCCGCCTAACCGTTACATCAGGATTAAGCGCGGCGATCGCATCGGCGGCGCTGTCGGTTTTGGGGCGGCCGATATCGGCTGTGCGATGCGCGATCTGACGCTGCAGATTGGACAGCGACACCACATCGTCATCGACGATGCCGATCGTCCCGACCCCTGCGGCCGCAAGATAAAGCGCAAGCGGCGAGCCGAGCCCGCCCGCCCCGATCAACAGAACCTTGCTTTGCAGCAGCCGCGCCTGACCGGGGCCGCCAATCTCCTTCAGGATGATATGGCGCGCATAACGATCGATCTGTTCATCGGTGAGCGTGCTCACAATCCCTCAAACAAGGCGGTGGACAGATAGCGCTCGGCGAATGAAGGAATAATCACAACGATCTGCTTGCCCTTCATATCGGCGCGCGCGCCAACCTCCAATGCGGCAGCAATTGCAGCGCCCGAGGAAATACCCACCGGAATTCCCTCAAGCCGGGCCACCTTGCGCGCCACCTCGAAGGCATTTTCATTACCGATGGTCAGCACTTCATCGACCAGCGACTGATCCATATTTTCAGGCACAAAGCCCGCGCCGATCCCCTGAATCTTGTGCGGCCCGGGCTGCCCGCCAGACAGGATCGGGCTGTCTTCAGGCTCTATCGCGATCATTTTGAGCGACGGCTTGCGCGGTTTCAGGACCGAGCCGATGCCGGTGAATGTGCCGCCGGTTCCAACCCCGGAAATCACCACATCGACACCACCATCTGTATCGTTCCAGATTTCTTCCGCAGTGGTCCGGCGATGGATTTCGGGGTTGGCGGGATTATCGAACTGGCCCGGGGTGACAGAACCCGGATGTTCCTGGCGCAGTGCCTCGGCGCGGGCCAACGCACCGCGCATGCCTTCGGCTGCCGGGGTCAATTCAAGCTCCGCCCCAAGAAGGGCGAACATCTTGCGTCGTTCAATCGACATGCTTTCCGGCATGACAAGGATCAGCCGATAGCCTTTTGCCGCACAGACAAAGGCAAGCGCAATACCGGTATTCCCGGATGTCGGCTCGATAATCACCGTATCGGGCTTGATCGCGCCCTTTGCTTCGAGATCTTCGATCATCGCCACGCCGATCCGGTCCTTCACGCTGGCCAGCGGATTGAAAAACTCAAGCTTGACCAGAATATCGGCAACCGCGCCCGCCTCTTCGGTAATCCGGTTAAGCCGGACGAGCGGCGTATCACCAATGGTTTCGGTAATATCGCCATAAATTCGGCCACGGCCCGGTTTTTTTGCCTGATCACTCATTGCTGTTCCTCCAAATTCTCACCGATCCGCCGCTTTTCGCTTTGGCTTATCCACATATATAGGTCGAGCTAGATATTGAAGTCGGCCGGTCGCCGCGATTCAGGCGCAATACCTACATCACGCGCACGCGCGCATAAATCCTCAACCGAGATCGCATCAAGCCGCGCCATCATTTCCTGCTGCACCTCGTCCCAAAGGGGGCCGATAATCTGAACCCCGAGCGGCGAGCAGGTTTCCGCTTCCGCAACAGGGGTATTTTCAAGCGCGCCCACAACACGAATAATTTCGCCGACCGAAATGCGCCGCCTTTCGCGCGCCAGTGTATATCCGCCGCGCGGGCCGCGCACGCCTTTCAATATATTGGCATGCACAAGCTGCTGCATCACCTGTTCGAGATAACGTTGCGGTATGCCCTGGCGGCGGGTGATTTCGCGTGATTGCACCGGATGCGGCCGCGCGTTATAGGCGATATCCACCACCGCTTCCAGGGCGAACCGCATCTTTTTTGTCAGTCGAAACATCAGCTTAAATTATCGTTCTGTTCTAGCGTCATTGATCTATTTCAGGCTCAGGGTGCTTCAGGATAAAGGCGCGGTTCCGGTGGAGCCGAAGCCCCCGTCCCCGCGTTCGCTCGGGGGCAATTGCGCGACCTCACGCAGTCTGACGCGGGTGACCGGCGCGACGACGAGCTGCGCGATCCGTTCGCCGCGATTAACCGTGAAAGGGCTGTTTCCGGCATTCCACAGGATCACCCCCACCTCACCGCGATAATCCGCATCGATCGTTCCGGGACTGTTGAGAACGGTGACACCATGCTTGAGCGCAAGCCCTGAACGCGGCCGCACCTGTGCCTCAAATCCGTCGGGCAGCGCCAGCGCAATGCCGGTGGGAATCAGCGCACGCGCCCCGGGATCCAAAGTGACCGGCTGCCCGGCCGGCAGCGCGGCATAAAGATCAAGCCCCGCCGCCCCCGCACTTGCATAATCAGGCAGCGGCAACTCCCCGTGATGGGGCAGACGGTGCAGGGCGATATCAAGCTCCGCCGCCATCCTCAGCCCCGATCAGGGTCGAAAAACTTTGCAATATCGGCGGCAAGCTGGCGCGCCACCTCGATCTTGCTCATCGGTGGCCAGTCCGCGACACCTGCCGCACTCACCAGATGCACGGTATTGAAATCACCGCCCATAATGCCCGTTTCGGGCGACACATCATTAGCGACGATCCAGTCGCACCCCTTTCGGGCGAGCTTGTCGCGCGCATGGGCGATCACATTGTCGGTCTCCGCCGCAAAACCAATCACAAGCCGGGGCCGATTGGTCGCAGAACGGGCAATCGATTTCAAAATATCGGGATTCTCGGTCAAAGGCAGTTCGGGGCAGGCGCCATCGGCGGTTTTCTTGATTTTACTCCCTGTCTGGCTTGCAACCCGCCAGTCAGCCACCGCCGCCGCGCAAACCGCAACATCGACATGCCCCGCTTCTTCCACCGCGCGCAGCATCTCGCAGGCGGTCTCCACCCGGATTAAGCTGACGCCTGGCGGCGCGGGCTCGTGGGTGGGCCCCGAAACGAGCACGGTTTCCGCGCCAAGCCGCGCGAGCGCTGCTGCGATGGCATGCCCCTGCTTGCCTGACGACCGGTTGGCGATATAGCGCACCGGATCGATCGGTTCGTGCGTGGGACCCGAGGTAACGAGCGCGCGCACCCCGCGTAACGGCTGCGCCGCGACCTCGGGCGACAGCTTCGCCTCGATCGCGGCCAGAATATCATCGGGTTCGGCCATCCGGCCTGGGCCATATTCGCCACATGCCATATCCCCCGAATCGGGGCCGACAATGCTGATCCCGTCAGCCTGAAGCTGCGCGAGATTGCGCTGTGTCGCGGGATGTTCCCACATCCGCACATTCATCGCGGGCGCAAGCAGTACCGGCTTGTCGGTCGCAAGCAATGCCGTGGTCGCCAGATCGTTACATTGTCCGCTTGCCATTTTAGCCATCAGATCGGCAGTTGCCGGCGCGACCACAACAAGATCGGCTTCACGCGACAGGCGGATATGCCCCATCTCCGCCTCCTCCGTCAGGTCGAACAGCGCCATATGGGTCTTTTCACCCGACAGGCTTGCAACAGATAGAGGCGTGATGAACTGCGCACCGGCTTCGGTCAGGATGCAGCGCACACCCAACCCCGCCGCCCGTAGCTTGCGGATCAGATCAAGGCTTTTATAGGCGGCTATTCCCCCGCCAATGATCAGCAAAATCCGTTTATCGCCTGACATGTTCCGCTTCCAGCTTATCTACGCCGTTACCTGAAAATCCAACCGGGATCGCCGCGCCGCCCCGATCGATATCGCCCGATTGATATCGGATACGACACAAACTACTGCAAGTGAGTGTAGATCACAAATTTCCCGTGCAATTTTACGGCAATTATTTATGCACCGCGATCGATCGCCGTTTCAGGGCGGCAACGCCCTAATGCGACTGCAGCAGCAAAAAGAAAACGGCGATGGCCGCAATGGCCCAGCCAAGCCAGCCGCCCAGACGGTGCCGCGGGCGATCCGCCTCTCCACGCGGCGAGATATCACGCACAACCGCATGATTAGCCTCGGCTGCCTGTTCGGCACGTTCGATCCAGTGCGGCAGATTGGGCAGCGCCCGCGCCAGCGCCGCCGCCCCTTCAGCGGCTTCGGCCAGCCGTGCCTCGGGGCCCAGATTGTTCACCATCCATTGCTTGATAACCGGTTCCGACACCGCCCAGAAATCGACATCGGGATCCAGGCTGCGGGCGACACCTTCCACAACCACCATGGTTTTCTGCAACAGCAGCAATTGCGGCTGGGTTTTCATCGCAAAGGTTTCAGTGACCCGAAACAGTTGCGCCAGCAGCCGCCCGATCGAGATTTCCCCCGCCCGCAATCCGAAGATCGGCTCGCCCACAGATCTGAGCGCCTGCGCGAATGCATCCACCGATTTGTCCCGCGACACAAATCCGGCTTCGAAATGCACCTCGGCAACACGGCGATAATCGCGGCGGATAAAGCCATACAGGATTTCGGCCAGATAACGCCGGTTGCGCGTGTCGAGCCGCCCCATAATGCCGAAATCCACCGCCACGATCCGGCCGTCGGAATCGACAAACAGATTACCCTGATGCATATCCGCGTGGAAAAATCCGTCACGCATCGCCTGTTTCAGAAAAATACGGATCATCGCGGCGGACAGGGCACCAAGATCATGCCCTGCCGCACGCAGCGCATCCTGATTGCCGATCGGAATACCATCCACCCATTCGATGGTCAGCACCTGCGCGCCGGTGCGCCGCCAATCCACCTGCGGCACACGGAATTCCCGGTCGCCGGCCATGTTTTCCGCAAGTTCCGACGCCGCCGCCGCCTCATAACGCAGATCCATCTCAAGCGCGACACTGTCAGCCAGGATTTGAACAACCTCGACCGGGCGCAACCGGCGGAAATAGGGTTGCGTCCTGTCGATCATCCGCGCCAGCCAGAAAAAGCTTTCCAGATCACGGGCAAAGGCTGTGGCAATTCCGGGGCGCAGGATTTTCACCGCCACTATGCGCGAAGGGTCAGTATCGCCTGGCAGGGTTTGCGCCTTGTGCACCTGCGCGATGGAGGCGGCGGCGATCGGCGGGCCGAATTCGGAAAAGAAACTTTCAACCTCCGCCCCGAGATCGCGCGCCACCTCTGCCCGGGCGACCGACATCTCAAAGGGCGGCAAACGGTCCTGCAACTGCATCAGATCCCGCGCCATCTCTTCGCTGACGATATCGGGCCGCGTCGCCAGCATCTGCCCCAGCTTGATATAGGATGGACCAAGGCTTTGCAGGGCGGCCGCCAATCTTTGTCCGGGCCGGTCAGGCAGGTCATTCGCCGTGCCGACCTCCGGTTCACGTTCCCAGGGCGCCCGCAGCCGCGCCAGCGCCAGTGCAATCCGCAATGACACTGGCGGGGCGGGCATGTCCTCCAGCGCGAACAGCGCATCATGCCGCGCGAGAATCCGCGCCGCACGGACAAGCCGCAGGATATGACCTGATTGCAGGGGCTTAAACGGCATCGGCAGGCTCGTCAGATCCGCCAGGCGGAATGGATGGCGGCGATCCCGCCTGACTGGTTGCGATATTTGACCTGTCCAAGCCCGGCGCCGGCGATCATCGCGGCAAATTCATCCTGCGCGGGAAATTGCCGGATGCTTTCCACAAGATATTGGTAGGCTGCACGGTTTTGCCCGACCCACTGCCCCAATTGCGGCATCAGCTTGAAGGAATGAAACGCGTAAAGCGAATCGAGAATCGGCACATCAACCTGCGAAAATTCCAGGCACAAGAACCGCCCGCCGGGCTTGAGCACACGCCGCGCCTCACTGAGTGCGCGGGGAATATCGGTTACATTGCGGATACCGAACGCGATAGTGTAGGCATCAAAGCTTGCATCGGCAAAAGGCAGCGCTTCGGCATTGCCCGTAATCCAGTTGACGCCTGCCGCCAGCGCCGGGTCGCGGCGGCGCCCCGCACACAGCATCTGCTCATTGATATCGCAGACATGGATTGCGGCCTGCCCTTTTGTGCGCTGCCAGACACGGCTGGCAATATCGCCAGTGCCGCCCGCCACATCGATCAGCGCCATGCCGGGACGCGGATTAAGCCAGTCGATAAGGCTGTTCTTCCATAAACGGTGCACACCAACCGACAGGACATCATTCATGAGGTCATAGCGGCGCGCCACCGCGTCGAATACATCGCGCACGCGCCCTGCCTTTTCGGCACGCGGCACCTGCTGAAACCCGAAATGGGTCAGATTATCGGTAATGTCCGCCGTGTCGCCGGTGTCCGGCCTGGCGGCGGCTATATGGTCGCGATCATCCTGCATCGCCAGAACATAGCCGAAGGGCGCAAACCGCGCTACAAAGCGTTATGCCTGAACTGCCCGAAGTCGAAACTGTCCGCCGTGGCCTTGCCCCGCGCCTTATCGGCCGGCGAATCGCGCGTGTGACATTGCGCCGGCCCGATCTGCGTTTTCCCCTGCCTGCGGATTTCGCCGAACAGCTCACGGGCCGCCAGATTATCGATGTCGGACGGCGCGCCAAATATCTGCTGATCAGCTGTGAGGAAGGGGTCATCTTGCTGTCGCATCTTGGCATGTCAGGCCGCTACAGCTTTACCCCGACGGTGCCCGCGGGCCCACATGATCATGTACAATTCGACCTGTCGGACGGGACACAGCTTGTCTATTCCGATCCGCGCCGCTTCGGCTTTATGGATCTTATTCAGGATTCAACGGCGATCGATAACAATCGTTATCTAAAAGCTTTGGGTATCGAGCCGCTGGGCAATGGCTTGTCGGGCAGCTATCTGTCCGACATGTTGAAAGGGCGTAAAACACCGGTCAAATCGGCGCTGCTCGATCAGCGGATTATTGCCGGCATCGGTAATATCTATGCCTGCGAAGCCTTGTTTCGCGCGCGGCTTTCGCCACGGCGGTCGGCCCAGACGATTGCCGGCAAGCGCGCCGACAGGCTGGCCACCGCGATTCGCGACGTATTGCAGGACGCAATTGCCGCCGGCGGGTCGAGCCTCAAGGATTTCGCGGGCGCCGACGGTGCGCTCGGCTATTTTCAACATGGCTTTCAGGTCTATGATCGGACAGGGCAAGAATGTGTCACTGCAGGATGTGAGACGCAGATCCGCCGGATTGCCCAGGCCGGACGATCGACTTTTTATTGCCCCGCATGCCAGCGTTGAACATCACCGAACCGGCAATGGCCGGGCCTTGAAAAGCGGAGACATATTTTGGCGCGATTGAAAATGATGCTGCTGGCCTGCGTGCTGCTGCTGGCCCCCACGGGGCTGCGGGCCGAGGCTTTTTCGGAACTGGCGGAGGATCTGCCGCTGATGGCCGGGCTCACCGAATATCCCGGCCATGGGCTGGTATTCGACACACCGGCGGGCCGAATTGTCGAAACCTATGCAGGCGGCGAGTTGACAGCCGGGGCCATTCAACGTTTCTATCGCCAGACCTTGTCGCAGCTCGGCTGGACCGCCCAGGGCGTGGCCGGGATGCACTTTGTACGCGAGGATGAAATGCTGACAATCGACTTTCCGATCAGCCCGGCCGGCGAGACCGGCGACGCGATCCTCGTGCGTTTTCGAATTTCACCACGTCCGCAGGACTGACCTTTTCCCGAACCGGAAGACGGCATAACTGGCATGGACGGGACGTCTCAAGCGAATGCCTAAAGGAGCAGACAGCATGTCTTATGAGAATATCATCGTCGAAACGCATGGCCCGAGCCTGCTGATAAAGCTCAATCGGCCCGATGCGCTGAACGCGCTGTGCAACGATCTGATGAACGAATTGACCGAGGCGCTGGACGCGGCGGAAGCCGATGACAAGATCAAATGCATCGTGCTGACCGGTAGCGAGAAGGCCTTTGCCGCCGGGGCTGATATCAAGGAGATGCAGCCCAAAAGCTATATGGATGTGTTCAAGGAGGATTTCATCACCGCGAATTGGGAACGGGTCACCCGTTGCCGCAAACCGGTGATCGCCGCTGTGGCGGGCTACGCCCTTGGCGGCGGCTGCGAGCTTGCCATGATGTGCGACTTCATCCTGGCGGCGGATACGGCAAAGTTCGGCCAGCCGGAAATCAATCTTGGCGTCATGCCCGGCGCGGGGGGCACGCAAAGGCTGACCCGGTTTGTCGGCAAGTCGAAAGCGATGGAGATGTGCCTGACCGCGCGCATGATGGATGCCGGGGAAGCGGAACGTGCGGGGCTGGTCAGCCGGGTTGTCCCGGCCGACGATCTGCTGGATGAGGCACTGGCCGCCGCCGCAAAGATCGGCAGCCTGTCGGGCCCCATCGTCATGATGACCAAGGAATCGGTCAACCGCGCCTATGAAACCACATTAAGCGAAGGCGTGCGTTTCGAGCGGCGGCTGTTTCATTCGATGTTCGCAACCGAGGATCAGAGCGAAGGCATGGCCGCCTTTGCCGACAAGCGCACCGCGAATTTCAAGGATAAATGAGGTCGCCCGGCGCTTTGGCGCCGACCGCAAGAATGCCGGAAAATTTAGAATGACAGAAAAGCGGTGCGACCGGGCATCGCTTTTCTTTTTTTACCCTGGCCGCCACGCTGGGAGGACTTGATCGGATACGCTTTCAATTTGTATCGCACGGCCTGATCCGCCTATCCTGAGCGTTCGGAAATTGGCACGCAAAATTAAATCACGCCGGGGAGGGGAAGAACATGGCCGATGCAAAAGAAAGCCTGTCGCGCATCAAGGAAGATACAGGCTGGCTTGAACAGGTAACGGAAGCGGCGCTTGAGCCGGAGCTGCCGATTATCGATCCGCATCATCATCTGTGGGATTTTCCGGGTAATCGTTATTTCCTGGATGAATTGCTGGCCGATACGGGCGGCGGGCACAATGTCGTCGCCACCGTGTTTGTGGAATGCATGGCAATGTATCGCGCGGACGGGCCTGAGGCGTTACGGCCGGTGGGGGAGACCGAATTTGTGAACGGTGTTGCCGCACAATCCGCGAGCGGGATCTACGGGCAGACTGCGGCCTGTGCGGGGATCGTCAGCTTTGCGGATCTCGCGCTCGGGGATGGGGTCCGGCCTGTACTGGAAGCACATATCGCCGCGGCACCCGCGCGGTTTCGCGGCATCCGGCACGCGACAGGCTGGGATTCCCATGACGATATTCAGAATTCCCACACCCATCCGCCAGAAGGCCTGTTGGGGGACAGCAAGTTTCGCAAGGGGTTTGCCGCACTTGCCGATTACGGCCTGTCTTTTGATGCCTGGCTGTACCATCACCAGATCGCCGAGCTGACAGCGCTGGCACGCGCCGTGCCGGAGGTGCCGGTGGTGCTCGATCATTTCGGCGGACCATTGGGGATCGGGCCTTATGCCAATAAACGGGCGGAAATTTTCGCGCAGTGGCAAAAGGATATGGCGGCACTCGCTGAATGCCCCAATGTCTATGTAAAGCTTGGCGGCATCAATATGACGATCAACGGCTTTGGCTGGCACAAGCAAGATGCGCCGCCGAGTTCGGATGCGCTGGTCGCGGCAACCCGGGATTATTATCTGCACACGATTGATTGTTTCGGGCCGGCGCGTTGCATGTTTGAAAGCAACTTCCCGGTCGACAAGATGTCGTGCAGCTATGGCGTGCTGTGGAATGCCTTCAAGAAAATCGCAAGCGGGTTCAGCACATCGGAAAAGGCCGCTTTGTTCAAGGACAGCGCGGCGCGTTTCTACCGGCTCGAAGGATTCTAGCGCCCGGGGCTTGCAGGATGTATCTCCCCACCACCCCTTTCCGGGGGGTTTGAGATGCCGAAAGCCCGGGATCAGGGTCCGGGTTTGCGACCTGTCGCCACATCGATTGCCGTGCATAATGTATCGGCGATGCGCGCAAGTTCGGCCTCTGTTACAATGAAGGGCGGCCCCATGCAGACAATGTCGCGCTGACTGCCGGTGCCGCCTGGATAAAGCAGGACATCGCGTTCAAGCGCGGCGGCCACGACCTTTGCGGTGATCTGCGCCGCCTCGTCGAAACGGGCAAGTGTTTCTCTGTCCCGAACGATTTCAACCGCCCATAACAGGCCCTGTCCGCGAATTTCGGCGATATGGGGATGATCCTTGAGCTTGTCTTCCAGCATGGCGCGGAATTCGGGTTCGAGCCCGGCAACGCGGGCCACCAATTTTTCCTCCTCAAGGATTGTCAGCACCGCATGCGCCGCCGCACAGGCGGCCGGATGCGCCCCGTAAGTGTAAAACATCAGCGGCCAGCCGGCATCTTCGAGCGGCAGAACCACCTCATCACGCGCAAAAACCCCGACGATGGGCATATATCCCCCCGCAAGCCCTTTGCCCGACACGATGATATCGGGAACAAGCTGCCAGTGATCGGCGGCGAAATTGCGGCCCGTACGCCCGAACCCTGTCATCACCTCGTCAGCGATGATGTAAACCCCGTGCCGGTCGCAAATGTCACGCACCGCGGGCCAGTAATCGTCGGGGGGCACAATCGCGCCGCCGCTTGAACCGACAATCGGTTCGGCGATGAAGGCGGCAATGGTTTCAGGCCCTTGCTTGAGGATCAGCGCCTCAAGCGCGGCGGCCGCCTGCGCACCGCAATCGGGATCGAAACGCCCCCCCGGCGCGCGCAGCGGATAGCAGGCAGGCACGCGCAGAATGTCGGGAAACAATGTTTCAAGCCCTTGCCGGCGGGCGGCATGATCCCCGGCCGCCAGGGTCGTCAATGTGGTGCCGTGATAGGCGATTTCCCTGCCGATGAATTTCCGGCGTTCGGGACGCCCGGCCGCGACATGCGATTGCCGCGCCAGACGCATTGCCGCATCCATCGCTTCCGATCCGCCGCTGCTCAGATGCACCCGTTCGATCCCCCGGGGCAACCAGTTGTCGCGCAGCTTGCTGACAAGCATGGTGCGTTCAGGCGTCTCGAATGGCGGGGTGACATAGGTGAGCTGCTGCATCGCCTGCGCGGTCGCGGCGATTACCGCGTCGCGGCAATGCCCGACATTGATGACGATCGCGCCGCCGCCCGCATCAAGCACCGCACGCCCTGTATCGTCATAAAGATAGCTGCCCTTGGCGCGTACGAAGCGCCGCGACCAACCGGCCACGGGCACAAAAGGCCAAAGCGGTGCGTTCGAAATTGCCACGGGCCGATCTCCGTCTGCTTGCTGTCTGGATTACGCCGACGCCCTGGCTGCAAGCACACAAGCCAGAGCGGCGAAAACAGCACGCAGCATATGTCCGCGACCGGCAAAATGCACCTGTCTGCTTGACCACAGCCTGATAACATATGTTATTATTTTTTCGCGGTACCAAGCCATGTGGCGAAACCGCCCCGGATAACACTGATAACATTTGTTATCTATCTGCAAGGGAGACGGTGATTTGCCCACAGAGCGGCAACACGCACACGATGCCCGCGACCGCATTGCCCGCGCCTGCTGGCGGCTTGTCGCCGATCAAGGCATCGCCGCGATCAGCCTGCGCCAGATCGCTGCGGAAATGGCGGTCACGACGGGATTCCTGACCCGCTATTTCGATGCCAAGCAGCCCTTGTTGCTTCATGCGCTTGCGCGCGCATCCGACACCCTTGCGGCGCGGGCGGAAGCGGTGGTTGGCGACAGCGACCCGCAGCATATTCATGCCATGATGCAGGCGCTGCTGCCAGACGATGAGGAAACGCGGCTGGCATGGCATTTCTGGCTGGCAATGGGCGGCATGCAGGCAGCCCATACCGATTTCAGGGCCGCGCATCAGCATTTCCCCGACCGGTTGCGCCGCGTGCTGGTGGCGGTATTGCGGCAGGCGCAACAAGCGGGGCAGCTGCCCGCGCAATGCTATCCCGCATGGGAGGCCGATCTGCTGCTGGCGGGCGTATCAGGGCTGTGCGCGCAGATGATTGCGACACCCGAGCGGTTTGGCGACGCCAAATGTCAGGCATTGCTGACCATGCTTGTTCTGCGCATCGGCACGCAAGGCAGCCCACCGGGTGAATGACAGAATGCCCCCTTGTCAGCGCCAGGCCATCACGGTCGGCACACGTATAAGAGAAGGATCAGCAGCGCCGGTCACGCCGTGGTTTTGGGTGCAAGTTGCCGCACGCGGCTTTCGCGCCAGGTAATGAAGATACCGCTGCCCACGATCAGGGCTGCCCCCACCCAAACCCAGAAATCGGGAAAATCCCCGAACAG
>OBJS01000159.1_pt1 | contig 20929 bp, 12 predicted proteins | sample 1519851 | NCBI WGS metagenome assembly OBJS01 (sample SAMN03019806, study PRJEB22545) | beach sand metagenome | biome: beach; feature: sea beach; material: beach sand | place: USA: Municipal Pensacola Beach, FL | collected 2010-10-20 | depth 25-47 cm m
GGCACCAGGGCAACGAAGCCCTGGACTGGTGACCCTGCACACCCTCATTGGTGGGCGCCGCATACTCGATATGCCGGCGGGAGAGTTGTTGCCAAGGATTTGCTGAAATGAGTTGGAATTAAGTCGAGGCCATGAACCGCTCGCTGGGAATTTACCCAGGAGACAGTCACGTACGTTCTTGTATATTGACGCTCTGTTTTGTCTGATGCCTGGTCTCCATTGTGTCCAAACTTTCCGCCATCGGGAGATAAATTGTTTAGCAAGTCGTGGCGGTAGCTATGCCTAAGGTTCGACCAGGCTGATTCCTTACCGCGGTTTTCGATCAAGAAGGCGTCCAATTGATCGCCAACAACGGCGGGAATCTGGCTAAAATTGGCCAACTGATCTGATACAAATCGGACACGGACCATTCGGATACGGATAATGGAAGAGCTGACGCTGCAGATTGCCTCGACCGATATTGACTGGTCCCGGTTGCTGGAACCGGACATGATCCTGCGCATTGTGGCGCAGGTCTTCCTGTTAATTGCTTCGGCATTTTTCTCCGGTTCGGAAGTCGCGCTGTTTTCATTGTCGAAGGCAGAACTCACGCAACTTCGGCGCGAACGCAACCCCCAGGCCGGGACTTTATATGCCTTGCTGGATCAGCCGCGCCGGCTGATTATTTCCATCTTGTGCGGCAATGAATTTATTAATGTCGCTGCCGCGGCAAACATGGCGGCGATTCTGCTGGTGCTGGTGGACGAAGCTTCCGCCGCCTGGGTCAATATGCTGATCATGGTGCCGTTGCTGCTGCTGGTGGGTGAAGTGACGCCCAAGACCATCGCCATATCCGATCCCGTCGGTATCAGCACCCGGATTATCGCCAGACCGATGAGTGTCTGGCTGAAGGTGGTCGCGCCGCTGCGTTTTCTCGTGCGTTTCCTGTCTGACAAGTTGACGACGCTGTTCGTCGGCGAGGAAAAATCCCCTGGCAATATTATCCAGGTTGATGAGCTACGCACCCTGGTCAGGGATTTGCAGGAGTCGGGGGAGCTGAAACTGGAAGAACGCGTACTCGCCGACGCACTGCTCGAGTCCGGCGCAACTGAAGTCATCGCGGTGATGAAGCCCCGCACCCAGGTCGCCTTCGTCGACATCGCCCAGCCGCTGACTGCGGTCCGCGACAGCATGATCAGCTACCAGCAGCAGCGCATCCCCATTTATGCGGGACACCGGGACAATTTACAGGGTTTCGTCCATGCTGAGGACCTGATGGGCCTCTCTCTGGCGGGCGAAAATCTCGACGACCACCCCATCGAATCGGTACTACACCCCGTGGTGGTAGTCCCGCCCACCAAGCGGCTGGATGAAATGCTTGAATATTTCATCGCGCATCAGCAGCTGGCGGCCGTGGTGCTGAATGAATTTGGCGGCGTCGAAGGGATGATTTCAATTCGTGGGCTGGTTGAATCCGTCTTTGATCCACTGACCAGAACAGCATCCGCCGGCGAAGCGTTTGCCGGCTCCGATCCTGGCTACTACGAAGTGCCGGGGGAGATGAAACTCACCGCGTTTAACGATCTGACCAACTACGGCATCAGCGATCCGCGCATGACCACCATTGGCGGTGTGGTTTTCAGGCATCTGGATCGGCTGCCGCAGGAGGGGGATGAACTCATCGTCAACGGCGTTGAGATTCGTGTCGAGAAAATGCATGAGCACCGCATCGTGTTGCTCAGAGTGGCGCGCAGTGCGCCGGGCCGCAGTGGAGAAACCGAGAATGATTGACCTGCTCTGGATGATTCCCCTCATGGTCCTGCTGATGGCGGTGAAGGCTTTTTTTGCCGGTTCGGAAATTGCCCTGGTCAGTTCGGACAAGATCAGACTTCGTCATCGGGCGAGTCAGGGAGACAGCAAGGCAGCCGCCGTATTGAAAGTGGAACGGCGCCCGGAGCTTTCGCTGGCCACCACGCTCGTTGGGACCAATATCTCCATCGTCGCACTGACGACCCTGGGCACCATTCTCATGGTGCGTTTTTTCGGTGAGCAGGGCGAGCTCTGGGCGATCCTGATTTTTTCGCCCATCTTTCTGATATTCACCGAAGTGGTACCGAAGAGCATCTTTCAGCAAAACGCTGACCGGATCGCACCGCTGGTGGTCACGCCACTGCGCACGTTTATGTTCATCATCTTTCCGGTCGTCTACGGTTTTGCCCTGCTGGCACGGACCGCCGCGCGCCTGGTTGGCGGCAAGGGTATGCGGCATGTCTCCATGACCCGGGAAATGGTGCGCGCTGTGCTTGATCAGGCGGACACCGCCGGGGACGTCAGTTCCCTCACCTGGAACCGCCTGCGCAAGGCTTTTCAGCTGGCCGATGTGACTGTCGGCGAAGTGATGATCCCCCTCGCGGAAATGACCACCATAAACAAGCGAGACGCCACCGCGTCGGCAATTGCGCTGGCCTGTGGCAAAGGTCACTTTCGAATACCGGTTTATGATGACGAGGCCGGGGGTATTACCGGCGTGGTTGCGCTGAACGTATGGAAACTTCTACAACCGGGGATTGCCGAAACACCCCTTGAATCCCTCATCCACGAAGCGGAATTCGTGGTTGCGCAGCAACCAGTTTATGAGCTGCTGCCGATTCTCAAACAGCGCGAAGACCGGATGGCGATCGTGCTTGACGAGTTCGGCTCCGCAATCGGCATGGTCACCCTGGAAGATATTCAGGAAGAGGTGCTGGGCGATTTCGTTGGCGTGGGTTACAACATCCCCGGCTATGTTCACCGTACCAAGCATGGTATCAAGGCGCTGGACGGTGGCATCTATGAGCTGGATGGACGGGTGCCCATCTCCCATGTCAACGATCTGCTGGCGGTGAATTTGCCAAGCAAAGAGGCGCATACCATCGGCGGCTTCGTGACCGCTGAGCTTCGCCACCTGCCAGCCGTTGATGAAACGGTGGACGCCGGTGGCTACCGCTTTCGTATTGTTGACTCCGCAGGCCACTTCGTCAGGACCGTCCGCGCCGAACCCATTTGATATGTGTTTAAAACACCTTAAAGTGGGGAAAGCATGAATGTGCTTTCTGCGTTATTTGTGAGTGGTTTCCGGTCGGGTGCGAATCCGGCCGTGCTAGCTAGGGATAGTAAGTTTTCCTGGCTCAATATTAAACTGGCGGTATCGAAGTGCCAGGGTCGTATCGAATTACTCCTTTGTATTCAATTGCCAGGCTTTTTCGAGTAGCTCCCAAGCTTCCTCAGCGGTGTCCACTACCGTGAATAAACCTAGGTCCGCTTCATCAATAGCGCCTTCCGCGACGAGATGCTCGAAGTTTACCGTGTTCGACCAGTATTCCCGGCCCAGTAACAGCACCGGCATGGCACTGACCTTCCCGGTTTGCAGAAGAGTGAGCGTTTCAAATAATTCATCGAGCGTCCCAAAGCCACCCGGACAGGCCACGAGCGCACGCGCCCGTTTCAGGAAGTGCATTTTCCGTATGGCAAAATAATGGAAGTGAAAACAGAGTTCCGGAGTGATATAGGGGTTCGGGCGTTGTTCTCTGGGCAGTACGATGTTGAGACCCACGCTCTGTCCGCCGGCCTCGTAGGCGCCTCTATTAGCCGCTTCCATTAATCCAGGACCGCCTCCGGTGACCACTGAGTAGCTGCCACCCGGGCATTTTTCTGTACCGGATGTGATGAGCTTGGCCAGGTTTTTTACTTCTTCGTAGAACCGACTGTTGTGCAGAACTCTCTCGGCGATTCTGTATCTTGTATTAAGTGCCGCATTATCTGGTTGATTTTGCAGCGCCTGCCGCGCGGCCTCGAGGGCCAGTTCGGCATTTTGCCGTTCGGTAAATCTAGCTCCGCCAAAAATAACCACGGTAGCGTCGATTTTTTGCTCTGCCTGAACGATATCCGGTTTTAACCATTCCAGTTGCAGCCGAACGGCTCGTAATTCGTCTCTCAGCAGGAATTTTTCATCGGTGTAAGCGAGCTTGTAGGAATCGCTCTGAATGTTTTTCTCGCTGCGGGCAGCGAGTACGGCATCTTCTTCCGCACTTGGAAATAAATGGTGGCTATCGTGTCGAGAAGGCATAGGGTATGGCTCGTTGGTCGAAAAGGCAGTGGTGTCCCGTCAAAAGGTAATGGTTTCGCCGAGTTCGGGTATCAGACTGTTCCATCCAGTGCTGTCGAGACACTGTTTTAAGCGCTGCTTCGGGTTTTGCTCGCCGTGCACGAGGCATACTCGTGGACGCGGCGCTTTAAACTGGTTTGTCCAATCAATTAGTTGGGACTGACCGGCGTGCGCCGAAAAACCACCGAGGGTGTGGATTCGAGCGGCCACTGCAATTTCCTCGCCGGCCATTTTGAAAGTTTTGGCCCCATCCACCAGTGCTCTGCCCGGTGTGCCGAGCGCTTGATAACCGACGATTACAACATGGGACTGTTTGCGCCAGAGATTGTGTTTCAGATGATGACGAATCCGGCCACCGTTACACATACCGCTTCCCGCGATGATGATCGCGCCGCTCTCAATCCTGTTTAAAGCCATGGATTCCTGTGTCGAGACGGAGTAGCGCAATACAGGTAAAAAATTGTGCAAACTCCGCTTTCGGTAGGTCTGGCTCATCGCGCGTTTATCTTCTTCATTGTAAGCGTCCTGGTAGCGATGGTAAATCTCGGTAACCGCTATTGCCATGGGGCTGTCCAGATATACCGCCTGATGGCGTAGCTTGCCTTGCTGATACAGTTCTCCGAGCCGAAAAATAATTTCCTGGGTGCGACCGACTGCAAACGAGGGGATTAAAATATTGCCGCCATTGGTTGACGCCTCGGTAATAATATCTTCGAATTCCGCGAGGGTTTCAGCCATCGGCCTATGGTTGCGATCTCCGTATGTGGATTCCAGCAACAGAATGTCTGCTTGTTCGACTACTTCCGGATCCTTGAGTAGTGCCGCCGAGCTATTCCCGAGGTCGCCGGAAAATACCAGTTTTTTTTCCTCTTTTTCTTCCCGAATGAATATTTCTACGATCGCCGAACCCAATATATGGCCGGCGTCTAGAAAACGGATTTCGATATCTTCCGCGACAGGAGTTCGCTGGCGGTAATTAACACCGAAGCCCAGCGCCAGAGTCTGTTCTACATCGTCAACGTCGTATAAAGGGTGAATTTCCTCCCGTCGGGCCCGGCGGCGGCGCTTGTTTTCCCATTCTGCATCGCGTAACTGCAGGGATGCTGCGTCCTTAAGCAGGACGTCCAGTAGATCGAAACTGGCCCAGGTCATGTATATCGACCCACGGAATCCCTGCTTGTGAAGCAGTGGTAGACGTCCCGAGTGATCCAGGTGCGCATGGGATAGCACAACGGCATCCAGCTCTTGCGGATCGAAGGGCAGGGCTTTCAGGTTTTCTTTCTCAACCTCCCGACCGCCCTGGAATAACCCGCAGTCGAGTAAAACCTTGCTGCGCTCGGTGGAAAGCAAGTAGGCAGAGCCGGTGACGCCCTCAATCGCGCCATAAAAAGTGATGTTCGTCATTCTATTCCTCGTAGGTTTATGCAGGCTCAAAGCAAAACGCCGCTGTTCCGGCCAATATACGGTAAATGTCTAAAGGTGCGCGATCAATTCGGCTGGACCGGCTGGCGTCTTTGCCCTTGTATTGCTAACCATCGGAGCCGGTTCCCTCCGCCCGCGACAAGTGGTGGGCTAGAGCAGACAGAGTTCCGCATTATTCGGGTAAATGTGGGGATGTTTTCCAATGTTTGGTCTGTTAAAGGGTAGAGATAATACCGCCGGCGAAGAGGTATTACGGCGGCGGTATGGTCGTCGGGCCTATTGAAGTGAACAATCAATAAAGCCTTTAGTCAGAGTGTGTGTGTTGTTGGTCGAAAGACGATATTTACCTGCCCGTCCGGCTGAACATGATCATAACGCGAACCGGCCCAAGCAGCGGTTAATAAACTCGCATCACTAGAAATAGGCTTTAGTGACATACTGGTTCATCATCCGTTCTGTGTTAAAAAACGACCCGTTAATGGCAATTGCGTTGCGCATCACTGAAATATAATTGTCCCGGTCCTGGTAGTACATCGGCATAATGATATTCTCCAGTTTTGAATAAAGGATATCGACTTCGCTGGCGGTTATCTCGCTGGCGCTTTCGCCGTGCGGTTCGGAGTTGCCGATGGCCCACCCGGTGACGCCCTCAATACAGCCTTCGACCCACCAGCCGTCAAGGATGCTCAACGAGGGCACGCCGTTGATGGCCGCTTTCATGCCGCTGGTACCGGAAGCTTCCATCGGCGGCAGTGGCGTGTTGAGCCACAGGTCTACGCCGGCTGTCATTATCCGGCCTATATCCATATCGTAGTCGGGTAGATAGGCGACGCGAATAAAGCCATTAAGGTTGCGGGCGATTTCGAAGATATCGCGAATCAGCGCCTTGCCGGATTGATCTTTCGGATGTGCCTTTCCACTGAAAACAATTTGTAGAGCGCCGCAGTGATCGATGATTTTTCTCAATCGGTCAATGTCGGAAAAAATCATGGTCGCGCGCTTGTACTGGGTGGCGCGTCGGGCAAAACCTAGGGTCATGACCTGCTGATCCATTCCTATATTGCAAACCTTATTGATATATTCCATCAATGCCCGTTTGGCAGCCTGATGAGCCTGCCAGATATCTTCCTTGTCGATGCTGATAGCATTTCTAAGCCCCGCATTATCAACTCGCCAGTCCGGTATCTTTCGATCGAACAACGTACGCATGGCGTCGCTTGCCCAGGTGTGTACGTGGATACCATTTGTGATTGAATCTATGGCGTAACCGGCGAACATTTTTTGCGATGTTTGCCGGTGCTTTTTCGCAACACCGTTGATGTAGTGACTCGAGGATAAGGCCAAATATGTTAGGTTTAACTCCTGTTCACAACACAGTTCATCAGCGCATTCCTGAAACGGATTGCACTGTTTTAATACGCGGAAAGCCATGTCTGCCGGGAATCTGTCGTGGCCTGCCGCAACCGGTGTGTGTGTCGTAAATATGCATTGCTGGCGAACTTCGTTAATTTGTTCTGGGGTTGTTTGTGCAGTGCCCTGTTGGCGGGCGAGCTCCTGCATCAGTTCAAGCACGAGCAGGCTCGAGTGACCTTCATTCATGTGGTAGCGCTCGATTCCGTTATGGCCGAGAGCCCGTAGTATTCGTATCCCGCCAATACCCAGGATTGCTTCCTGGCAGAGCCGGTAATAATCGTCGCCGCCATAGAGGTGATCGGTCAATTTGCGGTCAAACTCAGTATTGTCGTCGCAATCGGTATCGAGGAGATAGACCGATACCGCCTGTCCACTGAATCCGGAAATGTCATACCGCCACGCACGAACTTTAACTTCCCTGTCTTCCAATTTGACGGAAATCCTGGCGTCAACCGGCGCAAGATAATCGCCGACCGGCCACTGCACAGACTCTTCTGTTTGGTTGCCGAGGTCATCCAGGCGCTGGCGAAAGTAACCCTTGCGGGATAACAGCGTGACTGCTACTAACGGCAGACCAGCGTCTGCCGCGGAGCGAAGCGTATCTCCGGCCAATACACCCAGGCCTCCGGAATAGGTCGGAATCGCCGACTCCAGGGCAATCTCCATGGAAAAATAGGCAATGCTGGCGTTTGTCATCCGCCGAGCCTCAAGTAGTCTCGGTATCGAAATAGGGCCATTTCCAGTGGCGAATTTCAGGCATATCCTCCCCGTGATGGACAATGTATTGCTTGTGCTCAATCAATTTGTTGTGCATTAACTGCTTCAGGTGGGCTGCACGCGAGCCCAGCTGTGGCACCCGGTCGATTACATCACTGACCAGGTGAAAGCGATCGAGGTCGTTGCGCACCGCCATGTCGAACGGCGTGGTGGTGGTGCCTTCCTCTTTGTAGCCGCGCACGTGCAGGTTTTTGTGGTTGGTGCGGCGGTAACAGAGGCGGTGGATCAGATAGGGGTAGCCGTGAAAGGCGAAGACGATCGGCTTATCGGTGGTAAACAGGGTGTCAAAATCTTTGTCACTGATACCATGGGGGTGTTCTTCCTCCGGTTGCAGTGTCATTAAATCCACTACGTTGACCACCCGCACCTTGATTTGCGGCGCGTGCTGCCTGAGCAGGTCTACTGCCGCCAGGGTTTCCATCGTGGGGACATCGCCGGCGCAGGCCATCACCACATCCGGGTCGCCATCCTGGTCGTTGCTGGCCCACTCCCAGAGTCCGATACCAGCGCTGCAGTGTTTGATGGCGGCATCCATATCCAGCCATTGGGGCTGATGTTGTTTGCCGGCGACGATGATATTTATAAAGTCCCGTGAGCGCAGGCATTTGTCGGTGATATATAGCAGGGTGTTGGCATCGGGGGCCAGGTAGACGCGAATAATACTGGCTTTTTTGTTGACTGCGAGATCGATAAAGCCGGGATCCTGGTGAGAAAAACCGTTGTGATCCTGGCGCCAGACATGGGATGTCAGCAAATAGTTCAGCGAAGCAATAGGCCGCCGCCAGGGGATTTCCTTGCTGACTTTTAGCCATTTGGCATGTTGGTTAAACATGGAATCGACGATGTGGATAAAGGCCTCGTAGCAGGAAAACAGTCCGTGACGACCGGTCAACAAATAGCCTTCCAGCCAGCCCTGGCAGGTATGTTCGGAAAGTATCTCCATCACCCGGCCATCGGCCGCGAGGTGCTCATCCTCCGGTAAGCGTTCGGCCATCCAGCTGCGCCCGGTCACCTCGAACAGGGCGCCGAGGCGGTTGGATGCGGTTTCGTCAGGCCCCATCACGCGAAAATTCCGGTGCGCCATATTTTCCAGCATCACATCCCGTAGATAGGTGCCCATCACGCGGGTTGATTCCGCTTCGGTTTGACCGGGATGATCGACGGCGACTGCGTAGTCCCGGTAGTCGGGCAGCTTCAGTTCCCGCAGCAGTTGGCCACCGTTGGCGTGGGGATTAGCACCCATACGTAGAGGGCCCTTCGGTACGAGGGACTTGAGCGACGGGATCAGTTGTCCGTTGTCATCAAACAGTTCTTGCGGGCGGTAGCTGAGCAGCCAGTCTTCAAGCAGGGTGAGATGTTTGGGATTGTTGTGGACGTCTGAAAAGGGCACCTGGTGCGAACGCCAGTAATCTTCGCTTTTCTTGCCGTCAACTTCTTTCGGTCCGGTCCAGCCCTTGGGGCTGCGCAGCACGATCATCGGCCAGCGCGGCCTTTCTACCGGCGCCTCGGAGCTGGATCGCGCTGCCGACTGAATCGCCTGGATGTCGCTGATGACCTGATCCATTATTGCCGCCATGCGTTGATGCATGGCTTCGGGTTCCGACCCCTCGACAAAATAGGGGCGATAACCGTAGCCGATAAACAGGCTTTCGAGTTCGTCGCCAGGCAGTCGGGCTAACAGGGTGGGGTTGGCGATTTTGTAGCCGTTGAGGTGCAGAATCGGGATAACGGCACCATCGCGGGCGGGGTTGAGAAATTTATTGGAATGCCAGGCAGTGGCCAGAGGGCCGGTTTCTGCCTCACCATCGCCGACCACGCAACAGGCAATCAACTCAGGGTTATCGAATACCGCTCCATAGGCATGGGACAGCGCATAACCCAGCTCTCCTCCTTCGTGAATGGATCCAGGCGTTTCGGCAGTCACGTGGCTGCCGACACCGCCGGGAAAGGAGAACTGCCGAAACAGCTTTTCCATGCCTTCGGCATCTTCACTCAGATTGGGGTAGAACTCGCTGTAACTGCCTTCCAGCCAGGTGTTGGCGACCAGCCCGGGCCCGCCATGACCGGGGCCGGCGATGTAGATCATATTCAGTGCGTGGGCCTTGATCACGCGATTGCAGTGGGCGTAGATGAAGTTTAATCCCGGTGTCGTGCCCCAGTGCCCGAGTAAGCGCGGCTTCACATGTTCCTTTTTCAGCGGCTCGCGCAGAAGCGGATTATCGAGCAGGTAAATCTGCCCCACCGACAGGTAGTTGGCCGCGCGCCAGTAGGCATCGATCTGTTGCAGAGCCTCGGCATCCAGAGGGTTTTTGGCTGCTTCCTTTGATCGCTGCTTGCTCATGGTTTCCCTCCAGGGTATAGACTTGTGGTTTGGATTGAGTCACTGGTTTTTCTGATCTAGCGCGGCAAGGGATTGGCGAGCGATTTCCCACTCTTCCCGGGTGGGGATGACCAGTATTTTTGCCGTGCTGTCCGGGCTGTGGATTTCGATCATAGCCTGGCCGGATTGCGTATTCTTGGCAGCGTCCAACCGAATCCCCAATGGACTCAGGCTCTCCACCACCTCGGCCCGCAAGCGGGTATCGTGTTCGCCGATACCGCCAGTAAAGATCAGCGCATCAACACCTCCCAAGGCGAGAAAGTACGCGCCGATATATTTTGTCATTCGATACCGGTAAAGCGCCAATGCCTGCTGTGCATCCGCGTCGCCATTCGTTGCGCGGCTGCGAACCTCGCGCATATCCGCGCTGCCGCACAGTCCTTTGAGTCCGCTTTCATGGTTTAGCAGGTGATCGATCTTTTCGACAGATAGTTTGCTCTTTTGTGCGAGGTAGAGTGCAACGCCGGGATCAATGTCGCCACAGCGGGTGCCCATCACTAATCCCTCCAGCGGCGTCATGCCCATAGAGGTGTCGACGCAGCGCTCGCCTCGCACGGCCGCGATGCTGCTGCCACTGCCCAGGTGCAGTGAGATCAGCCGTGCCGGGCGATATGGCAGTCCGAGCCGCGCGCTGGCCTGGCGACACACGTACTGGTGCGAAATGCCGTGAAAGCCAAAGCGGCGAATGCCAAAGCGCGCAACCAGTTCAGCGGGTAGTGCATATTGAGCCGCATGCGCTGGCAAGTCATGAAAAAATGCGGTGTCGAACACGGCCACCTGTGGGACAGTGGGTAGCGCTTCACGGACGCTACGAATAAGTTCCAGGTTAATCGGGTTGTGCAATGGTGCCAGTGCTGTGCAGGCTTCGACGCCTTTGATCACCGCCTCGTCAATGACCTGTGCGGTGGTATAGCGGGTGCCGCCATGGACCACCCGATGCGCCACGCCCGTCAGAGCCTGCCGCGTTGCGGGCGCAAGAAAGTCGTATTCCACCCAGGCTAAAATTTGCCTTAACGCAGCACCGTGATCGGTGATGGCTGCGGGGCAAAGTGTGTCGTTCACTGGCGCACCCTGACGGAACAGTCGGGCCTCGCTGCTGGCCTCGCCAATGCGCCCGATCTGCCCGCTTAATATGGGTTCCTGATTGACGCTGCCGTGCGCCGCAAACAGTGCAAATTTCAGCGATGAACTGCCGCCATTGAGACTCAGCACATAGCGTGTTCCACTCATGCTTAACCACTCGCTGCTGGACTAAAACGCCGCAACAGATATTTTTCGCATTCCACCAATACCAGCACCGAGAGCGCAACCAGCAGTATGCGCAGCCAGGCTTCGCCACCGATCGCGGCAGTCTGAAACAGGGTCTGCATGGGTGGCAGGTAGGTAAAGGCGAGTTGGATGATCAGCAGAATGCCGATTGCATAAAGCACGTAGCGGTTACCGGTCAGCCCTGCCCGGGTCAGGGAGGGGGCCAGTAAATAGCGGGCGCTAAGCAGGTAAAACACTTCGAACATCACCAGCGTATTAACCGCCACCGTACGCGCCACCTCGATGGCGGCCCCTTGTTCCCGCTCCCAGACAAACAGGCCGAAAGTGCCGGTGACCAGGATCAGCGAGACGAAAACCACCCGCCAGATCAGAAAGCCCGACAAAAGTGGCTCACGCGGGTCCCGGGGCGGACGCCGCATCACGTCGCGCTCAGCGGGTTCGAAGGCCAGGGTCAGCGCCAGCGTCACTGCAGTGATCATGTTGATCCATAAAATCTGCGCGGCAGTGATGGGCAGCATACGCCCCATGACGATGGCGGCGATAATGGTCAGGGCCTCGCCGCCGTTGGTAGGCAAAATGAACAGGATGGATTTTTTCAGGTTGTCGTAGACGGTTCGACCTTCTTCCACCGCGTGCACAATGGTGCTGAAATTGTCGTCGGTGAGCACCATTTCCGCCGCCTCCTTGGCCGCCTCAGTGCCCTTCTGGCCCATCGCCACCCCGACCTCGGCGCGCTTCAGGGCCGGCGCATCGTTAACGCCATCGCCGGTCATCGCCACGACGTCGCCAGCGGCCTGCAGCGCGGTGACCAGTTGTAATTTTTGCTCGGGCGAGACCCGGGCGAAAATCTCATGTTCTTTGACGACCTCGCGCAACTGCGAAGCATCGTAACGCTCCAGATCTACGCCACTGATTGCGCCGTTACCGTCACCGATTCCCATCTGTTTGCCGATGGCACTGGCGGTACTGGCGTGATCGCCGGTGATCATTTTGACGCCGATACCGGCACTGCGGCAGGCCTTTACTGCAGCGATGGCCTCTTCACGCGGGGGGTCAACGATGCCGACCACCCCAAGCAGGGTCAGTCCGTACTCGACGTCGGCAAAGTTAAGACTTTGCTGGCCGCTGGGCATGACTTTGAAGGCGATGGCCAACAGCCGCTGTCCCCGAGACGCCATTTGTTCCATGGTGGTTTCCCAGTAGGCGTGGTCGAGGGGGGCGTCCTCACCATCCATGCGCTGTAGATGACACATGTCGAGAATTTTCTCCGGCGCTCCCTTCAGGTAGGCAAAGCCGTGGCCGGTGTGGTCGTGGTGCAGGGTCGCCATAAAGCGGTGCTGGGATTCGAAAGGAATCGCATCAATGCGAGGATATTCTTCCTGGTAAAAGTGCGGCTCCATACCGGCCTTCATTGCCAGCGTCACCAGCGCTCCCTCGGTGGGATCTCCCTGCAACTGCCACTGCCCAGCGCTCTCTTTTAGTGATGCGTCATTACAAAGCAGTGCTGCCTGGGCGATCTCCCGCAGCAGGGGGAGTTCGTCCACCGTGACAGCGCGGCCATCGAGGTTAAAGCCACCTTGTGGGGCGTAACCCACGCCAGTCACTTCACACCAGCCCGCGCCACTGGCGACAGTCTGTACGGTCATTTCATTGCGGGTCAGCGTGCCGGTTTTATCCGAGCAGATCACCGTCACTGAGCCGAGGGTTTCCACCGCTGGAAGGCGGCGAATGATGGCGTTTTTCCGGGCCATGCGCTGCACACCAATGGCTAAGGTAATGGTCATGATGGCGGGCAGACCTTCGGGAATTCCGGCCACCGCCAGACCGACGGCAGCGAGAAACATTTCACCAAGGGGATAATCGTGGACAACGACGCCATAGGCGAGGGTAGCGGAGGCGATTACCGCGATTGCGCTCGTCAGCCACCTGGCGAAGCTGGACATCTGCCGCAACAGTGGCGTGGTCAGCATGGGCACTTCCCGCAGCAGGTGGCTGATACGGCCAATCTCCGTGTTCTCGCCGGTGGCGATGACCATCCCCTGGCCCTGCCCATAGGTGACCAGAGTCCCGGAAAAGGCCATACATTTGCGATCACCGATCACCGCCTGGACCGAGACTGCTTCAGTGTTTTTATCGACTGGCAACGACTCGCCGGTGAGCATCGCCTCGTCTATGCGCAACTCTCGGTTTTTAAACAGGCGTACATCCGCCGGCACCTTGTCGCCGGACTGCAGCAGTACCACGTCTCCGGGTACCAGCTGCTCGGCGGGCAAGGTGACGAACTGGCCATCGCGCTTCACCGTGGCGTGCTGGGAGAGTAGTTGACGAATGGCATTCAGTGCTTCCTCGGCCTTGCCCTCCTGAATAAAGCCGATCAGCGCGTTGATAATCACCACACCAAAAATAACGCCACTGTCGACCCAGTGACCGAGCAACAGCGTGACCAGCCCGGAGCCGAGCAGCACGTAAATCAAGACATTATTGAACTGCGCCAGAAACCGTTTTAGCGCGCTTTTGCCCTCCGCGGGTCGCAGGCGATTGCTGCCGTAAGTACGGAGTCTTGTTTCTGCTTCTGTGGCAGCGAGACCGTTGGCTGTGGAGTTGAACGCTGCAAATACGGTGTGTGCAGATTGCGCGTGGCAGTCGATGGGTGCTTTGGCGTTGGGTTTATCCATGCTGGTACGTGGTCACCTCTTCGATATTTGGTGATCTCAGTTGATACTGAGATAAGTAATGGCCCCGATGTAAATCAACAAAATTATCAGACTTTCCATACCAATGTTGGCAAAGCCTTTGCGCTCGCGGTACATCAATCCAAGCAACAGGGTGCAATTCATCAACATAGCGGTGCCTAACCAGACCGACTCCTGCCCTGAAATCGCCTGATAGATCGAACCATCACGATAAAACAGGTCAGCGACGGCAACGAACAGCGTATCAAAAGCATTGCCACCGACAATATCGCCGACTGCCAGTGCCAGGGCTCCCGCACGAATGGCTGTAATAGCAATCACAAGTTCGGGTAGTGAGGTGGCGCACGCGACAAAGATGCCACCGATGATCCCCGCCGACAATCCGGCATGTTCGACAATTGCCATACCGGACGTGGCGATGAGCCAACCGGACAGGCCGACCACTAGTGAGCAGCCGAGGAATTTAAAGATGAGGGGTGCTAGACCTACCGAGCCGGGTTGCACGACGCGAGAGACCCGCTGCTCGCGCACCGTGCCATACGACCTGCGTGGTAACCACATGGGTTTTTGGTGGGTGTCGACCAGCATTTTAACGGTAAAGAGATAGGCTGCGATCAATAGCAGCGACGCGGGATGAATGGCGAGAAAACTGATGTCCGGCACGGTAAATGCCACCAGCAGCAGACACAGCAGTAGCATCAGTTGCGCGGACATCATCATATTTTCCACCGAGGCCGCGGCAAACTCCAGATTGGCCTTGCGATAAACCAGGTCGGCCAGTACCAGAAACAGGGTTTGCGCCGCTATGCCGCCCAGGGAATTGCTCACGGCGAGGCTGGCATGGCCCTGTGACGCGGCGGTGACCGAAGCGATGATGCCGGATAGCGAGGTCGCGGCACCGATGAAAACTGCTCCGGTAAAGGCTTCGCCGAGACCGCTCGCCTGGGCCAGGTCGCGGGCCACATAAGTCATCTTGACACCGAAAAACCCGATAAATGCCGCAGCAATGAGAAATTGTCCGGTGATGACCGCTATAGAGTATTCAGTAGCTAAGGTATGCACCATCTTCAGTGTTTAACATTGTAGGCAGGGCTGCCCCCATATACTGATCCCGATAAGTTATTGGGTGACGGCGGGCGTCTTGCCTGTTGGCGCAGTCGCCTGGGCAGCGGCCACGGTCTGGCAGGCTTTGACATATTGTCGAACCATTCTGCGGAAAGCGCCGAGTTCCCTTAACAAAATCTCCATCGTGTGCGGTTTGATGTGCTGTTGCTGTCCTTCGGTGACGGCAAACAGGCGGGTTTCTCGGTAGCCGCGTTCGAAGTCTGCACGTGGTCCGGAGTCCGGTGGTGCGTCGTTGCGGGAAGCCATGGCAGTTCTATGCTGGGTTACCAGATTCAAAGCCTGCTGAATAAAGGCGTTCAAGCCGTGTTGTTGCTCGGGGGATAAATCTCGCGAGAGCCCGATCAGTTTGCCGCCGGTGTGGAGGTTGTCCAGACAATTGCTGATGTGGAGGTTGGTCTCGATCGCATCCCGGAAGGCGTCGGCGATTTCTCCGGGCAGAGGCTGCTGGGAGCACTGAACGATAGCGGCGTTGATTTCTGAGAGCGCGGTACGCAGGTCTTCAGTCCGCGTTTCCGACGGCGGTGTAGAACTCCGCAATAGTTGTTCTATCAGGCCGGCAATTTCTTCAAGTACTCGTTGCTGTTCGAGAAGGGTTGCATTTAGCGCCAGATCGGGCACCCCAAGAATATTGTTGTCGAGATATCGCAGCCTGGCAGTTTGCGTTTCGCTTTGCGTAAACAGGCGCTTGAGCCGGACGGTCATAGCGGGCTCCAGAGGCACCATCAAAGCGACGCCGAGCAGGTTGAATGCGGTGTGAAACAGCGCCAGCGATACGGCCGGGTTGGGGTCCATTTTCATGGCCTGTTGCAACCATGCAACGGCGCCGATAAATGGCGCCAGCACAATCAGTGCGACCGTGGCGGTTATGATGTTGAACAGCATATGTGCGACTGCCACTCGACGGGCATTGGCGGTCGCTTTCAAAACTGCGAGCAATGCAGTTACCGTGGTGCCGATATTGGCGCCGATAACTGCTGCCGCGCCTGCGGCCAGCGTTACGGTTTCTGTCGATACCGCAGTTAGTACAATAGCCATTGCGGCGCTCGACGATTGCATAACCGCGGTCAACAACAATCCCAATACCAGCATGAGCACAATGCTGGCGGCATCTCTGCCGGAGAAGGCGGACAAATCCACGGTGTGTTCGAGTGAGGAAAAAGCCCCCTGTAAAATCTGCAAGCCCAGCAGTAACAAACCAAATCCCGCGAGCGCGCCGCCGGCGGATCGAAAACGGACGCCCGCGCTGAACAAATGCAACAGCGCGCCGACGCCTATCGCAGGCAGAGCGAAGGCATCGACCTTAAATTTGAACCCGATGATGGCCACGATCCATGCCGTCATTGTGGTGCCGACATTACTGCCGAACACCACCCAAAGTGAGCGCGACATATCGAGAAGGCCGGCATTGATAAAGCCGATCACCGCTACGGTTACTGCGCTCGAAGACTGGACCACTGCAGTCAAAGAAAAGCCCGAGAAAAACGAACGCAGCCGGGTTGTCGTCCACCGGGCCAGTATTTGGCTGAGGGCAGAGCCGCCGGCAAGTTTCAAGCCTTCGGTCAACAGCCACATGCCCAGGAGAAACAGACCTAGACCGCCGCTAAACCCTGCTACTGTGCTCCACGAGAGCATACCTAACCACTCCTTACTACAGTTGGTTCTCAAGGTTGAGGTTTTAAATTCAGGGCGTTTTATCGCCCTCGCGTATTCAACATCTTGCACCTCTCCGCTGTAAACCCGAAATAACCGCAGCTCCGCTTCCTGGCAATCCGTATTCCCCGGGGGCGGCATCGATGCCGCCTACGATGTATGGTCGGGTCAAGCGGGTGATAAGCGAATTGGTTAATGCAGGCTTAAAAGTTACACCAGACTAGTGGCTGTTTGCTTGACGATGCACAACTAACGGGCCACGGATGCAGATCCCCCACACGAGCGATAGATAGATGCTATAAAATCCACCGCGCTTTAACGGTGGCGACAAGGCGTGTCGCCGTTTCTAATTTCGATGTTTGTCTAGGAGCTGATGGAATTCATGTCGATCGAAGCGTTGGTGTGGGTAGGAATATTTTTCTGCCTGAGTCAGTCTGCCATGTTTTCCGGGCTTAATTTGGCCATGTTTGGCATAAGCCGGTTGCGTTTGGAGGCCGAAGTGGCTACGGGTAGTTCGGCGGCAAAAAAAATCCTCGCCATGCGCCAGGATGCTAATTTTCTGTTGACGACCATCCTGTGGGGTAATGTCGCCATCAATGTTCTATTAACGTTGCTCTCGGATTCGGTTATGGCCGGCGTCAGTGCTTTCCTGTTCTCAACCTTCGCCATTACTTTTTTCGGAGAAATCACACCGCAAGCTTATTTTTCCCGTCATGCCCTGAAGATGGGTGCCTTGTTGTCTCCCGTGTTGCGCATCTATCAGTTCATATTGTTTCCCTTTGCCAAACCCTCGGCGCTGGTACTGGACTGGTGGCTGGGCAAGGAGGGCATTCAGTATTTTCGCGAGCACAATCTACGTGAGGTGATAAAAAAACACATCGAAGCGGAAGAAAGCGACATTGGCAGAATCGAGGGTCTGGGCGCGCTTAATTTCCTGGCTTTCGATGACTTACAGCTGCTTCAGGAAGGCGAGCCGGTACATCCGGAGAGTGTATTGCAGTTTCCCTTCCTCGACGGGAAAGTCCAGTTCCCCGCGTTTAAGGCCGCCGCGGATGACCCCTTTGTCAAACAAGTCAGTGCCTCCGGTAAGAAGTGGGCAATCATCACGGACGAAATGCAGGAGCCGCGGCTCGTGATGAATACCAACGCTTTTTTGCGCAGGCTTTTTACCGCGGGAGCCTGGGTGGATCCGCTCGACTATGTCCACGAGCCCGTGTTGATACACGATGAAAAAACCCTTCTGGGCAAGGTCGTCAGCCGACTAAAAGTGAATTCATCCCGGGTCGGCGATGATATTATCGACCAGGATTTGATTCTGGTGTGGGGGCGGCAGAAAAGAATAATAACGGGTGCGGATATTCTCGGGCGTTTGTTACACGGTATTGCCCTGCCGGCTGGAGAAGTACCGGCTGAAAACAATGGGCATGCCGGTAAAGTGTCTAGACGCCAGTGACGCCTCGAACCCGTTAATATGATGACCAAAGCCAGGCCTTGGCAAAATCGGCAACATGCTGTGGTGGGAGTAAACCAACAGTGAGTGAATTACCGCGAAATGTCCGTTTGTTGACAGCGTGCCAGGCGCTGACTATGTCGATCGCCTCTTTTGTTGTCTTTGTCGGCAGCATTATCGGCAAGCAGCTCTCCCCGCAACCGCATTATGCCACCTTGCCGGTCGCGGCCTTTATCGTAGGATCTGCTGTGGCGACACTGCCGGTGATATACGCTATGCGTGCAGTGGGCAGAAAATCGGTGTTTATCGCTTGTGCATTGATAGCAGCGGTTGGTGCCCTGGTTGCGATTCACGGTTTAAAAACAGAGAGTTTCTCGGTGTTTCTAGTTGCCGTCGTCCTCCTTGGTATCGGTCTGGCTGCCGGTCAACAGTATCGCTTTGCTGCCATGGAGAGTGTTGCCCCCGAGGACATGCCGCGAGCCGCATCGCGCGTGCTGATAGGCGGTATCGTCGCTGCCTTTTTGGGGCCCGAGCTGGCGGTCCGCGGTGCGGACTGGTTGGCTGTGCCTTACGCGGGTTCGTTCATGGTTCTGGCAGGTTTGGTGAGCGGGGTAGCGTTGTTGATGTTCTGGTTTATCGAGCCGAAAGCCGCGGCAGCAGTGGAGCACGATACCCGGCGGCCGTCATCGATATTGTTGGCACAACCGGTGTTGTGGGTCGCGTTGTTGTCCGGCGCTGCAGGCTACGCGGTTATGAGCCTGGTGATGACCGCGACGCCCTTGCATATGCATTTCGAGCAGGGGCACGATTTGCTCGACACCAAGTGGGTGATACAAAGTCATATCGTCGCTATGTTTCTGCCGTCGTTTTTCGTGCCCTGGATCGTGCGGCGCGTGGGGGAGGTGGGGCTGATCAGCCTGGGCGCAGCTGCTTTGTTGTCGATGGTCGCGGTAGTCTACGCGCGCTACGAATTTCACAACTACTGGTCTGCGCTGGTGTTGCTCGGCGTTGGCTGGAATTTCCTGTTTGTCGGCGGTACTACGTTGTTGCCCCGAGCCTATCGAGAAGCGGAAAAATTCAAAGTTCAGGCTTTTAATGACTTTTCTATCTTTGCTGTACAGGCGATCTCCGCGCTCGGTGCCGGCTGGATACTCGCGAGTTACGGGTGGCAGGTTCTGCTCCTGCTCACCATCCCCATTCTGGGTCTGTGGGCCTGCGTCCTGTTGCACTGGTTGCGGTCTCAGCGCAGTCACGCTTCGGCCGTGCGGGGCACACAGCCCTAGCGTACTGGCGCGGGCATGTCGCTCGAAAATTCTCAACAGCGTCATCCAGTTCTAGGCCCGTGTAATATTAAGGTCCGGTCATCCTGCGCGGTTCTGTGCCGCGCGGCTAACCCGCCATGGCGTTCATGGCCGTCTATCCTGTCTATCGCACATTCCTGGCAGCAAATTCCTGGCCGCCGCCCGGCACTATTTTAAGCCAGGTGCTATCGGTAATTGGTCAAGCCGGTCATGCAAACGCAACAAATTGTAAATTTTTTCGTCACGAAACGGTCACCACTACCTGCGAACGTTTCGCCATCGACCCAACCCAATGAAATACGGAGGCAGGATAGATGGCGCACGACGAAGAAGTCACGAATAAATCAGGCAATCGCCCTTTTGAAGATGTCCTTGAAGTGAACATGTCCCGCCGCACAATTATGCGCGGTGGTCTGGCATCTGCGGCGACCTTTTTCGCCGCGTCGAATCCGGCAATTGCCGGTGGTTTTAAGTGGCGGGGGTTTGGCAAAGACTTGATTGATTTTGAACCGGTGCCCGTTGCTTCAGGGAACGGCCCAGTTCCCGTGATTTCGGAAGACTACGAGTACCAGGTTTTAATTCCCTGGGGGGATCCCCTCGAGCCCGGCGGTCCTTCCTACACGGGTGACCCATCGACGCGTCCCACAGCCGCCGAGCAGGCGGAAATGATCGGTATCGGCCATGATGGTATGTGGTATTTCCCCATTAAGAATGAGCATGCGCCGCGCTGTGGCTGGAATCACGGCTGGAACGAGTGGGATGATTTTGATGATTGGCACCGCAACAACCGCCATCATCGCTACGGCAACCATCATGGCATGCTGTGCATCAACCATGAGTTCGGCAGGAATCCTCACGTATTGAATAAGGACCAGCCAGAAAATCTCGAGGATGTGAGGCTTTCCCAGCACGCCCACGGCGTAGCAGTGGTTGAGTTGAAGGAGCGTTTCGGCACCTGGTCGCAGGTCGAAAGCGAACGAGCCCGGCGCATCCATGTGAATTCACCTATGGAATTCAGTGGTCCTGCCGCCGACAGCGAACTCCTCAAAACCGCAGCCGGCAACAACCCGCTTGGTACGGTTAACAATTGCTCCAGTGGTTACACTCCCTGGGGTACCTACCTGACCTGCGAGGAAAACTTCAACGGGTATTTCGGCGCTACCGATAATAACAACACCTGGGTGCCCACCCCAGGCCAGGAACGATACGGTTTCTCCAGCACTGGATTTAATTACGGTTGGGAGAAATTCGACTCGCGTTTTGACCTTTCCAATCCGGAATACGCTAACGAAGAAAACCGCTTTGGCCAGACGATGCGGCCACCTC
>OBJS01000160.1_pt1 | contig 20917 bp, 19 predicted proteins | sample 1519851 | NCBI WGS metagenome assembly OBJS01 (sample SAMN03019806, study PRJEB22545) | beach sand metagenome | biome: beach; feature: sea beach; material: beach sand | place: USA: Municipal Pensacola Beach, FL | collected 2010-10-20 | depth 25-47 cm m
AGGCGCCCGAGCAGATCCTCGCTGCTCAGACCCACCGCAGCAAGTAGCGCCGCCGGCCACGAGACCATATGTTTCAACACCAATGCCGCGACGACAACTGCCACGACTGCCACCATGGACGCTATCGATGCCCATACCATCATCGGGTTGACGTCGCTCATTCGAACCAGCAACAACAGCGGCAATATGGCCCACATTGCGAGCAACCCGGCGTCGGTTACACCTCGGCGCAGGGTCACGAGCCCAACCGCCGCCGGGCTGATAAAGGGCACCAGATTACCGAAAAAGGCAACCAGTGCGGCTTTTAAACGCCCCGCCATTATAAATTGGGCCAGGGAGTGCATGGCACCGGATGCCTTGTGAATAAGTTATTTGTGAGCGTCTGTATAGGGCAGTAGCGCCAGGTAACGCGCGCGCTTGATCGCAGTTGATAACTGCCGCTGATACCTGGCCTTGGTGCCGGTAATTCGGCTGGGTACGATTTTTCCGGTCTCGGAAATATAGTCCCTCAGGATGTCCAGGTCCTTATAGTCAATCTCGGTCACACCCTCGGCGGTAAAGCGACAAAACTTGCGACGACGATTAAACCGTGCCATATCAAACCTCCGTTTCCGCGGCGGTGGTATCAGCACCGCTCTCATTCGCTTCATCAGCGGAGTCAGCATCTGCTTCCGCGCTAGTTGCCGCCGCCCGCTCGGCTTCCTTGGCGGCAGCCCTTTCTGCTTCGCGGCGTTCCCGGCTTTCTTTTTCTGCCAGATCCGCGCGCTCCGCTTTCATGATGTCCGTCTCGTCAGTGATCGGGCCATCCCGATTTATGACCAGGTGTCTCAGCACGGCATCGTTGTAGCGAAAGTTGGAGGTGATATCTTCCAGCTCAGCGGCCCCGCATTCGATATTCATCAATACGTAGTGGGCCTTGTGAATCTTTTGGATAGGGTACGCCAGCTGGCGTCGGCCCCAGTTTTCACAGCGGTGGATGCTACCGCCATTTGAAGTGATCGTCGTGGAATAACGCTCGATCATGCCCGGCACCTGTTCACTTTGGTCAGGGTGGACAATAAACACTATCTCGTAATGTCGCATAGCAACTCCTTTCGGATTAAAGCCACCCGCAAAGTACGGTGTGGCAAGGAGAACCGCAGTCTGCCGCTACCTGGCGGCAGCAAACGGGCCGCGCATTTTAGGGTATGCCACCGTGAATGGCAAATAGTCCAAGGCACGCGGGTTCAATACGAACGGGGCAGGTCGAGGACGTTAGTGGCGATGAAATTCAACACCATATTCTGGCTTACCGGCGCGATTCGCGGCAGCATCGCCTCGCGCATCAGACGCTCAACGTGGTACTCCTTGGCATACCCCATGCCGCCGTGAGTCATGACCGCCTGCTGGCACGCTTTGAAGCCGGCCTCAGCAGCAAAATATTTGGCGCCATTGGCCTCGGCGCCGCAGGGTTTGCCGTTGTCATAAAGCCAGGCGGCGCGCATCAGACTCAACCAGGCGGCCTCCAACTCAATCCAGTTTTCCGCCAACGGGTGCTGCACCGACTGGTTCATACCAATAGGGCGGCCAAATACTTCCCGGTCTTTGGCGTACTGCGCGGCCCGCTCGAGCGCGCTGCGTCCCATGCCGACTGATTCCGAACCCAGCAGAATCCGCTCCGGGTTGAGACTATGCAAAATGTAACTGAAGCCTTTGCCCTCCTCGCCGATACGGTCGTCTACCGAGACTTCGAGGTTGTCATAAAAAGTCATGTTGGAGTTGACCGCCTTGCGACCCATCTTCTCTATTTCCTTGATCTCCACGTGATCGGGATCCATGTCGGCGTAGAACAGGGTGATGCCCTCGTGGGGTTTAGCGCATTCTTCACGTGGTGTGGTACGCGTCAGCAGCATGATCTTGTCGGCCTGTTGCGCGGTGGTGGTCCAGATCTTTTGGCCGTTGATGATGTACTTGTCTCCCTCGCGCCGGGCGAAGGTTTCAATGCGTGTGGTATCGAGTCCCGCATTGGCTTCGGTCACGCCGAAACAGGTTTTTTCCTCCCCCGCGATCAGGGGCGGCAACCAGCGTTGCTTTTGCTCCTCGGTGCCAAATTTGACGATGGGGTGCGGGCCAAAAATATTGATATGCACGGCAGAAGCCGCCGAAAGGCCACCACCCTGAGCCACTGTCATCATCATCAGCGCCGCCTCCACCACGCCGAGATTAGCACCACCATATTCTTCCGGCATGGTAATACCGAGCCAGCCCCCCTGGGCCATCGCCTGATAAAACTCCTCGGGGAATTCACCAGTGTTGTCCCGTTCCAGCCAGAATTCGTCGCCAAATGTGTCCATCAGGGCCTGAATATTGTCTACGATGGCCTGTTGCTCGCTTGTCAGAGAAAAATCCATACCTAACCCCTTTCTAGAATCTGGTGCCGTACCTTTTGATTTACTGGTTTACTGATTTATGCGCTGACGGCATCCCGCAGCGCCACGCTATTAGGCCGTAGCAAGGCGAGATTAGCGGGGATCGCTGACCGCCGTAATACGAGGCCACAACTGGTCAGCACCCCAATTCAATACTTCCTGCCCAAGTATCCTCGACCAGTAGACATCGCTGCCGTACTCGTCGCGCCAAGCCCACAGACGCCGCGTGAGGTGGTGCAAACGGTGCTCGTAGGTAAAGCCCATGGCGCCATGCACCTGGTGCGCCACTGCCGCGCCCTCATTGACGGCTTCCTCGAGCCGGGTTTTAGCCGCGGCGATCTCGATCCAGGCCTCTCCATCAACCGCATTGTTGCGAGCCATAGCCTCGGCCGCCGCGTCCGCCGCCGCGTTGATTGCAGCGACTTCGCCGGCAAAGGCCGCCACCGAGTGTTGCAGGGCCTGAAACTTGGCGATAGGCCGACCAAACTGGACGCGCTCCATAGCGTACTGAATAGTCAGCTCCAGCGCAGTGCCAAGGGCACCGGCGGCCTGGACACAACGCATTAGCGCGGCGGCTGCGCGCGCCCTGTCGAGGTCGGTATCCGCCGGCAGGCGCGCTTGCTCAAGGGGCTCGACGCCATCGAATGTCACCGTATCCCAGGGCTCGCCGGCAAGATTACGTTTTGATTCAATACGGGTTTGAGCCGGATCCACGACCAACACCTGGCCCCCTTCGCCATTGACGACAACCACCAGGCGCCTGACGCTGCGGGCGTGGGGCACCGCCGAAACCGTACCACTGAGCCTTTCACCGTTCCAGACGAGATCTCCCGCCTGTTCCGGCAGCACTATTGTCATCGGGTCGGTGCCCACTTCCAGACCGGCTTTGGCCAGCAGCCATCCGGCGAGCAGAGACTCTGCCAAAGGCACGGGCAGCGCTGCGGCACCGGCTGCCTTGATGACCGCGAAGCCATCCATCAGGGATGCGCCGACACCGCCATTGACCTCGGGAATCCAGGTCAGTGCCAATCCCGCCTCTTCAATGGCCTGCCACAACTCATCAGGCCATTGCCCGTCCTCGGCCGCGTTAATCACTTCCGCGGTACTCAAGTCCTCGAAAATGCGCTGCGCGGTATTAAAAATTATGCTGTCTGTTTCGCTCATTGGGTTTTCTCTTTTCGCCGGACTCGGTTGTCTCCCGGCTCAGTACTATACTAGCGCCCCCGAATCTGCATGGGCACACTATTGCTGGCGTTACGGCATACTCCGGAACTGTTACCGCATACCCAGTTGGCGTGCGATCATACCCTTCAGCACCTCGTTGGTACCGCCGCGCAGCGTCGATGAAGGCACCCTGAGAATGCCTTCGCGCAACAAGGTCGGCAATAATCCGTTGGAAGCGGCGAGAATATGTGCCGGTAAAATGGAACGCAGTTTTTCGAGCATTTCCCGCTCGAAGCGCGTAGCTACATCCTTGACCAGCGCCGCTTCCATTTCCGGGGAGGAGCCTTCTTCCAGCAAGCCGGCAATACCAAGCGACATGCGCCGCAGGGTTTTGATCTTGGCCACCAGTTGGCCCAAGACCTCGCGGGTCTTGTCACTGGGGTTAGTGACCAGCACTCGCATAGCCTCCTGCAAAACAATAAACGAACTCAGGAAACGTTCGGGTCCCGAACGCTCCAGCGCCAGTTCACCGACGACCATCTGCCAGCCCTGACCCACTTCACCCAAAACATAGTCGTCGGGGACAAAGACATCTTCAAATTGGGTTTCATTGAAATGCACCTGGCCGCCGATATCGGCAATGCCGCGTATCTGCACGCCGGGTGATTTCAAATCAATAATAAACTGGGACAAACCTTCGTGACGCGCTTTGGCATCGGGTGGCGCCGTGCGCAGTAGCGTGATCATATAGTCGCAGCCGTGTGCGCCTGTGGACCATAGTTTGGTGCCATTGACACGCCAGCCGCCTTCGACCTTTTCAGCTTTGGTCGAGACCGAGGCCAGATCGGAACCCGTGTTGGGTTCACTCATGCCAATGGCGCAGAAACAGTCCCCGGCAACAATGCGCGGAATGATCTGGTCTCGAACGTGCGGCTGTGCATTCTTGATGATCTGCGGCCCGCTCTGCCGGTCCGCTATCCAGTGGGCCATAACAGGCGCCCCCGCTGCCAGCATCTCTTCAGTCACCACATACCGTTCGAGAAAGGAGCGCCCGTGGCCGCCGTACTGCTTGTCCCAGGTCATGCCCAGCCAGCCGCGCTGGCCGACCTTGCGGCTGTATTCAGGACTCATCGCCGAAGCCCAGCAATCTGCCATGGGCACAAAGCCCCCACTGGCGCGTTCCTCAGCGAGAAATTCCCGCACTTCGGCCCGCAGTTGTACCGCGACTTCTGGCATTTCCACATGGGGGAAGCGAAAGCGGCTAGCCGACATAATCTCTCCTACAAAAGTTCAAACCAAATAGTATTGCCGCCGGGAAAGCTATACCCCTGGGCAATTACCGGGGGCGAAAGCGGATCATCCTCCAACAAGAATGGCCTTTTCTTCGGTGTACTCGGTCAGTCCACTGGCACCCCACTCGCGGCCGTTGCCCGACATTTTGTAACCGCCAAAAGGCGCGGCGAAGCTGAAGGCCGGGCCGTTCACTTTAACCTGACCGGCCCGCAACTGCCTGGCGATGCGCATTTGCGTGTCTTTGTTCTCAGCCCAGACACCACTGGAGAGGCCGAAGTCGGTGTCGTTGGCAATAGCGATGGCCTCCGCCTCGTCTTTATACGGAATAAAACACAGGACCGGACCAAATATTTCTTCGCGAGCAATCGACATGTCGTTGTTGACGTCGGCGAAGATCGTCGGTCTCACGTAGGCACCTTTTTCAACGCCTTCGGGCAGTTCGGTACCCCCCGTCACAAGACGCGCGCCCTCGGCAACGCCTTTTTCGATAAAGCGCACCACGCTGTTGCGCGCCTGCATGGAACTGAGCGGCCCGAGAAAGGTGCCTTTGTCATTGGGGTCGCCCACAGCAAGGGATTCGGCGACCGTTTTAGCCACTTCTACCGCTTCTTCGTACTGGGATTCGTGAACCAGGATGCGGCTCAACTGCACACACATCTGACCTGAATTGAACATGGAATCCTTGACCACGTATTTGACGGCCTTGGCGACCGGCGCGTCCTCGGCGATGATAAAGGGCGACTTGCCGCCCAGTTCCTGACACACCCGCTTGACGGTACCGGCAGCGGATTTGGCGATGTCGACACCGACCTCCGTAGAGCCGGTAAACGACACCAGGTCCACTTCGGGGTGGGAACTGATGACGTCGCCGATCACTGAACCTTTGCCCGGCACCAGGTTGAACACACCGGCTGGCAAACCCACCTCGGCGCAAACTTCGGCAAAAATAAAGGTCGACAGAGGCGTTTGCTCGCTGGGCTTGAGAATACAGGTACAACCCGCGGCCAGCGCCGGACCCACCTTGGCGACAACCTGAAACAGGGGAAAATTCCAGGGTGTGATAAAGGAACAGACGCCAATCGGCTCCTTGACAGTGATGTAGCCGCCGTCGTGCTCCCGGGTTTCGTCCATGGTCGCCGCCAGGTCACCGAAAATCGACAGCCCTGAGATCGGTCCCATCACCTGAATGCCAAGGGCAAAGTGCACTGGAATACCCATCTCCTGGCTGATCAGCGAAGCCAGTTCATCTTTGCGCTCGGTCAGCTTGGCGCAAATAGCGTCGATATAGGCCTTGCGTTCGGCGCTGGGTGTCTGTGACCAGGGGATGAACGCCTTGCGCGCCGCACGGATCGCCTTGTCCACGTCATCCGGTGTCGACATAGGCACCGTGGCAAAGACCTCTTCGTTGGCGGGGTTCACCAGGTGGGTGATACCGTCGCCGGAAGCATCGACCCACTGGCCGTCTATATAAATCTGCTTGTGTTCTATCATCGCTTGACTCCTGATTATCTATTATATGTGGCTTGCATCTATCCCAGGACGGGTACAAGTGCGGTCATGTGTCAGGCTATGGGAAATTTCCAAAATAATTCGCAACTTCGGCACCAGCACTGCACGCGCCGGTTTAACCCAGCCCCAGATGAGGTTTCATGAATGCGGCAATTTTCTGGATGGCGTCATCGGCTTCGGGCGCTCTGCCGGCCATGAACTGAAAGACATGCTGCATCTCGGGGTAAACCTGGATCTGGGCATCGACACCCGCCTCTTTCGCCTGGTCGTAAAAACGCTGGCTGTCATCTAATAGCACTTCGTAAGCACCCACCTGGATCAGGGTCGGCGGAAATCCTTTGACGTCGGCATAAAGCGGATTGGCAAAGGGATCCTGGCGCGAACCATCCTCACCGAGGAAATTTGCGATCATACCCGCGAGGATCTCGCCGCCGACAAGAGCGTCTTTGTCGGCATTGCTGGTCAGCGTGGCGCCCTTACCCTCCATGTCGTACCAGGGTGAAATAGGCGCGCAACAAGCCGGCATGGGGTAGCCCTTGTGGCGGGCGTAGAGAATCATTGTCGTGCACAGGTTGCCGCCGGCAGAGTCGCCGGTGGTGGCGATATGCTCCGGTTTGAAACCCTGTTCCAGCAACTGGGCGTAAACGTTAACCGCCTCTTCGACGATGCCCGGATGCGGGTTTTCCGGCGCCCGGGTGTAATCCAGGGTAAATGTCGGGCACCCCACCGCCTTGGCCAGGTGGCCGTACATCTTCTGATGGCTCTTTGAAGAACCCACCGAAAACCCGCCGCCGTGGCAACAGATCACCACGCGGCTCATATCCGCCCCTGCTGGCGTTGCCCAGACACCGGGCACATTGGCCAATGTCGCCTCGTGGAACTCGACACCTTCGGGCTGCGAACTCAATTCGCCCCACTCGTCGAAAAGCTCCCGCAGTTCATCCAGACCCATTTCGCCGTTCATGGCGAGCTTGCCGGACCATTCCCTGTACAACTCGACTATTGCTTGTGCTTGCTGGCTTGCCATAGCTACTACCCCTGTAGTTATATTTAAAATTCAACGCACCCGGCGCGACGTTCAACCCCAGAAACGCGACTGTCAATCCCAGTAATAACCGATCGCGACAACAGTGCCCTACTCCGAATAGCCTGGGCGCCGAATATAGCCTGGGCGCCGAATACTGACGAAAGCTGCCGGTTATTATTTCCGGTAGCCGAGCCCAGCCATCGCGTGGCCGGGCCAATCCCTAACCGACTGGTTTCCTTATTGGTACGCTCAACTTGCCTGTGCAACGACACCGCCGTCGTGCAGGCGGCCAATTTCACTACCGCTCAAGCCCAGTTCCTCGGCCAGAATCTGGTCCGTATGCTCCCCCACCGCTGGCGCTGGACGCGCATCCTGACGTTGGAAGCCACTGAAGCATAGCGGACTCGTCGGTGTCAGGTAGCTGCCGACACCCGGTTGCTCCAGCTCCTGAAACAAGGGATTGTCAGTAGAGCACTCGGGATCGTCGGCAACCAGCTCGGCGATGCTTTGATATTTGCCCCAACAGACGCCGTTTTCTTCGAAACGCGAAACGATGTCATCAAACCGGTGCGCGGCAAACCAGGGCTCAAGCAGGCCGGCGATGTCGTCGCGCGCGCGAAAGCGATTGCCTTCCTGGCGCAGGTCGAGCTGCAAGCGCTCGCCGAGCTGATCGAAAGCAACGCCGAGGTCGGTGGCAGCAATAATGCCCCGCCACTGATTGCCCGTTAAACCGACAATCATCATGCGCCGGCCGTCTGCGCTGACAAAATCCTTGCCAAACGCCCCGTACAGATAATTACCGTAGGCGGCACGCTCCTCGCCGTTGATTTGCGCCTCGGCAATAAACCCAAGGTTCCCCAGTGTCGCCAGAGCGACATCGGCCAACGCCAGCCTGATCATCTGTCCCTGCCCGGTAATACGACGATGCCGCTCCGCGGCCAGCAGCCCGAGCGCCAGGGTCTGTCCGGTAATCACATCCCAGGCGGCCAATACGTGATTGACCGGCTGTTCCCGGCTGCCTGTGATGTAGGGAATACCGACCTCGCAATTGACAGTGTAATCCACCGCCGAGCCGCCGTGGCGATCGCCGGTCAGGTTCATATAGATCAGATCATCGCGATGCCGGCGCAGCTTCTCGTCACTGAGCCAGCCGCGTGCGGGAAAGTTAGTCAGGAAGAGACCGCCATCCTCGCCCGGCGCGGTAATCAGTTGCGTGAGAATATCCTGACCTTCCGGTTTGCGGAAATCCACCGCAATGGAGCGCTTGCCCTTGTTGAGTCCGGCCCAAAACAAGCTGCTATTGTTTTTGTCCACCGGCCAGCGGCGATAATCCAGTCCGCCCCCGATCATGTCAAAACGAATGACATCGGCACCCAACTGGGCCAATGTCATCGCGCCCGAGGGCGCTGCGATAAAAGCAGCGCCTTCGACAACGCGCAGTCCGGAAAGAATATTGTCCATAAACGCTTTAGGCTGTCAGTGGGCCGGCATCTAGATCGACTGTAAACACAAGATACACCTCAGACCCAACCGAGCGATACCCGTCCTCGCCAACACCGACACTCGTCGCCTCGCGCGAAAAACTTATACCGGATCCCAGGTAAACACATCCTGCGAGCGATCGAGCCCGTAAAAATGGCTTTCCAGCTGCGGCATCGCGGTGTCGAAAATACTGTCGATGGTCCAGCCTTCGCCAGCGTGGGTCGAACGCAACGGCCGCGACTGGCTCATCAAAAAGATCTCGTTCATCCGCACGGCAAAGATCTGGCCGGTGATATGTGCCGCGCGGTCAGTACACAGGGCAGCCGCCACGATGCCGACTTTTTCAGGCACCATTTTTTTCAATTTTTCGACACGGGCAACCTGGTCCGGCGTTTCTGCCGGAATCGACGCTGTCATGCGACTCCAGGCAAAGGGCGCAATACAGTTGGAACGCACGTTGTAGCGCTGCATGTCCAGCGCTATGGACTTAGACAACGCGGCGATCCCGGCCTTCGCCGCTGCGTAGTTCGCCTGCCCGAAGTTACCGATCAGGCCGGAGGTGGACGTCATGTGCACACAGACACCACCCTCCTGGTTGCGAAAATGGGTTGCCGCCGCGCGGCTGACGTTAAAACTGCCCTTGAGGTGTACGTTGATGACCGAATCCCAGTCGTCTTGCGTCATCTTGTGAAAAATCACATCGCGCAGGTTACCGGCATTGTTGATGACACCGTCGATCTGGCCAAAGGTATCGACCACCTGGGTGACCATATTGTTGGCGCCTTCCCAATCGCCAACGCTGTCGGTATTGGCCGCGGCATCCCCACCCAGGGCTTTGATCTCCGCGACCACTTCGTCCGCGACCGCCTGGTCCAGATCGTTGACCACAACGTTGCCACCGGCTTTGGCGATTTCCAGGGCTATAGTGCGACCAATGCCGCGGCCGGCACCGGTCACCACGAATGCTTTACCAGCCAGGTGATCTGTTCTGCTCATAATTCGTTCCTTATCCTTCTCTTGTGGTGTTCAACTGGAGATGCATCGACATAGCGGTCAGGCGATCGCTGTCTTTTTTTGCGCTCCAACCGCGTTGGCGATTAACTCTCTAGAAATGACTTTGAGCGCCAGCGTTTCTTCGGCACCCTCAAAAATCGACAGTACACGTGCGTCGACAAAATATCGGCTGACTGGCACTTCCTCGGCGTAACCCATACCGCCGTGAATCTGCAGGGCTTCCCGCGTCACCCATTCCGCGGCGCGGCAGGCAAACAACTTGACCAGGCTGGCCTCCATTTTGCCGCCTCCGGCATCGACTTCACGGGCCACGGCGTAACTGAACTGCCGCGAGGCGAGAAGATGGCTGATCATGCGACTCAGCTTCACCAGCGTCAGCTGGTAATCGGCAATCGGCCGGGCGAAGACTTTGCGCTCCCGGGCATAGCTGATAGCTTGCTCACAGGCGGCCTGCATCACGCCGGTGGCACGCGCCGAGGTCTGCATGCGCCCGCCAGTGAGCCCCATCATGGCATAGTAGAAGCCCTGGCCGAGGCCGCTGTCTTCGCCAACCAGGTTGGCGTCGGCAACAAAATAATCTTCGAAGAAAATATCGAAGGAATGCATGCCGCGGTACCCCAATGTGGGGATGGCCTTACCCGTCATCTTGCCCCCTGCATCCTGGACCACGGAAAATTCGTGACCGGGAGTGGGCGGTTTTTCTACCAGAAACAGGCTCAGGCCCCGATGGCCCTCATCATCGCCGCCCGTACGCGCCAGCGTCAGGACAACACTCGCCAAGCCACCAAACGTACACCAGGTCTTGCTGCCGTTGAGCAACCACCCGCCTTCGGTTTTAACCGCACGCAACTTCGCCGAAGCCAGGTCAGAACCGTAATCGGGCTCAGTGAGTGAAATTGCGCACAGGGTCTCGCCGGCGGCAATCCGGGGCAACCAGGTCTTCTGTTGTTGCTCGGTGCCGCCACGTACTAGAGCGCGCGCGAGGATTTCCGGCCGCGTGATCAGGCTGCCCGCCGCCCCCAGGGAACCCCGCGACAGTTCTTCGGTAACCAGAATCATATACAGACTGTCATCACCGGCATCGGGCTGCAAACCACCGAAACGCTCGGGGATGGATATACCGAAGCACCCCATTTCGCGCAGCGGCTGCAGGATGGCTTCCGGCACATCCAGATCCTCGCGGTGAATATCTTCGGCGAGTGGCATGACGACATCACTGGCAAAGCGACGAAAAGTGTCCCGAACGATGAGTTTTTCTTCGTCGAGATTGGCAGGCAGGTAGTCGCCTTCACGTTCTATCAGGGCCGCACCGAGGGCCGCCATACGCTCTGCACTGAGATAAAACGCGGTCAGACCGCCGGCTTCCACTCGCTCCAGCACTCGGGCGATATCGGCGCGCTGCAGACCATAGTCCCCGGGACGGCCAGACAACCGCGCGACGACAGCATTGACGGTTTCGGCGACAAACTGGCAGGCCACCCAGGCAGCCACCGGGTCTTGATGACAGGTCGCGGCCGCATAGCTCAGGAGGCTTTCCGAGGCCGCCCTTTCCGCGCAGCAAAAAGAGATGTCATAGCACACCAACTGATGCTCATCGAGCGCCGTCGGCGACAATTTTCCATCGACGCTGCAGCGTTCGTGCAAATGAGCCAGCGCCTGCTCGACAAGCCCCGCGACTTCTTTCAGCGCTGTAGACGCCAGTTCGACATCGGAAGAAGGAGAACCGGTCACAGTATTCATGGGTTTTCGCCTGATCGGGACAACATCGTTGACAACCGCGACTCGCTAACGCCGCCGGCGGCCTGTATTACTTTTACTAACCTGTTAGTGGATTCGCCACCCGCCCGGCTCCGGCCAAAGGCCGGCGTCGGGCGGACCGGTGTCAGACGTCGTACTGACCGATTATGGCGACACTCACGACATTCTGGTGAGGAAAACCGCCCAGATTGTGGGTCAGACCCAGTTTCGGATCGGACAGTTGCCGCTCGCCGGCACGGCCAGTCAGTTGCAGGTACATTTCATAGAGCATGCGCAAACCGGAGGCACCGATAGGGTGGCCAAAGCATTTGAGGCCACCGTCAATCTGACAGGGTACTTCGCCGTCAGCGTCGTAGACGCCATCCAGAACGTCTTTGACTGCACCACCGTCCTCGGAAAGATACAGGTCCTCCATCGTGACCATTTCGGTGACGGAGAAGCAATCGTGCACCTCGGTCATACTGATTTCCTTGCGCGGGTTCTTGACGCCAGCCTCTTCGTAAGCCCGCTTGGCGGCGATACGCGTGGTGGCCACGTATGACCCATCCCAGTTCTCAAAGCCGCCCTCCTCGCCGTTGGAGGCACACAATTGCAGTGCTTTGACACTGATCAGCTGCTCCTTGCCCAGGGATTTTGCGATCTCCGGCGTGGTGACGATAGCGCAGGCAGCACCGTCGCTAACGCCGCAACAGTCAAACAGCCCGATGGGCTCGGCGATCATCGGCGCATTCATCGCCTGCTCTTCAGTAATAGCGCGCTGTAAATGAGCCTTGGGATTCTTGACGCCATTGGCGTGGCTCTTTACCGAGACATGCGCCATGGCGCGCTTGAGATCCTGTTTGTTGGTGCCGTACTTGGCCCGGTAGCCGGCGGCCAGCTGGGCAAACATACCGGGCGCGGAAAGGTTGGGGTAGTACATATCGTTACTGACGCCACGCGAACGCTGAGGCAGGCCGCCGTAACCGGTGTCCTTGAGTTTCTCAAAGCCCATGGCCAGTGCAATGTCGCAGGCACCGGAGGCGACCGCGTAAGTGGCGGCACGAAAGGCCTCAGTGCCACTGGCACAGTAGTTTTCCAGGCGGGTCACCGGGATATAGGGCAGCCGCAGAGCCATGCTCAGGGGCATGGCGCCAGGGCCCACGCTGAAGGCGTCTATGCCTGTCGACTGCCAGGCCGCCTCGATCTGGTTTTTCTCGATGCCGGCGTCGGCGATACACTCCTCGAAGGCCTCGGCCATCAAATCCGCCGGTTCGCACTCCCAACGCTCGCCGAATTTACTGCAACCGGCACCCAAAATGACAACTTTGTCTCTGATTCCTTTGGCCATATGTCTGTTACCTCTGGTGATCTTTCAGGTCATCCCACTTACTGATTCGGTACGGCTTTCCAGAAATACTTGCGAAAACCGCGTTGGCTGTCTATCTGCTTGATGCGAAAGTGTACTGTCACCTCCGCACCGGTATCGAAGGTCTCCGGATTGACCTCTGTCATATCCATCATGATACGACCGCCCCCATCGAACTTCACCAGGCCAAAATAAGCCGGAGGGTTGAAATCGAAGGTCAGACGATCCGCTGTCCAGGTGGCGACATGCCCCTTGACGCCCGCCATGGGATGGTCCTCCTGACTATTGTAGGCGCCACATTCGGGATTTACACAGTAATTGTGCTTGGGCATCTGCACCGTGTGGCACACGGTGCACTCGCCGCCGATAAAGCTGTTGACCAGTCCCCGGTTGCGGTACATGGCGGACAGGAAAGCAGTCTTGTCTGTCTCGGCGCGCTTACCCAGATCCTTAATTAACAGGTCATTAAAGGACTGAAACTTATTGTAATTGGTTTCAGCCTCACCGCGGGCCAAGTGACCGGAAACACCTTTTTCAGGTTTTTTCCCGGCGATCGAGTCAGTCGCCCGAAACAACAGGACATCGCAACCCTGACCAAAGCCCGTGAGCAGAATCAGATCGCCAGGCTCGGCCTGCTCCAGACGATGTGCCAGCAGCATCAGCGGCTGCGCCGCACCGGCGTTACCGGCAGACTGGAGCAGGTTATCGGCGACCGCGCTATCGGGAATACCCAGGCGCTTGGCGACAGCGCCCGGCACCCGCCCCTGATCCGTGGGCAATATAAAATGAGCGATATCAGCCGCTTCCACACCAGCTTTTTCCAACAGACTTGCCACCGCGCGGCGCAGGATGCCCATGTATCCGACATCGCGCACCCAGCGTTCCTCCCAGCCATAGTCGGCCACGGCGCCCTCGGCACGATAGTGGTCGATCATATCGGCGGCCTGGGTAAAGCTCGCGACCAGCTCTGCCACGACATTATCCTTGCCCACTGCGACGGCTGCGGCACCGTCGCCATACAACATCTCCTCGCGGGAGGCACATTTGGTATGGCGGTGCTCAGAAGCGACGACTACCGCGTCGCCGTGGCCGGCAGCGGCGACATCGAGCGCCGACAGCAGCGCTGAGGTGGCGGCACGTTGAGACGAGGTGACATCCATTGTACGCAGGTCTTCGGTCCGCAGATTCAGGGCTTCAGCGACGATCACAGAATGCTGGCGATCGGCAAACGGCAGGCTGGTAGAAGCCAGAAAAAACGCCGCCGGCGTTTGTCCCGGCGCCCGCCCCATGCAGTCCGCGTAGGCCTCGGTGGCCATAGTGACTGCATCTTCATCCCAGTTGCACATGGCCTTCTCGCCCTTCGCCAGGGCCGTCAGGCCCGAGTCAAACCAGGCGTTGGCATCGGCGACGACCTGTTTCTGTAATCGCAAGCGCGGCAGATAGGCACCGTACGCTGTAATTCCCACCATAGTGTTTTCCTACTCCAATAATGAATAACCTGCTGTAGCCCGCCGGGCGCTTTACCTGATCTTGTCGGTAAAGTTGGGCAGCACCTTTTCCGTCAGCAGTTCGAAATGACGCATCATTTTATTCTGCGGGACAAGGCCGTTGTACGTAAACAACCAGAAGTAATCGCATGGCAGGTCCTGAAACAGTTTTTCGAATTTTCGGCTCACTGTGTCGGGACTGCCACAAATGACCAGGCCGCGCTCGAGCATGGTTTCAAAGTTGTTTGGCACGTCGAAAGGCCCCTCGCCCGGGTTTGCCACGGCCGCATTAAAACCAAAAGGTCCGAAGAAGTTACACCAGATGTAAGAACCGCCGTTTTTGGCAATTTCGTAGGCTTCTTCGTCCGTATCGGCGACAATCACTTCGCGCGTCATACCCATTTTATAGGGCTTGCCAGCTTTTTCAGCCGCCTCTCGTGCCGCACGAATATGCCCCTGCGCCGTCTCGGTATTGGTAATAATTGTAACCGGCACGACGTCGTTTTCCTGAGCCCAGACAATCGAGCTTTCCGAAACACTGAAGGGCTGGAACAGATCGGGCATGCGCTTGTTGTAGGTGGGCGGCGCAATACCGATCTCTGTAAGGATGCCATTTTCATCGACCCCCTGCCCGTATTTCCGAGTCACGTCATGTGTGGCCCAGAAGGTATTGGCTGGCGGGATCTCCCAATGTTTGCTCTTGTGAGAAAAAGTATCGTTGGACCAGGCTTTTTTGATGATATCGATATGGTCGCGGTAAAGCTCTTTTTTCAGGGCATCGTACGCCTCAGGCCCAAGTTCTGTCTCCCGCGCCATACCGTCCACCTGCTGCCCGAGGGTCGCTACCCAGCGCGGCTGATAGCCTCGAGCAAAGCCAGCGAATGTACGGCCACTGAGCATCTGATCGACCATGGCGATGTCTTCGGCGAGGCGAACCGGGTTGTGGGACGGCAACACGTTACCCAACTGACCAAATTTCATGTTTTTGGTCTGCATGCCGAAATACAGGTTGAGCAGAACCGGGTTGGTAGAAACCTCTTCACCCTCGATATGAAAGTGGTGCTCTGTGGTGCCCATGCCGTAGTAGCCATGCTCGTCCATGTATTGAACCTGCTCGGTGACCTCTTTCAGCATCTGCTGGTAAAGGTCGGTCCTTTTCCCGGCCATGCCCTTTTCTATTTCCTCCCGGCTGCCAATAACAGGCAGATAAAATGCACCTACTTCCATATCTCCTCCGATATATCACTTCGATATGTTCCGTTCGGCCACGACCGCACGGGACAGGTTTAAACGTCGGCATTTGGTGCCAACTGGTAGTTGCCTCACGGCAATAGCATAGTTAAGTTAACCCCAGCGGGGCCTGTGGATTGGAGATGAATTCGTTATTGACCCTTAAACTGCGCCTGGCGATTTTCCAGTACAGCGTCGAGCGCCTCAAGATGGTCTTCGGTCTGCTGCAGCGTCGCCTGCATACCAGCAGCCATTTCCAGCGCCGCCCCGAGCGGCATGTTCTGGGAATCCTGAATCAGCTTTTTGGCGAAGCGAACGCCGAGCGGCGGATGGACGGCGATGCGTTTGGCCATTGCTTGCGCGGTCTCCAGCAGACTTTCGGCGGGCACAACCTCAGACACCATGCCCCACCTCTCGGCTTTCGCGGCATCGACCATGTCACAGGTATAGCTCATTTCGCAGGCCCGCGACAGCCCGATGACCCGTGGTAAAAACCACGCACCGCCGTCGCCGGGAATCAATCCCACGCGCATAAAGCTTTCGGCAAATACGGCGTTTTCGGAAGCGATGCGGATATCGCACATCATGGTGAGGTCGCAACCGGCACCGATGGCGTGCCCGTTCACCGCCGCGATCACGGGTATTGTGACCTGTGCCAGTGTTTTCGGAATATGCTGTATGCCTTCTGTGTACCAGCGCCGCAAGTCATTGGTGCTGAGCTTGTCGACCTGGGTCATGGCGCGAATTTCCTTCAGGTTACCACCCGAGCTGAAACTCTTGCCGGCACCCGTAATAACCAGGCAACTTACCCCACTGTCTGCATCCGCCCGTTTGATTTTGTCGACCAGATCGGGCACCAGATCGTGGGACAGCGCATTGCGGGTGTCCGGCCGGTTCAACGTCAGCGTGACCACGCGTCCGTCCTGCTCGTATAAAACGGGTTCAGTCATGGCTTGTTCCTGTTCACCTGGTTTGATTCGACTCTATCGCTAATTTGGCTTTGCTTTAACCGCCTGATGCTTGGCCAGCACTTCGCGGGCTCGGGCAACAATGGGCGCGTCGATCATCTTGCCCTTGAATTCTGCCGCACCGCGGCCCTCCGCCACCGCCTGCTCGTACACGTCGAGCAAACCTGTAGCATGTTCGACCTCATCCGCGGAGGGCTGAAATTCTTCGTTCATAATCGCAATCTGACTGGGATGAATCCCCGGCGCGCCGACGAAGCCGAGCTGTCTCGCAAGTCTGATTTTGCGCCGAAAATCATCCAGGTCGGCATAGTCTGCAATCGAGCCAATGAAGCCAAAGGGCAGTATGCCTGCGCGGCGCGCCGCAAAAACCAGCTGTTGATTGACGTAAAACAGGCCTTCCTCAATGGGCTCCATACCCGCCTCGGAGGAAAAGTCCTCGGCGCCGACAAACATGCCCATCATGCGCGGCGAGGCTGCGGCAATCTCGTCGATGTTGCGCAAGCCTTCGACACCCTCGATCAGAGCCATCAGCCGGGTATGGCCGTGGGTCATGTGCTTTTCGACTTCGATCTCGTCGATGACCTCGGTCAGAAAGCGAATGTGGTCGGCACTGGCGACCTTGGGCACGGCTATGGTGTGCACCTGCGGGCAAACGGAAGTCTCCAGGTCGCGCACCGCGAGCCGCCATGGACGGTTAATACGCACCAGTACATCCAGTCCGTGGCCGGCAACAGTCTCAGCGGCCTGCGGCACGACGTCGCGCGCCGCCGCTTTTTCCGGTAGTACAACGCTGTCTTCAAGATCGAGAATAATGGCATCGGCCCCTCGCGTGTGCGCCTTGGCAACAAACTTCTCGACATTGGCCGGCACGAACAGCAGCGAACGCCAGAGGGGTAAATTATCCATGGAAAACACCTGTTTCAGAACCTGATTACACGTTTAGCGCCTGTTTATGCTCATTTGCCTGTTCGCGCGATTGCGGACATTTGTCCGGTGTGCTGCAAAAGGATTGTCTAGTTTTGCAAAACTACCCGGGCCTGCATGGTCATGGCGCCGTCGCTATCTACGACCCATAGCGCCAAGCCACCGTCCTCACGCCGGCCCTGAACCTGGAAAGGCCGGCCATCGATCAAGGGTCGCACGGCCCGGTAATCGTAGTGCTGGACTACCGCGTCGGGCACTTGCCGATGCACGAGGTCAAGCAGTAATGTGGCGCTTAAGGGCCCATGCACAACCAGGCCGGCGTAGCCTTCTTCCTGCATCGCGTACTGGCGGTCATAGTGAATACGGTGGGCGTTAAAGGTCAGCGCGGAAAAGCGAAACAACAGCACAGGGTCGGGCCGGATCTCCCGACTGAATTCAGGCTCGGCAGGAGGACGCATTATTTTGGGTGGCGGCGCGTCGGGAGCAGGGTCTTCCCGGTAAACGATATTCTGGTTCTCGCTAATGGCCAATGTATCGCCCGTGTAAATGTCGTGGCCCACGACCACAAAAACCAGATGGCCGGTACCACCCTGCTTGTGGGTGACGCTCTTGACTGTACTCACCTTTTTTACCGCATCGCCTATCTTCAAGGGCGCGCAAAACGCGACATCACCCGCTGCCCACATGCGCCTCGGCAAAGTCACAGGTGGCAGAAAACCACCCCTTTGCGGATGTCCGTCGTGGCCAATCTGCGACTGCCGGGCCGCTGGCAAAAAATGCAACCAGTGCCAGGGCTTGGGTAACACATCCCCAGACTGGGGAATATCCTCCCAGTCGAGGGTGGCCGCCATGGCGCGGGCAGTGGCGAGGGAAATCACATCGTCGCTGCTTTCCTGTTTGCCCTCCCATTGTTTGAGATGGTCGATGTCGATGGCGGTCATGACAAAAAGGTCCCGGTAAAATCTGGCATCTGTTGCTTCAACTACATCAATGTTTCATATACTAGGGCGCTACGCAGCGGGCCAATGGCTCATGCAACGCCATTGCCACCACCTCTTACATCACTCCGGTATTCGCGCCGCTTAAAACGACTTGGGCATACCCAGTTCGTGAATACCCACGTGGGACAGAATCAGGTTGGTGGATATCGGCGCGGTTTGGTAGAGCCGCGTTTCGCGGAATTTGCGTTCGATATCATATTCCTGGGTGTAGCCAAAACCGCCGTGAGTTTGCAGGCAGGTATCGGCCGCGTGCCAGGCGGCTTCCGAGGCCACCAGCTTGCACATGTTGGCCTCTGAGCCACAGGGCTCGCCGGCATCAAACATACGCGCCGCGTTCAGCACCATCAAAGCCGCTGCTTCCATTTCGATATAAGCACGGGCGATCGGGAACTGAATGCCCTGGTTCTGCCCGATCGGGCGACCAAAAACCTCCCGTTCGCAGGCATAGGCACTGGCGCGCTCGACAAAAAAGCGCGCATCGCCAATACACTCAGACGCGATCAGGATACGCTCGGCATTCATGCTCGAGAGGATGTATTTAAACCCTTTGCCTTCCTCGCCAATGCGGTTTTCCACCGGGACACGCAGGTTGTCGAAGAACAACTCGGTCGTCGAGTGGTTGATCATGGTCTTGAGTGGGTTGATGGTAAGGCCGTTACCCACTGCCTCGCGCATGTCGACAATAAAAACAGACATACCGTCGGAGGGCTTTTTGCAGTCCTCCCTGGGAGTGGTCCGCGCCAGCAGAATCATCAGGTCGGAATGCTCAGTGCGCGAGATAAAGACTTTCTGCCCGTTGATGACGTAGTGATCGCCATCGCGTTCAGCCCGGGTGCGAATACGCGTGGTGTCAGTACCACTGGTCGGTTCGGTAACACCGAAGGCCTGCAGCCTCAGCTCTCCAGCGGCAATGCCCGGCAAATAGCGATTTTTCTGGTCCTCATTGCCATGCTTGAGCAGCGTCCCCATGGTGTACATCTGGGCGTGGCAGGCACTGCCGTTACAGCCGCTGCGCTGGATTTCTTCGAGGACCGCACAACCCGCCTCTATCGGCAATCCGGCACCGCCGTAGGCCTCGGGGATGAGCACCGAAAGAAATCCCGCCTCCGTAAGCGCCCGCACGAATTCGGTGGGATAGGTGGCCGTGTCGTCCAGAGCGCGCCAGTATTCGCCAGGATACTTGGCACACAGCTTGGCCACCGCTTCTCGGATTTCAGGGTAGTTGGCATTGGTCGAACTCATAGACACCCCGCTGGCGATAAGGGAATTTTTAACATGGCGGACGCGGCTCTGGCCGCCCGTTTAGGAGAAACCGGCAAGGGCGACGCCGCAAAATGGAAGGCGATTCTAGCCGTTATTGGAATTCGAGTAAAACAGCGGTGCGCTCCGAATTCACCGCACCGATCACAACAGATCGTTCATCCAGGCAAACAAGAGCGCCAGCCCGCCGAGCGCAGTCACCACCACCCACAGCACCAGAAGCAGCCGCAACGGACGGTAGGGCTTGCGCTCAACCTGGTGGATGGGGGAGGACAGGTATTCCTCGACCCGCGCCATGTCCTCGTCGGATAGTTTTTTTTCCGGTGGCATTTCGTCCTGCGCCAAGGTTATTCGACCTCCAGACCGACAACAAAGCGGGTCGCGTCCATGGTCATCAGTGACTCGGCACCCGATGCAATGGTTGCCGCCAGCGTTTTGGTACGGGGCAGGATGCGGTCAAAATAGAAACGCGCGGTCTCCAGTTTTGCCTGATAAAAGTCCTTTTCCGGCGACCCCGCCGCAAGCTTGGCTTCGGCAACCTCGGCGGCGCGCAGCCACAAATACGCCAGGACGATGTAACCGGAATACATCATATAGTCGAAGGATGCAGCACCGACCTCGGCCGGGTCCTGGAGTGCGCGCGCGCCGATATCCTGAGTCAGTTGCTCCCATTCGCCAACCAACTGAGCTATTTCACCGACATGCCCGGCTTTGATATCACTGTCGCTCTCAGCTTCACACCAGGCTTTCACTTCAGCAGTAAATCCAGCCAGCAATTTGCCCTGGGACGCCAGAATCTTGCGACCCAGAAGGTCGATGGCCTGAATCCCGTTGGTGCCTTCGTAGATCATGGCGATACGGGCATCGCGCACGTTCTGTTCCATGCCCCACTCGCTGATATAGCCATGACCGCCGAACACCTGCAGTCCGTGATTAGCGCTTTCAAAGCCGGCTTCAGTGATAAAACCCTTGGCGATGGGCGTCAACAGGGCCAGCCGGTCATCGGCCTGCTTGCGCGCCTGTTCGTCGGCCAGTTAATCCCGACGG
>OBJS01000162.1_pt1 | contig 20739 bp, 32 predicted proteins | sample 1519851 | NCBI WGS metagenome assembly OBJS01 (sample SAMN03019806, study PRJEB22545) | beach sand metagenome | biome: beach; feature: sea beach; material: beach sand | place: USA: Municipal Pensacola Beach, FL | collected 2010-10-20 | depth 25-47 cm m
TGCCAGTACCAGGGGGTGCGCCCGAGCCAGCCCGCCGTTGCGCTTGGCGTGACGATCTCCGTGCCGTCGCAGTAGAAAAACATGTCCGCGAGCCCGCTGTGGATGACAACGCGCCCCGGGTAGTTGCCCGAGGTCGGGAACGCACTGACGAGCCGATCCTCAAGCGGGTCGATGAGTGTTCCGGATCGGATGCGGCTCATGCCGGGGGCTCCTCTCCGCCCCCGCTGGCGTCTTCACAGTCGTAGAACTCCACGAACTCCAGGTCCGGGCACCACCAGACCTCTTTCGCGCCGTCATTGATCCGGACCCAGACCTTGACCGGGCTCCCGATCGGCGCGGCGCGGACCTCGACACCCAACTCGCGCCCGCCCGCGTTCGGGTCTCGGTGCGGGGGGATCGCGTCCTCGGCGATCTTCTGCACGCTCGACCCCGACACCGCGACGACGTTGTAGCGCACCTCACCCTCGGGACCGGCCTGCATCTCAGGAACCGATCCGGTGAGCGCCATGACGCGCCCGATGAGATACGGCGTGTTGGGGACCGTGATCGTCATGGCAGCACCGGCGGGTCCGTCTCGTAAATGTCTTCGGCCGGGATCACTCCGACGACCGGGTCCGGGTCATCGAAGCTGGGGATGCGGTACTCCTGGAGCGCAGCCAGTTCCGGGAGCGGGACCGGCAGCGTGTATCCACCGATCTCCGTGATCTCCGGGATGCGCGCCCTGGACTCAAACTGGTACTCCACCACCGACTCGTTCGACCCGATGTTGACAACGCTTCCGCCTGTAAACAGGTACAGACGACCACCCCCAGCCGGAACGTTGTAAAGCCCGCCGACCGCGTCGTGGATCGTGTCCGCGATCTGGTCTGGGTCCGACTCCGATCCGATAATGGTCTTCCTCACCTTCCGGATCGCCGTCACGCGGTGGTACGGAACAGATGGCCACTTCTTGTCCTCATCCGGGACGTGGACGAACTTGGCTCCACTGATCGCGTCATCGAAGGCTGCGACGATTGGGAGGCCGATCCGGTCCTCACGGAAACTGACCTCGGTCCGCGCGTAGTTCGTGCTCCCGCCGAACGGGATGTTCTTCCTGTACCGCACCAGCACCCAGTGCGAACTCTCGTTGATGACCTGGCGGTGCTCGACACGATCCACGACCGTGTCGTTCGGACCCGGCGTCAGAATCGGGAACGTCCCCTGCATGTACGCGAGGGCCACGTCGTACGTGAGGGTGTTCCCCTCGTCGTCGTAGACACGGTACAACTCCCGGTAGACGGTGTCGTTGATCCCGACCGCCCCGGTGCTCCCGTACCTCAGCCTCTTGGTGACGATCGCCACTAGGGCTGGCCCCCCGCCTCCAGCTGCGCCTGGATGCCGTTTCGGATCTCCTCAAGCAACTCCTTGGACTCGTCGTGCCGGATGATGTCCGCCGCCGCCGTGGACTGCGCCAGCTCCACGAGCGACCCGATCGCCTCGGTCAGCTCTCGCTGAGTCTCCCGCAGATCCTCGATCGCCTCGATCAAGTCCTCGTTGTTCACGACAATGCTCCGTTGACCACGTACCGCGCGTCGTACACCTGCGCCTGCCCGACCGTCGCTACCAGATTCGTGTCGTGGATCTGGATGTCGCCCGTGAGCGACACCGAACTCGACAGGTTGATGACCACGCCAGACTTGAGCCCGTCGCTCGGCGGCGCGCCCGTGACGTAGAACCGCATCACCCCGTGCTCGGACTTGTCGCCCAGCACGAAGGTCATGTTGCCCTGCGACTCGATCGCGGACGTGTCGTTGACCAACCGTCGCCCCGTCTTCCGCGTGACCGAGAAGCACTTGCCGCCCGAGTAGTTGGTCAGCGTGACCTCGGCGCCCATCAGCGCGGCGGTCGAGCCCTCGAACGCCGCCATCTCGTAGGAGATCGTGATCGGCCTGTCCGTGTGCCGACCCTGCGCCGCATCGGGCGACTGAAGGATCGGCTCCAACTGGGTGAACTCCCAGTTCGTCCCGCCCGGCGTCACCCCCTCGAACACCGTCCGCATCCGAGCAACGATCGCGTCCTCCCGCGAGGACTGGTCGCGGTCGGCGGGTGTCACCACCGTCATGTCCACCCGGACGGAGTGCCCCGTCGATCCGTGCGACCTGTACCGGGCCTGCGACGACACCGACACCCCAAGGAACGGCTGGGGCAGGTGCCCCGCGCGCTCGTCCGGGAGACGGCCGATCGACTTGACGTAGGCGGACGAGCCCGAGTTATTCAGGCCCGAGCCGCCGTTGTCCGCGTCAAATAGCGTCTTGATCCCCGCGTACGCCTCGGCGAGCACGCCCATCGGCTACCCCCCACCGAGCACGCCGTCCGGCGCGAGAATGCCCATGTCGCCCATCACGTCGTCAAAGGCGAGGTTGTCGTCCACGCGCCCGATGTCGTCGTAGCGCGGCATCATGGACTCGATCTCCGCGTCCGACTCGGCCATCTTCATCGGCCCGTCCTGGAGATTGAGATCGGCCATCACCCGAGCCAGAACCCGTCGCTTGATCGCGGGCCTGAACTCCGCCGGGAACGCCGCGAGCGGGGTCGCCGAACTGTCCGTGGTGATCGCGGGCGGGCCACCCCGCAGGAACTCGGCCCGCACCGTGTACGTCTGGTCCGGCGTCGGGTAGAACTTCCACACCAGCGCGTTGTCGGTCTCGATGACCCGGAACCACACCGGCCTGCCCGTCTCCGAGCCCACCGTCGCCAGCAGCCGGGACATACGGTCCGCCGTCGCCCACCGAATCCGCTCGCCCGCGCCGGACGTGTCGTCAAACACCAGCTCCCGGCTGTAGAGCTTGTCGATCGTCTCCCCCGAGGGGGCGCTCACCGTCACGGCGCTCGCGGTCGAGATGCTCAGCGTCCCGAACGCCCGACGCCAACTCCACCTCTTGGCGTTCCAGACATCGTTGATCGCCCACTCCGCCGCCTCGTCAATCATCTGGACGGACGGGAACTCCAACCGACGCGCGAGGCTGGTAATCACGAACCGCCGGAGCGCGTTGAGCGAGAAGGTCGCCGGGGCCGAGTTGTCGTCGTCCACGGCGGTTTCGTTGTACGAGAGGATCGCGTCCCGCTTGGCCGCGTCCCGAACCTCGCCGAACACCCGGAACCGATCGGGCTGGACGATCTGGGCCGCGATGTACGCGCCCTCCGCCGCGACCCAGTTGTTCCAGGAGTCGGGGGCGGAGCCGGACGAATCGAAGTTGAAGTACGCCTCGTAGCCCTGGACGATGCTGATCGCCGCGTCGTAGGCGTCGGTGATGATGTTGGTATCGTCGGTTCCAAGGCCGTCATCGGCCTGCCGCATCACGCGACGGGCGATGTTGTCCTTGAGGTTCGCCGCAGAATCGTACGTCAGGGCCACGCGCTACCCCCTCGGCTGCACGCCGGCCCAGTCGGGCTTGCCGTTGTTGCGGTAGGACTGGATCGTCTGCCAGCCGGTCCCGATCTTCGGACGCTCGTTCCCGTCGTGGTCGAAGTACGTGCCTTCGTTCCGGGGCCACTTCACACCCCACTCCATGTGGCCGATGGACACCGTGTTGCAGCGACCGATCCGACCGCCGAAGTCCCGCACACGCCGCCAGAAGAAAATGTCCGCGTCGGTCTTGCCGTCCTCCCAGCGGTTCGTCGTCGCGTTCGGCATCGACCAGAACCACGGCTTGGCAAGCTCCATCCGCCGGAGCGCGTCGGCCCGGATCAGCGTCAGGCCAAAGTGGCCGTACGTGGTCTCCGTCACGTCGCCATCCACGCTGTATTTGCCGCTCCCGTCGCACAGCAACTCGTCATGGTGGCGGTGCGCCTGGCACGGGTAGATCGCCGTCAGCTCCGGGTGCGCCTGCATCGTGTCGATGAGCACCTGAAGATCCTCGGGCGCCATCACGCTGTCGAAGTCCGTAAACAGGATGTACGGGTCATCGAAGCACTCAAGGGCGCGCTCGATCCCGTTCTCCAGCGCCGCCTCCCACGGGAACCCGTTGCACATCATCACGTGCTGGATGCCCATGCGCATCACCGTCTCGTTCCAGCACGACTCGTGGTCGGTGATCGCCAGACGGGGCTTGCTCAAGACGGCGCAGACGGTTGGGTTCTCGGGGATCTCGTATTGATCGGGGAGCGTGACGAGGCGCAGGTCTTCCTTCTCGGGCTGGTCGCCGAGCCCCGGGTCTCCGCCCTTCACGCACTTGACGTTCAGGCTGACCGGGTAGGACGCCTCGTCCGGGATCTCCGAGATCCACGCCTCGAAGTCGCCGAAGCCGATCTCCGCGAGAAGCCCGCACAGGATCTCCCACGTGTACCCCGAGAGGTGCATGTCGTACATGCCCTCGTTGTGGCCGTAGATCCACTTGAGGGCCTGCCGCTGGTCGTCCGGGTTCGGGGACGACAGCATCGGCACGATCTTCTTCTTCAGGTCCGGCACCGCCACACGGAGAACGCCGCCGTCCTCCAGCACCTCGTGCCACCGCTCAAGGGCCTTGCGGGCCTCCTTGAACGTGACCTGCTCAAGCAAGTGGCTCGCCCGGATTTCTCCGACCGAGCCGGGTTCGTAGTCAGAAAGCTCCCGCGCATCGAACCCGTCCACCAGGTCGATGTTGACGTAGCCGTACATCGGCATACTTCCGCTGCCGAGGTTCAGCCTGATCTTGTCTGTCGCGGTCGCCTGAGTCATGTCGCCCCGTTACGAGTAGTCGTACTGGTCGTCGATCTCCTCGTAGTGGACGCGCACATGCACGGTGCCGGTCCCGTCGAACTGGTACGCCCCGGAGCCCGAGGTTGCGATCGACAGGTAGCGCGCCCCGCCCGAGTCGCACGGGTACAGACGCAGCCCCGTGGTCGAAGCGCCCGTGAACTGCGTCTCGGCGCCGGTCAGCGTCCCGCGCGTCGCGGCGTTCTGGGACGTAGTGGTCGGGCCGATCGCCACGATGTTGCTCGACCCGGCGGTATGCGCGGTCGTGGACTCCGAGTCCGTCACCAGCGCGATCGAGTCGGCGGTGCCCGTGCCGTCGCCGCTCACCGCGATCCCGGTCTTGTTCTTGAGCGTCGCCCACACCACCCGGCAGCCGGGCGGGAGGGTCTGCGTCAGGTCCGCGTAGTATGCGTCGTCCGCGTACGTGACCTCCTCCTCGATGACGCCCGCGACACGACCCTGATACCAGCCGGTCTTGCGCTGGCCCCCGCTCGGCGGGTCAATGTTCACTCTCTCTGTCGGCTTGCTGAATCCAACGGCCATCGTCCACCTCCACCTTGAATGGCCCCGATCACTCCCCCCGGATTACGACACCGGAGTCTTCATGTTGGTCCGCGTGTCCGTGACCTCGACCACGTTCGACGCGATACCCAGCTTCAACGGCCTCCACGAGCCGTCGTCCTGCTTCTGGAAGATGCACACCTCGCCGTTGCCCCAGGTGAAGTTGTTTCCACCCGAGTTGTCGATGTTGAACTGGCCCGTGGTGGCGGCACTCCCGGCGTCCGTGACCGTGATGTTCCCGCCCGTCCCGTTCTTGAGCTTCACGACCGTGCCCGGCCCGCCCGCCGTGAGCATGGCCGCGAGCGTGGAACCGCTCTCGATCTCCCCCTCGTGAACGCCGCCGTCCAGCGAGAGCGTGCTCGTCAGCACCGTGCCGATCGTGAGCAGCACCTTGTCGAACTTCTCCGTGTCACGCATCGTCTTGAGAACCTGCGCGTACCCCATCACTCACCCCCCAAGAGTCGCTGTGACCCGTTTCCGCCTCTTGCTCTCCACGCGCTCGTGAATCTCGGGCGCGATGTCCGCCTTGACCTGGTTGGCCGCGATTTCCTTCTCCTGCTTCTCGTTCTCGCGCTGCACCCGCGCGTCCCAGTCCTTCAGCCACGCGGGCTTGTGCCGGGTCCGAACGTCCGCCAGGATCTCGTCCACGATGTGCGACTCCCACCGCCCGGCCGGGTAGCGGTAGAGGCCGTGCGACAGGTCGTCGCCGATGTAGAAGAAGATGTAATCGTCCCTCGTGTCCCACGCCGCCTTCAGGCCGGACTCGCGGTTGCACACCTCGCGCACCGGACCCGACACCGAGTCCGGGAGCCTGTCGATCGAGACCATCCACGGGAATCTGCTGTCCATGAAGTCCGGCCCCGTGGTTTCCCTCGGGGCCGGGTTGCTGCGATCAGGCCGTGCGGTTGAGGATCGTCACCTGACGCTCGGGCATCAGGCACACGTCACACAGACCCTCGACCCAGGACTCGGTCTGGAAGAACAGGCCACGGCTCGCGGAGTCGTCGGCCTCGTTCATCCGGTACCAGTTGGTGCCGTTGTCGCCGGGCAGGAACGAAACCTTGCCGTCGCCGACGTACAGCGCCTCCCAGTCCTCGGCCACCATGAACCACGCCGTCCCCGGCTTGGCCAGCGCGTCCGACTCGAACCGGACCTCGCCGAACTGCGGGTGGACGTAGCCGACCGACTTGGTGCCGAACACGAAGTCGCGGTTGCCCTTCGGACCCATCTGCACGAGCGCGTCGTTGCCGATCTCGTTGCGGATGGTCTGGTGCATCTCGATGTCCGAGAAGAACACCATGTTCAGGTTGGAGTTGTTGCGGAAGTGGGCCGCGAGCGCCGCCGTGTCGAAGTCGGACGCGGAGATCGTGGTCGAAGACTGGCCCTCGTTGGTCGCCACCGGAATGAGGTGCTGCCACCCCGCGTCGGTCCGGTCAACGCCGCCGATGAAGGTCTCGCCCGCCGAGGGGCGACCGAGCCACGCGCCGGGACCGTACATGAACACGTCGGCGGTGTCGCCGAAGAAGATCGTCCCGTTGTCGTAGGCCGACGCCGAGGCGCCGAAGTGGTCCACGTCACCGCCCGAGAGCGAGGTCACGCGGATTGACTTGTCGGCGTAGTTGACCGACTGCACCCGGAAGCGGACCGCGTTGGCGCCCGCCGAGGTAGTCACAACAAAGTCACGACCGGGCTGGAACGCCGCGATCGAGCCGTTGTCCACCTTGAAGCGAACGTCCTGGCCAGCCGCCGAACCCGCCGTGTAGCTTGAGCCGGTGTAGTAGTGCGTGTCGGCGCCGTTGATGAGGTTGCCGTTGACGAGGGCCACGACGCCGTCCGTCCCGAGCATCCGGTAGATGGCCGAGGCGTCGTCGATCTCCTCGGTCATCTGCATCACGATCCGCTCGGCCACGTCCACGATCGCGTCCGTGCCCTTGCGGTGGATCTTGTTGATCTCGTTGATGGAGATCCTGGCGCGAGCCGCGATCCGCGTGAAGTCGTTGGTCCGGTTGGCCCCGGTCTCCGCCGACCCCTCCGCGAATCGGACATGAAGCTCCTGCCCGTCCAGCTCGCCGGGGCTGGGCAGGTTGCTCAGCACGTCGGCCGAGGCGCGAGCACCACCGAACCGGCGCGTCCCCATCTTGATGCGGATGCCGTCGCCGCCGACGCGACGAGTCTTGCTCGGGCGCACGATCCGGTTGATGACCGAACCCGTGTGCCGCTCGACCGCGTCGATGTACGCGGGGAAGTACGTTTCAAAAATCACCGAGTCCAGATCGCTCAGCGTGGTAAATGCGTTGTCAGAGACGGCCATGCCGTCACCCCCTTACAGGTCATGCCTGGGAGGTCGCCGCTCCCGACCGCGCAGCGCGCCGCTTCTCGACCACGGCTTTCGCGTGTGCGCGGAGTTGTTCCTCGCGGCTCTCCCCGGTGGATTCCGGTTCACCCTGACCACCCGCCTTCCCCGCCGGGGTCGAGTTCTTCGGCTGACGCTTTGTCGCGGCCTCCCCGATGGCAGCGGCCTGTTCGCCCGCCTTCTTCGCCATCGCCTCCTTGAACGAGTTGACCACCTGCTCGGCGGACCCCTCGTAGTTGGGATACCCATTCAGGGCGTGACCGTCACCGAAGCGGTTGCCGCCGGCGACGTTGTGGAGACGGTTCTCCATCGCGTCCTTCAGGATGTCGGGATCGACCTTGAACTCCTCCGCGAGAGACTTGACACCCTCGTTCAGCGCCTTGACCTCGGCGTCAATGGTCTTGTTCCACGACGCCTCGGCCTGCTTCTTGTCGTTCTCCGCGAAGCGCGCGTTCAGGCGCTCCTCGATGATCGACTCGATGTCAGGCTCCTGGCTCTCGGGCGCCTGCTCGCCGAACGCATCGGCCAGCCGGTCCAGCCCGATCCCGCGCTGCTTGACCTTGCCCACGTGGGACAGGTCGCCGAGCGCTTCTTCCAGGCTGTTGTACCCAAGCTCCTTGAGCCTGCCGAACTGCTGGTCAGCCCCCCGCGCACGCTCACTGGCGCGCGTCAGCTTCTCGTACTCGTCCACCGGGGTCAGCCGGTAGCCACTCGGCACGGAAAAATCGCCTGTCTTCTCTCGGGGCGACTGAGGCTCACCCGTGGGCTGCATCTCAGAGTCGGGGACCGAGTTGACCTGCTCCGCACCACTCTCCACGTCACTCATCGCTGTCTCCCGTGTCCCGGTCCGGTCATCCGGAGGGAGGGCGCGCTGGGGGAGGGCACATAGGCCCGGCCAGCACGGTTAGTCAGTAATGACTAACACACGCACAGGATTCTAACGCCTACCGATCGAAGTGTCAACATGTCCCGCCCCGGCAGTCGGTTACGCGAACTGCTCGCCCAGTGCCGCCCCCAGCAGGTCCGCCGGGCTCGACTCCTCGGGGATCGGGGCCTGTTCGGGTTCCGCCGCCGCCGGGTCGGGCGGGAAGGTGATCTGCTCCTGGAGCGCGATCGCCTCCTGAAGCCTCGCCGTCACCTCCGGGTCCGACTGCGCCTCACGGCTCATCAGGGCCGACCTCAGGGCCGTCAGCAGCATTTCCCCGGCCTCGATCCCCAGGTTCAGGGGCTCGAACGGCTCGCCCGCCATCACCCGCTGCGCCTTCCGCCGGGCGAAGTACCTCGCCTCCCGATCCGACTCGGTCAGGGGCGAGTCCATCTGCGCCAGCGCCTCCCGGTACGACTCGGGCCGGATGCTCTTCGTTGCCACCGCGTTGTCGAGATCCTGCCGCTTGGCCGCGTAACTCCGGTGCCGGACCGTCCCCTCGCGGATCTTGACCTCCGCCGGGGGCCGCTCCTCATCGAACTGAAGGAACTCGGCGAAGTCGTCCCCGTCGAACCCGGCCAGGCTCAGCGTCGCCAGTGTGGACGGGCTCTGCTCCTTGGCCGTCTTGATCGTGGTCCCGAGCAGTACCGTCAGCAGCTCCTCGTACCGCTGCACGTCGTCGTTCACACGGATCGCGTGGACCTGATCGGCCTCGTTCAGCGCCCGCTGGAAGGTCGCGTCGGGCACGTGGCTCTTGGTCGCGCCGAAGTTGCCCTCGGCCCGGAACGACTGCTCACGCATCGCCGTCTCGGAGATATTGCTCAGGTCGCTCACCCACGGCGGGAGCTGGGGCGCCTGCACCGACTGGGGAGGCATCGCCCGCTGGCTCATGGGCGTGTCGTAGATGATGACCCCGCCCATGTTGTTGTTGAACTTGCCCCGGATGTCCTCCTCGCTCGCCGACGAGCCGAACGCCTTGCGGTTCACCAGCCAGTTCCGGTAGCTGTTCATCTGGAGCGCCCGGAACAGGTACGTCTGAAAGAGGTTGAGCTTGTCCTGATCGTCCTTCAGGAAGTCGAAGTCGGACAGGTCCACCGCCCCGTCCCCGCCGTGGAACGCACGGATCTGCACGAGGGGGAGCCCGTCGCCCCCGAACGGGCTCTCGTGGTCGCCGTCGATCAGCCGGAACTGCCCGTCCCCGAAGTCGATGGCGACGTACATCTCCGTGAACAGGCCGCGATCGTCCTTGACGTGGATCTGGTGGACCACCGCGCCCTTGGTCTTGGAGTGTGCGCGGTAGTGCCCATAGAGCGACCCCCGGGACAGGTCGTAGAACTCCTGCTCCTCGGGGGTCATGGCGCCCACGGTCTTGAGCTTGTCCTTGTCCACGCCCTTGAGCGCGTCCTTGCCGTACTCGCGGGCGATCTTGTGGACCGTCGCCACCTCGCTGAACACGATCTCCTCGTGGTCACGGAGATCGCGTGAGGGGTTCCACGGGTCGAGCGTGAGCTTGTAGGCCGGGGCCTGGAACGCCCTGGCACGCGAATCCTCCAACTCCCGCCCGTCGATCGACCGAACGCCGCGCTCCAGCCTCAGCCCAACGAGCCACTGGCCGCCGATCACCCGGTTGGAGTTGGCCTCCTGCGCCGCGCGGATGAACCCGGCGTCCTTCGCCGCCGCCAGGATCGCAATCTCGCACAGGTCCGATTCCCGCTGCGACGGACCCCCGTACCGGCCCTCGGGCGGCATCGCGTTCAGATCGAGCTTCATCGGGTGGGTCGAGGCCCGGACCTTCTCCAGAAACCTGTTCGTCCGGTTGGACACGACCCTCAGCCTGCGGGAATCGGCCCCCACGTCGGTCAGCAGGCGGCGCAGGCGCGCCCCGTCACGCCCGAGCCCCTGCGCGTAATACATCCACTGGTGCCCGTGCAGGTAGCACTGGCCCTTGAACATCGACCGCTTCAGGTCGGTGCGGCGCTGCTTGTCCTCTTTCGAGCGACCGCGCACGAACTCCTCGACCTGGTCCTTACTCTTGAACCGCACGGCCTACCCCCTCCCCGTCTCATCCCACGGCGGGGACGGTGTCCGACCATTCCGACTCCACCACACCCTCGTCCTCCTCGTCGTGCTCCGCGACGTGGTGGGACTGGCGGGGCGGCTCGTCGCGGGTATCCATGATCCGGATGTCCCGCTGGATCTCCATCTGTGCCAGCGCGTACGCCTGGTCGCTCGCGGACCCGATCTTCCGGACCGTGTCCGACAGCAGCACCTCGTGCGCCTCCCGGATCGCCACCGCCCGATCGAGGATGTCCCGGTTGGAGTCGAGCAGGTCACGGACGATCTCCCGGTTCGCCGACGCCTGCCGCGTCACCCCGTACACCACCGCCGCCAGACCAACGATCGCAAACGCGAGCGCCACGTACTCCATGAGTCACCACCTGTTGCCGACGAACTCGGCTTCTTCCTCGTCACCCGAGGGGCGGTGACGGAGTGATCTGATCCGCTCCCGCATGTACCGCACATGCCGGGGTTCTTCCTGAGTGATCCGCCTGATCCGCTCGGACACAGCGCCCCTGCCCACGCCCACCTGATCCGCAAGGTGCCAGCACAACTGCGTCGTGCAGTCCACGAGGTGGTCTTTATCCGTTGATCCGAACGAAAGGAACTGGTCGTAGAGCCACTGCCAGTCGGGATCGGGTCCGAGGTTCCCGTGCTCGTCACGCTTGCCCGGGAACAGCACCACGGCCTGCGAGCCGCGCACCGAGTTGTCGATCATGTTCGAGACGCGCTTAAGCCGGACCGACTTGCTCTTGCCGCCCGGGGGACACTCGATCACGTCAACACCAAACTTGTTCCGCCACATCTCGCCGAGCGCCTGGTACCCCGACACCATCTCGGCCAGCACCCAGTCCACGTCGCGGCGCATACAAATCTCGCCGCCGAAGTTGACAAGCTCTGTCTGGTTCGCCTTGACCCCGTGGGCCTCCACGATCCTGATCTGGTGCTCCGCGTCCTGGTACTCCTCACCCGACTCGCCCTTGCGTGTCACACGCAACTGCGCAAAGCCCGCGAACAGAATCCCCGCGTCGTCGGAGTCCGCCCGGTTCGTGCCCGCAGGGTCGAGAGACAGGTACCCCTCCGCGTAGCCCATGAACCGCTTGTGCTCCTCGTCGGCGGGGTCGTAGAACCGGAGCGACCTGATGATCCGATCCGTGTCCGGCGTCGGGTCCATCAGGTAGTTGGAGTTCCAGAGGCGCCGGTCCATGTCGGCGCGGAATCTCCGGAGCCTGGATGCGGGGTACTGGTCCGGCCACAGGGGCTTGATCTTCCGCCCGCCGTCGTGCTCCGTGATCCGCTGGACCGACACCGCCATCCCCACCCGGCCGGACTTCGCGTCCGCCCGAGCACGCTCGACCATCCGGCACAGCGCGTCCTGGTGGTGCCACGGGTACCCGATGTTCAGTGTGAACGTGTGCTTGCCGCGCAGGCGGGTGTCCCACGTGTTCGCCAGGATCTCGCCGCGACGCTTCCGGGTCGTCTCCTCGTAAGCGTCGTCCTGGGGCACGATGTCGTCTCGGACCTGGAAATCGTTGTCAGCGCCCAGCGCCCGGTTCGTGATCCCAGCCGCCCGAAGCGTCGGGTCTTTCTGGCGACGGGTCATCACCATCCGCATCGAGCCCTTGTTGTCGTCGTCCTTCGACAACTCGACCTCCGGGTGCATCGCCAGGCACCTCCGGCCCTCCTCGTTGTCGTCCCGGAACGCAGCCTTGATGACCCCGAGCGCCTTCTCCGCCTCAAGGCTCGTCGCGTGCAGCCACGTGCCCTGCGTCGTCGGGTCTTTGCAGATCCGAAGCACCACCCACGCCCCAGCGATCGTCGTCTTGCCGTGGGCGGGCGGCATCCACACCACGATCCCCGGGCACTCGAACTGCCCGTACCGGATCTCCTGCTTGCTCTCCAGCGCGTGCGGGATAAACATGACCCCGTTCTCGGCGTTGAAAATGTCGCAGCACGCCTTGACGAAGTGGGGCGGCACCTGCATCACCTGCTCGTGCGGGGCCTTGCCGGACAGGCGAGACCTCCGGACCCAGATCAGGTGCCGGAGCAGGTGCGTGGACCGCCAGGCGTACTGGCGCCTGAAGTCCATCGCGTTCGTGTGCCTCGGACTCTCTCGCCGGGCCTGCTCCCTCAGAGACCGCACCCGGCGGACGATCTCAAGGACTTTTCCCGCCGCTTCGACCTGTTTGGGCCGCAGCTTCTCCCCCGCGTACTCGTACGCCAGCTCCGCCGCCGTCTTGTTCGCACCCTCGATCGCGTCCAACTCCGCGTCCAGCGCCTCCAGCACCGACCTCGGGATGTCCGCCATCTTCTCGATGCAGTCGAGCGCCTTCTCCGACTCCGACCGAGAGTCCTGGATGTGCTTGGGGTCGATGCCGTAGGTCTCGGCCTCCGCCAGCAGACCCTCACGCATCTTCTTGTAATCGAACCCGCGCGGGATCTCGTGCTCGCCGAACATCGTCAGCCGCTCAAGACCGTTGATCTCCGCCAGCGCCGCCCGGAAATACGCCGGGTTGGGGTTGCCGCGCTCGATCTTCGGGGGCAACTCGGGGAGCCCGAACTTGTCCCGCAGCGCCTCGTTGACCGAGTTGACGGCGGACTCGGTGTCAGGCCCCAGATCGGCGCCCGATTTCCGAGTCCTGGCCTTCTTGGTTGCGGCCTTCTTCGCCACTCAGAAGCCCCGCGAACTCGCCCAGTAGACCTCAAGGCTCGTGACCGTGTCCAGCTCCGTGCAGCCCAGATACCAGGCGTACCCCTCCGGGATCTGCGTCAGCAGGTCGATCTTGCTGCTCGAACTCCCGTCGTGCTGCCACGTCCCGACGTACAGGTAATCGCCCGACGCCCCGTCGTTCCCGACCCGGAGACCCTCCGAGTCCTGCGCCACCGTCGCCCGGAACAGCGCCTTGGGAACCTTCGTCCCGTCCACCGGCAGCAGGGCCAGCGCCAGCGTCGCACTCCCCGACGCCGCGTTCCCCTCGATATGCACCAGCCGGAACACGTTGTCCGCCGAGTCCTTCGACCCGGTCGGCCCGCTCATGTCCCCCGCGACGTTCACGCCCACCCGCGTGAAGTTGTCGTAGTCCGCGCTCGCCGAGGTGAAGGTGACAGAACCGCCGTTGCCCCGCTCAGCCATGACCCGACCCCCAGATAGACCGATCACCCACCATACAGACGCCCTGTATGTTAGCACCAACTAGCACGGCAAGCAATCGGGGGCTGTTCGCCAACCACAACCCTGCTACAATACCAACCGACGGATCGGCGTCAGGGGTGAGCGCCTCGATCTTCCCCCCGCTCGTGTTCGCGCCCGAGCGGGGGTTTCACAAGCACCGGGGACTCGGCAGGTCGAGCCCGATCCCTGGGAACAACCACAGGCGTGACCCCGACCCATCCAGAGGGGAACGACGCGCCAAAGCACGACCTCACGCCCCGGCCCGGCAACGGCTCACCGGGGAATCGGCCAGAAAGTCCCCCGAGGGTATCCAGACGTAGGGGGCCTCCATCCAGGAGGGGAGAGTGGTGCTACCCGGTGTCGGCCCGAGCCAAAAAGGGTGAAACACCACAACTCCCCAGCAGGGGAGAGGTGCGCCAGCACCGACCGGATCAACCACCAAACACCCACTTGACACAACACACTAGCATCCGCTAACCTACACCCAACATGGACCCCGTCGAAGACGCACTCCAACTCGCCACCTTCGACCAACTCGTCGCCGAAATCGACCGCAGAGCCGATGAACTCCTCGTCTGCGCCTACGGACTCCCAGGATCACCCCCACACCAATCACGACTCTACGCCTCCTCCACCAACTGGCAAGACACCGTCCAGCTATACCTCCTCAAAGACCGCATCCGACGCTCTTGCCCCGAACTCAACGAGGATGACCTCAATGAACTCTGAACCTGGAAACTGGAGATTTTGGGGCGTGTTGTTTGAGGGGGGTAATGATATTGGGACAGGGGTACCCCCGTGGGGTGGTGGGTTCGGGTTCTGGTCGGTGTCCCTGCCCGCCCTGGACCCCGCCCCCGACAGCATCACCACCAGCGTCCAGCCGTCGCAACTCCTTGATCGACAAGGGGTTATGGGGGTGATCGAGGATTGGACCACACCAAACGCCCGTCTACTGTGGATCTGCGACCAGGTTGTAAATCCTTGCCGGCGCTGCACTTGCGTGAGCGAGCAAGTTCCCCCCACCCCCCACCCATCCACCCAACTCAACGCATAGAGCTAGAATCCGCTCCTACACTTGTAGTATGCCAAAGCCTCCGCCCAAGCCGGTGCAGCTGAAGGGCCGACGCTCCGAGGAGCTGCGGAAGGTGCTGGATCGGCTCACGCCCCTGGTGAACGTCGATGAGCCTGGGTTTGGTCATCGTCGGCAGCTGACGGACACTGACGCGGTGCTAGTTGCGTGTCGCCACTACGCTGGCGTGGTACGCCGTCGGGTTCAGGGTAAGGGGCTCGATCCCGACGAGATCATCGAGCGATGGCTGACCGCCGATGGGAAGCTGGAGCAGGACGAGCCGGATTCGTTCCGGGGCGTTGGTCGGCCGAGTGTCGATTGATTGGAGATCGGGCCATGACTGGAAACGTGAGCGTGCAGCGTGTCCACCGGGCGGTGAGTCGCATCGCCGATCAATATCGGTTGCCATCGCCCCGGCCGACGTTTCCGATCGACCCCCAGCATCGCCGCCAGCTCGCATTCTGCGTGCGATACCGGCGGAAGTGGGGCGGTCTCGACTGGTTTCAGGTGCGGGTATCGGCGCTTGACCGCGTAGCCGACCTGCGCTCGCCTCGTCACGTTGACCACGTTGACGCCGACGGCGCGTGACCAACGCGGCCGGCGATCGGCAGCCTCCAGGCCCAGCTCCACCCGAACAGAATCGCGTGCCTCGCCGGATTCTCGCGACCGGGGTCTTTTTGGCGCGCGCGCGTTCCTCAGTATGCGACAGAAAATCTGTTCGGTGTTGGTTTGGCCTAACGCCCATCTCCACCCCCCTCCCGGTACGGCGGACGCTAACTTGCCCCACCCTGCACAAAATCCTTGGCTTTCCTGTTGACGCCGGGGAATGCAGCCGATATCTTCGCGTATCACCACTGCCCGAGGAGATCGGGCGCCACTTTGAAGGGAAACGCAATGCAAGGGATCCCCAGCACATGCAAAGGCTACGAAACGGCGGAGCAGGCGGCGCGTACGGTCGCGCGTGATCGGTTTGCGTGGCCTGGAGGGTACGCGCTTGGAGTCATCACCACAGACGGCGGATGGATCTGTGGCGCTTGCGTGGCCGAGGAGCTGGAACAAATCCTTGAATCGACGCGGGACGGGGCCGACGACGGGTGGGCCGTAGAAGCGGCTTTCTACGCGGACGCAGACGACGCCGGCGGATACGACGACGACGGCGGACCGGAGCCGGTCTTGTGCGATCATTGCGGGCGGCCCATCTCGGACGGCACGACCCGGAAGGGCTGACCCCCCCCCCGCCTCCCGATCCCCAACGGGGTCGGTCGAGGCATTCACCTAGGGGCGAAGGCCCCGCATTGAAGGGAAGCGAACGATGACGAGCATCGTCGAGAACGCGGGCGCCGTGGTAAACGCGCTGTTTGAATCGGGCGGGACACCGGACGGGTGGATCATCCGAAGGGGCGATCGGTTCGTGGTGATCCGGTTCCGTGGTCGCGCGTACCGAATAAATCGCTGGGGCGTCTGGTTCGTGTTGAAGCGCAACCCCGGCCCGTCGATGGTCGCGGCGGACTTCGAACACTTTTGGACCGGGGAGGACGGGCATCCAACCTGCTCCGAATGCCGGGATATTGCTCGGAGCCTCGCCACGCGCACCACGATGGTCCCCGCTGGCGATTCTTGCGAGATCGCGCACTGGTTCCGCTGACCCACCCCGCCCGCTCTCCCACCGGGGAGCCGGGCGGATTCACCACCTAGGGGCGAAGATGCCCCGCAACCGAAGGGGAAGCCATGAGACGCGACGTCGATAAAGTGATTCAGTTTCCGGGAATCAGCTTCGAGGTGAGCGGGGACCGAGACAAGCGGGTGTCCATCACCTACCGGGGTGTTCCGAGTGGCGCCTGGTGTTCCACTACTTGGACGCGGGCCGAAGCCGCGTGGGCTATCAAGAAGATCCGCGCCAAGGCCCGCGATTACTCGCGCGCCACCTCCTGACCCGCCCCGCCCCGCGTCCTACCGGGCGCCCGGCGGATTGTCCGAGACTAGGGGCCAAGACCCCGCATTGAAGGGAAGCGAACGTGAGATTCAAGACCGGCGAGACGTATCACATGCGGAGCGTGGGCGACCACAACTGCGTCTGGAACTACATCGTGGCACGCCGCACGGACCGGAGCATCTGGATCGTGGACGCGGACCGCCCGAACGAAGAGCCCGCTCGGCGCGCCGTAAAGCGCTGGGGATCGGTCGAGCAGTGTCTGCCGCTGGGGAGCTTTGCGATGGCGCCCGTCCTGGGCGCCGACAAGCCGGGGCGCGGGGTCCGGGATTGGGAAGGGGCGGTTGACTAGCCCCCCGCCCCCACTGGAAACGGTGGGGGTGAGGATTCACCGGGGGATCGGGTCCGATCCCCGCATTTGAAGGGAAGCGGATATGAGCGGATGCCCAGCCGAGTTGATAGAACGCGACACCAGGACGTGCGCCGAGTGGCGGAAAGAGGCCCAGCGACTGGAGGACAACCTCGATTGGGGCGCCGCCGCCGGGGCGTGGGACATGGCCATCACACGCCATCCTGGCCACAACGCCAAGCCGGGGACGATGGACGCGGATGACCTGTGCGGGTTGGTCCGCCGCCGCAGATGCTGCCTGCGGACCCACTACAGCGAAGCCCACGCGGACTACAAGGGCACGACGGACGACGGGCGGAAAACGGTAGTGGCTCGCCACCCGCTGGGGTGGGCGCCACTTCTCGTCCTGGGCTGGCCCACCGCCCCCCGGCCTCACCGGGCTGGGAGGGTGATTCACCAGGAGCCGGGTATCGGCTCACACTTTGAAGGGAATGAACGATGAGCGAAGCGAAGCACACGCCGGGACCGTGGAAGGTCTCCCAGCTGGCCAAGGCGCGAGGGGGTGAGGGATGAGCACGATGCCGAAACACCTGAGAGACATGGACAACGAAACCCGCGCCGCCCTGCAAACGGGGTACAACCGTTTCCGGCTTGGGTTCGCGGATCCGGGAGAGCGATTGGCGGGGGCCGTGTTCGTCGGCAACTACCGCCGCAAGAAGGATGCCGTCGCCGCCCGCGACGACTGCGGGGGGCACCTGAACCCGTACCTGCACGGCAAGCTCCTGAGGGGCTGGGCGGTATGGAAGAAGGAGACTGCAGGGGGTGAGGCATGAGCGGGGAACCCGGATTCGCGTGGGGCGTCTGGTTTCAAGACCGCCGTGGGGAGTGGCGGCAGGACCAGGTCCGATTCGCAAAGACGCCCGCCATCAAAGCCGCGCGCTATTTGGCGACGATTCACCCTCGCGTCGTCGTCGAGGAATACGACCCGCTTTGCCCATCATCGCCCACAGTGGTCTGGAAGTCTCGCGCACTGAACGCGGAGGATCGCAGGGCCGCAAAGGCCGCCCGATAATCCCTCGCCGCTGCCCAACGGTGGCGGCTGGGATTGCCGAAACGCGGAGATCGGCGCCCGCCCAACGAAGGGGAAGCAAACGATGAAGTCCAAGATCACCCACGACCAGATCGAGCGCCAGTACGCGATGGCCGCTGCTGCCCGCCTCGGACTCCACGACGGCATGGCCGTGTACGCCGAGAACGCCGAGGGCAGACGGTTCGGCTCTGTGGAAGTCGGCACGCACCCGGTACACCGGATCGTCGTGCGACTCCCCGGCGGGCGTTTCGAGGTCATCGAGAATGACGGCACGCCGTGGAAGCCCGCAAGCCGCGAGGCGCTCGGACCCGAGGACTTCGAGGCGTGCATGATCGCCGCCGCCGACGCATGACCACCCCGCGCCCGATCCGAGAGGGTCGGGCAGGGATTTCCCCGAGGACGTTTCCGGGGTTTCACCACGAGGGCGGAGCCCGATCAACGAAGGGAATCTGACATGGGAATCACACGGATGATCGGCGAATACCTTGGGGATCGTCACACGCGCTGGCTGTTGCTCGTGATGGGCGTCCTGGTGGGCGCTGGGCTGGCCCTGCTGGGCGGGTGCGGCATGGTCCGGGGCATCGCCCAGGACATCGACTCGGCGGCGCGTGGCGTGGCTGAGGCGGCGTCGAAGTAGGCGCTTCCCTCCCGGCTCGGGGCGAAGGTTCCGAGTCGGGTTTCCCCGGAGATCGTCTCCGGGTTTCACCCCTGCCGGTTTGGAGGACTCACGATGACCGACGACACCAAAATCACCAAGAGCAACTGGGCCTGTCTCGGCTACGCCCTGCTGGGGGTGCTCTTGCTCCCCACCCTCCCCGTCCTGGTCGCCGCCCTGGCGGTGGCCTGGCCCGTCGCGCTGGTCGCGGGACTGATCTACCTCGTGGTCGCGGCGAGCAAGTAGGAGAACACAGGAATGGCGAGTCAGAAGTGCTGTGTCCCCACGAAACGAGGCAATCCATGCACGCTCGGGGCAGATCGGCAGCGGGACGGCCGGTGGTATTGCCATGTGCATGACCCACTCGGCACCTTCGCCCGGCAACACCCGCGCGGCGCAGCCAAGAGGGCCGCGCGCTTGGCGGACCAAGACCCGCCGTTTGCCCCGGACACCCAGAAGCCGAGGCCAAAAACCATGTGTTGCCCGATGTGCGGCGCCCGGTTTGGGGTGATTGACTAAGGGCGCATGAGATGCCCCCGCGTCGTCACCACACGACCGGGGGCGCGTCCGGGCGAAGGGAAAGCAACTCCCGGCGCCCGATTCTAGCCCCAACTCGGGGCGAAGGTTTGGAGATCGACACATGGACCAAGGCAACAGGACGACAGCGGAAGCCCCCTGGGTGCTGCATGGCGCGTTGTTTGCACGCCGCCGGGCAGACGGCACGATAGAAACATGCCGCGCAAACAGCTCGTGGACCCTCTCCCCACTCAAGCCAGAGCCGAGCACCTTCAGGCAGGATGGCAAGCGATATCTGTCCGTCTTTGGCCTGGAGATCCCCATCCAAGACGACGACCCGTCAGCACTCGCCCTGACTGATGCCCTCCACATGGCCTACACCCTTGGGCGCCGGGCTGCCGAAATAGCCAGGAGCCACCCATGACCCGCAAGGCATTCGGCTACACCCGCGTCTCCACCGATCAGCAGGCCCGCTCCGGCCTGTCCCTTGAACACCAGCGCGACCGAATCCGCGCCTACTGCGAGGCGATGGGGTACGAACTGGTCCGCGTCTACACCGATGAGGGGGTGAGTGGACGCAGCTTCAAGCGGAGATCGGGCCTGGCGGACGCCCTGAAGGCCGTGTGCGAGGCTCAGGGCGTTCTGGTGGCCTTCGACCTCTCCAGGGTCGCCCGATCCGTACGCGACGCTGTGGGCGTCTCAGAGCGTCTGAGAGGGTGCGGGGGTGACCTTGCCCTGATTGACATGAACGCCGACACCTCCACGGCCACGGGCCGATGCGTCTTCGCCATCATGGCGGCGCTGGGCCAGCTTGAGTCCGAGTACGCCTCTGAGCGGACCAAGCGAGCCCTCGCCACCGCCAGGGCCAGGGGGACCAAGCTCGGGGCCAAGCCCAAGCTCTCCGAGGGGCAGCGGATCTCCGTTCGCGCCCGGCGCGCAAAGGGCGAGCGCGTCAAGGACTTGGCGAAAGAGTACCAAGTCCACCCCAATACCATCTGGGCCATCTGCAGGGTGGATAGCTAGCACTTACTAACTGGCCCCCCGTCGCGTACAATACTCGCAGTTCGTTCGGTACGCTGACTGGGGGGTTGCGCGTGACTCAACCGAAGAAGCCGGGGAAGCCCGGGAAGGGCATACGCCCACAGTTCCGCACCCGCATCAAGGCCCTCGCGGACGAGGCGTTTGAGGACTCCGACGCGCTCTTTCTCGTCGCGGTCAAGCTCGGGGAACGGGGGGACGAGGACCAGCAGGCCGTGGTCGCCAGGCGGGGCGCGTCCCTCCTGATCGACGGGGTGTTTGCGCGCCTGCTCGCGGTGGAGGGGAGCGTCGGCGGCAACGTCACCATCG
>OBJS01000165.1_pt1 | contig 20211 bp, 19 predicted proteins | sample 1519851 | NCBI WGS metagenome assembly OBJS01 (sample SAMN03019806, study PRJEB22545) | beach sand metagenome | biome: beach; feature: sea beach; material: beach sand | place: USA: Municipal Pensacola Beach, FL | collected 2010-10-20 | depth 25-47 cm m
TCCAGCCGGTGGCGGCCGGGCCGGCGCCGCCGCGCACCGCCGGCGGCGGCAGGTGTTCCTGCAGGCTGTTCCATGCCTCGCAGGCGCCGCACTGACCCGCCCACTGGGCGAATATCGCGCCGCATTCGGCGCAGCGGTACTGGCTGCGGTCGCGTGCCATCGGGCCTAGCGCCGCACCGCGTCGGCGACATCACTCGCCGTAGTCACCACCGTACTCCGGAGCCAGATCCTCGAAACGGGTGTAGGCCCCCAGGAAGGCCAGAAACAGGTGGCCGATGGGGCCGTTACGCTGCTTGGCGATGATGATCTCGGCCTTGCCCTTGTCCGGGCTGTCCTCGTTGTAGACCTCGTCGCGGTAAATGAACAGGATCACGTCCGCATCCTGCTCGATGGCACCCGACTCGCGCAGGTCCGACATCACCGGCCGCTTGTTGGGCCGCTGTTCGAGCGAACGGTTCAGCTGGGACAGCGCGATCACCGGCACCGACAGCTCCTTGGACAGTGCCTTGAGCGAACGCGAGATCTCGGAGATCTCCAGCGCCCGGTTCTCGCGCGCGCCCGGCGACTGCATCAGCTGCAGGTAGTCGACCACGATCAGGCCCAGACCGTGCTGGCGCTTAAGGCGGCGTGCGCGCGCGCGCAGGTCCAGCGGCGTCAGGGCCGGTGTGTCGTCGATGAAGATGTCGGCCTCGCCGAGCAGCGTCACCGCCGAGGTCACGCGCGGCCAGTCGTCATCGTGCAACTGGCCGGTGCGCACGCGGTGGGCGTCGACCCGCCCCAGGGACGAGATCATGCGCAGCGCCAGCTGCTCGGCGGGCATTTCCATGCTGAACACCGCCACCGGCTGGCGGCCACGGATGGCCACACTCTCGACCATGTTCATGGCGAACGAGGTCTTGCCCATGGAGGGCCGCCCGGCAACGATGATCATCTCCGCCTCATGCAGGCCGGAGGTCATGCGATCGAGGTCGGTGAAGCCGCTGGACACCCCGGTCAGCGCGGTACCGGAACGGTACAGCGTGTCCAGGCGCTCGACGGCAGCCGGCAGGAGGTCCTTGATGGAGCTGAAGCCCGAGCGGGCACGCGCGCCGCGCTCGGCAATCTCGAACACCCGCCCCTCGGCGGAGTCCAGCAGCTCCGCGATGCTGCGGCCCTGCGGGTGAAAGCCGCTGTCGGCGATGTCCGACCCGACGGCGATCAGCGCCCGGGCGATGGCCCGCTCGCGCACGATGTCGGCATAGGCGGCAATGTTGGCGGCGCTGGCCACACCACCGGCCAACAGGCCCAGATACGCCATGCCGCCGACGCGGTCCAGCTCGGCGGCCTGCTCCAGGCACTCGGCAACCGTGATCAGGTCACACGGCCGCCCCTGCTCGTAGACCCGCCGGATGGCCTCATAGATGAGGCGATGATCCTGGCGGTAGAAGTCGTCCTCGGTCAGACGGTCCGAGACGTGGTCCCAGGCCGACGCCTCCAGCAACAAGCCACCGAGCACCGACTGCTCGGCCTCGATGGAGTGCGGGGGAACCTTGAGCGCGGCCGGCTCGACCATGGCGGACGGGGCGGCGGGGCCGTATTACTCGGCCACCACCTCGACAGTCACCTGCGCGACGACGTCGGCGTGCAGGTTCACGTCCAGCGGATAGCTGCCGAGGCTGCGGATGGCACCCTCAGGCAGGCTCAGCTCCTGACGGTCGACCTCGTGGCCGGCGGCAATCAACGCATCGGCGATTTCGCGCGTGGTGACCGACCCGTACAGCCGACCGCCCTCACCCGCCTTGTGGGCGATGCTCACCGTCACGTCCTGCAACGCGGCAGCACGCGCCTGCGCCTTGCTCAGGGCATCGGCGGCCGCCTTCTCGATCTGCGCCCGCTGGGCCTCGAAACGCGCCACGTTGTCCGGCGACGCGAACACCGCCTTGCCTTGCGGCAGCAGGTAATTGCGCCCGTAGCCGCCCTTGACCTCGACACAGTCGCCGACGTTGCCCAGATAACGAATCTTTTCCAGCAAAATCACTTGCATGACAGCAGCCTCCAGGCTGTTACCGCGGGTCCGCGCCAACCGGCGGCGAACCGTTTCCGAAATCAAGCCAATTATCCATCAGGCCCACCAGGGCCAGTGGCGGTGCCACCTGCGGCGTGGCCAATACCAGCAGCGGGTACACCACCCACGGCGCGCGCCGCCAGCCACCGCCGCGCAGCGCCAGCCGGTGCATCACCGCGAGCCCCTGCAACAGCAGCGGCATCACCGACACCATTGCCAGTTCGACCGCCAGGCCGCCAGCACCCAGCCCCACGCCCAGCGCCACCGCAACCGCCACGACCGCGACCAGGCCGTAGGCACGGCCGCAACGCAGGCCACGGAACTCCGCCGCCAGCGCACCCGGGCGGCGCAGGCGCGCCTGCAAGCTCCGCCCGGCCAGCAGTCCCCCCATCCAGGTGGACAGCAGGGCCAGCGCCAGCAGGCCACTGGCCAGGGCCCACACGACATCCAGCACCTCGCCAGCGATCTGCGGGTCCAGGCCTCGCAGCATCTGCGTCACCGACGCCCGGCTCTGCGCGTCGCCGCCCGGCAACCCCACCGTTTCGGCCAGCAGCACGACCACCACGGCCAGCAACGTCAGCAACAACAGCGCCAGCGGCAGGCTGCGCGTGCTGCGCAGGGTGTAACCGGCAATCAATGCCGGCGTCCAGGCAAACACCACCGGCACCAGCAACGCAGGCCCCAATGCCACCGCCGGCACCGCGAGCAGCAGCACCGCCCACAACAACCAGCGCACACCCCGCCCGCCCTCGCTTTCCAGCGCCAGCAGGCTGACTACCGCCCCGTTGCCGACCAGCAGCAGCGGCAACAACAGGATGGCGCCCGGCAGCAAGGCCGCCAGCAACGGCAGGACGCCCAACAGCGCCAACGCCGCCGCCACCGGCCAACCGCCGCCGACCAACCAGGCCGCCAGCGTCGCCAGGCGATCGCCGGCGGCGGGCGCCTTGGTCACTACCGCCTCAGTGGGCGTCGCTGTACGGCAGCAGCGCCAGGAAGCGGGCGCGCTTGACCGCCCGCGTCAGCTGACGCTGGTATCGGGCACTGGTGCCGGTGATGCGGGTCGGAATGATCTTGCCGGTTTCCGAAATGTACTGCTTCAGGGTGTCGAGATCCTTGTAGTCGATCTCCTTCACCTGATCGGCGGTAAAACGACAGAACTTCTTGCGGCGCAGATAACGGGCCATGTTCGGTTACCTTTTGGGGAACGGGTTCAGGCGTCGTCGCCGGACTTGGTGGAGGACTCTGACTCCGAATCTGAAGACGACTCAGAATCGGTCGACTCGCTGTCGCGCTCTTCGCGGCGCGGGCGACGCTCGCGCTCGCGCTTGTCCTCGTTCTCGCGCGCCCTGGCGACCGCCGACGGCTCGGTGATGGCCTCGTCGCACTTGACCACCAGGTGGCGCAACACGGCATCGCTGAACCGGAACGAACTGGTCAGCTCGCGCATGGCCTCATCGTCGGCCTCGATGTTCAGGAGCAGATAATGCGCCTTGTGCACCTTGGCGATCGGGTAGGCCAACTGACGGCGGCCCCAGTCTTCCTGGCGATGAATGACGCCGCTGCGCCCTTCGATCACGCCGCGGTAGCGGTCGAGCATGGCTGGCACCTGCTCACTCTGATCCGGGTGCACCAGCAGCACGATTTCGTAATGACGCATGAAAGCTCCTTGTGGCTTACAGCCCGCCGGGCGGGCAAGGAGACCGCGGTGATAATTCTGGTTGCGGCCAAAAAAGAGCGGAAATTCTACTTGCCTGCCGTGTCGCCGACAAGGCGGCGCTGGCGCCCGGTTTCGAACAGGCACACCGCCGCCGCCACCGACACGTTGAGGCTGGCCACGGTACCCGACATGGGAATCGTGACCAGGGCATCGCACAGTTCGCGCGTCAGACGCCGCAGTCCCTGACCCTCGCCACCGAGCACCAGCGCGCAGGACACACCCAGGTCGGTCTCGTACACCGAGTGCGTACCGGCCGCGTCGGCACCGTAAAGACGCACGCCCGCCCCCTTGAGGAAGCGCAACGTGCGCGCCAGGTTGCCCACCTGCACGAACGGCACGGTGCTGGCGGCGCCGGCCGCCGTCTTGATGGCGGCGGCGGTCAGGCCTGCGGCATTGCGGCGCGGCGCAATCACCGCGTGCGCGCCGGCGGCGTCGGCACTGCGCAGGCAGGCGCCGAGGTTGCGCGGGTCCTGCACTTCGTCCAGCACCAGCAGCAGCGGCTGCGCGGCGCTGGCCAGAATGGCCTCGAGCGCGTTCTCGTCCAGCGCCTGGGGCGGCGCCGACAGCAGTGCCAGCGCGCCCTGGTGAACGGCACCGCCGCACAGGCGATCGAGCGTGCCCGCCGGGCGCCGCTCCACGGTGATGCCGTGCGCTGCGGCCAGCGTCGCCAACTCGGCGAACGGGGGCCTGTTCGGATCGAGCAACAGCAGCCGGGCAATACCGGCCGGCTCCCGCTCCAGCAGGCTGCGCACCGGGTGCAGACCATAGGCGAGCGACCGGCTCATCGGGCGCGCCCGTTTTCGAGGCCGACAAAATCGAGGTCGATCTTGCGCTCGTCGAGGTCGACACGCGCCACCCGGACCTGCACCCGGTCGCCGAGCCGGAACACCCGCCGGCGCCGGTCGCCGACCAGGCGATGGTGCAGCGGGTCGAAGTGGTAATAGTCATCCGGCAGGCCGGTGATGTGGACCAGGCCTTCCGTGTAGGCGCCGTCGAGCGTCACGAACAGGCCGAACGCCGCCACGCCACTGACCAGCCCGCCCAGCACCTCGCCGACGCGGTCCTGCAGGAACTCGCACTTGAGCCAGGCCACCACCTCGCGGGTGGCGTCATCGGCGCGGCGCTCGGTCAGCGAACAGTGCGCGCCCAGCGCCGCCATCTGCTCGCCGCTGTAGTGGTACGAGGTCGCCTTGCGCCCGCGCAGCGCATGCACGATGGCACGGTGCACCAGCAGGTCCGGATAGCGGCGGATGGGCGAGGTGAAATGGGCGTAGGCGTCCAGCGCCAGACCGAAGTGACCGCGGCACTCGGGGTCGTACACCGCCTGCCGGAAACTGCGCAGGATGGGCGTTTGCAGCAGATACCGGTCGGGTCGATCGGCAATGACCTCGGTCAGTGCCCGGTAGTCGGCCGGTGCCGGCGTCTCGCCCCCGCCCAGTTGCAGGCCGAACTCGGCCAGGAAGCCGCGCAGCTGGGTGACCTTTTCCGCCTGCGGGCGGTCGTGGACGCGATACAGCGCCGGCATTTCGCGGCTGTTCAGGAATTCCGCCGCGCACCGGTTGGCGGCGATCATGCACTCCTCGATGATGCAGTGGGCCACCGTTCGCTCGGACGCCTCGATGCGGTCGATCTTGCGGTCGTCGCCGTACACGATGCGCGCCTCGGCCGATTCGAATTCCACCGCCCCGCGCCGGCGCCGCTCGCCGTCGAGCGCACGGTACAGGCGATGCAGGGTGTCGATGTGCGGCAGCAACGCGAAGTAGCGGTCGCGCAGCGCCGCATCGCCGTCCAGGACAGCGGCGATTTCGGTGTAGGTGGTGCGCGCGTGCGATCGGATCACGCCGCGCGCGAAGCGGTAGCTTTTGATCGCGCCGCGGGCACCGATGGTCATCTCGCACACCAGCGCCAGCCGGTCCACCTCGGGCTTGAGCGAGCACAGCTCGTTCGACAGCACCTCCGGCAGCATCGGAATGACGCGCTGCGGGAAGTACACCGACGTGCCGCGACGGTGTGCCTCGGTGTCGATGGCGCTGCCGGGGCGCACGTAGTGGCTCACGTCGGCAATGGCCACCAGCAGCCGCCAGCCACGACCGTCGCGCTCGGCATACACGGCGTCGTCGAAGTCGCGCGCGTCCTCGCCATCGATGGTGATCAGCGGCAGGTGGCGAAAATCCTCGCGGTTGCGGCTGTCGGCGGCGGTGACGCGAGGCCGGAAGCCACGCGCCTGGGCGGTGGCCTCGTCCGGCCACTCCCAGGGCAGGTCGTGCTTGCGCAGCGCGATGTCGATCTCCATGCCCGGCGCCAGATGCTCGCCGAGCAGCTCCACCAGCAGGCCACGCGCCGGCTGGCGGCGGTCCGCGTAGTGGGTGAGCTCCACCACCGCGATCTGGCCGTCACGCACCTTGCGCCGGACAACGCTGTCGGTGACCAGGATCTCGCCACCCAGTCGCCGGTCATCCGGCACCAGCCACGCCAGCTTGCCGTCACGCCGGTAGCGACCGACCACGCGCCGGTGACGGCGCTCGAGCACCTCGACGATGCTGCCCTCGTAACGGCCGCGGGCGTCGACGCTGACCACGCTGGCCACCGCCCGGTCGCCGTCCATCACCGCGCGCATCTCGCGCGCCGACAGGTACAGGTCCGGATGATCGCCGTCGGGCACGAAAAAGCCGTAGCCGTCGCGGTGGGCGCTGACCTGCCCGCGCAACAGGTCCATCTGGCGCACCGCGCCGTAGCGGCCGCGACGGTCGAGCAGCAGCTGGCCGTCGCGCACCATGGCGGACAGGCGCCGCGCCAGGGCCTCGCTCTCCCAGTCGGCGCGCAGCGCCAGGCGCTCGGCAATCCGCTCGGCCGGCAGCGGCTTGCCGGCGTCGGTCCGCACATCCAGGATCAGTTCACGGCTGGCGATCGGCCGCTCGTAGCGGGCCGCTTCGCGCTTGCGGTGGGGGTCTTTGCGGGGGCGGCGTGGTTTCATGATGAAGATTCGTTGACAGCCGGGCCGTGGCCAGTAAAATGCCGCGCTCGCTTCGGTCCTCGTGGATCGGAGCATGCCAGCCGAGATGGCGAAATTGGTAGACGCGCTAGCTTCAGGTGCTAGTGGGGGAAACCCCGTGGAGGTTCAAGTCCTCTTCTCGGCACCATCTTCATGATGCCTGCTGCCGGCCCGTGCCGGCAGGGGGTCGAAAAACCCGCCATCCGGCGGGTTTTTTCGTATCTGGCCCCGGCGCCGCTCAATCGAAGGGATTGCGCAGCACCGCGGTGCGCGAACGCTCGGCGCCGGTCGACACCATGTCCACCGGCACACCCAACAATTCTTCCAGTCGGCGCAGATAGCGCACGGCGTTGTCAGGCAGCTGGTCAAAGCCGCTGGCGGCACCGGCGCCCTGCCAGCCGGGCAATTCCTCGTACACCGGCTCGCACGCCGCCAGCGCGTCGGCATCGTACAGGCCGAACGGACCTGACGCACCGGCGTAATCGACACAGATTTTCACGGTGTCGAGCCCATCGAGCACGTCCAGCTTGGTGATACACAGCCCGCTGATGCCGTTCAGCTGCACGCTGCGGCGCATGGCGACGGCATCGAACCAGCCGCAGCGGCGCGGACGGCCGGTGGTGGCGCCGCGCTCGGCGCCGACGTCCGCCAGGTGCCGACCGACATCGTCGAACAGTTCGGTCGGGAACGGCCCCGAGCCGACACGCGTGGTGTAGGCCTTGGTAATACCCAGCACATAACCGATGGCGGTCGGCCCGACCCCGGAGCCGGTGGCGGCGGCGCCGGCGATGGTGTTGGACGAGGTCACGAACGGATACGTGCCGTGATCGACGTCCAGGAGCGTGCCCTGGGCCCCCTCGAACATGATCGGCCGCCCGTCGGCCATCAGCGCGTGCAGGCGGCCGGGCACGTCGTCCACCAGCTCGCGCAGCGCCTCACCCCAGGCCAGTGCCTGCTCGAGCATCGGCTGCAGTTCCAGCGCGGGCTGCCCGAACCGCTGCGTGAGCAGAAAATTGTAAAGATCCAGCAGTTCGGCCAGCTTGGCCTCGCAGCGGGCCGGCTGCAGCAGGTCGCTCAGGCGCAGCGCCCGGCGCGCCACCTTGTCCTCGTACGCCGGGCCGATGCCGCGGCCGGTGGTGCCGATCTTGCCGGCGCCGAGCGCCGACTCGCGCGCCTGATCCAGCGCCACGTGACACGGCAGAATCAGCGGACAGGCCGGACTGATGCGCAGGCGCGAGCGCACGTCCACGCCCGCCGCCTCGACGTCGGCGATCTCCTTCAGCAGCGCGTCCGGCGCCAGCACCACGCCGTTGCCGATCAGGCACAGCACACCCGGGCGCAGGATGCCGGACGGCAACAGGTGCAAAACGGTTTTCACGCCGCCGACGACAACCGTGTGCCCCGCATTGTGCCCGCCCTGGAACCGCACCACGGCGGCCGCCTGCTCGGTCAGCAGGTCCACCACCTTGCCCTTGCCCTCGTCACCCCACTGGGTGCCGACTACGACGACGTTCTTCGCCATCCGCTCATCCTGCGTCTTGCAGCTGCCAGGCCCCGTCCACACGCACGATGCGCGTACCGACCGGTCCACAGGCGCTGCCGGGGAGTTCATAAATAACGCTGCGTCCTTCCGCCCGGAGGCGTTCGACCAGCGTCGTCAGTTCGCCATCGCTCGACCACGGCGCCAACACCGGCAATGGCTGCGGCGCCGGCGCGCCGAGCAGGCGCTTGAGGTCGGCGCTGAACCCGGTGGCCGGCCGCGCACGGCCGAACACCCGCCCGACGCCATCGTAGCGGCCGCCCCAGGCCATGGCCTGACCATAGCCGGCGCCATAGGCGGCGAATACCAGGCCGGTGTGGTAGTGGTAGCCGCGCAGCTCGGCCAGGTCCACGTACAGCGGCAACGCCGGCTCGAAGCGCAGCAGTTCGTCCGCGATGGCGCCCAGTTCGTCGAGTGCGGCGGGGACCGGCTCCGGCACGCCGCGCAGCATCGCACGCAACGCCGGCAGGCGGTCGATTGGCCCGAAGCATTCCGGCAAGCGCACGAACCATTCGCCGACCGCGTCAGGCAGACCCAGCCCTGCCACGTACTGGGCAATGTCGGCACAGGCCTTGCGCTGCAGCAGTCCAAACAAGGTATTTTCGGCCTCGGCGTCCAGGCCGGCGGCGTGACTGAGCGCCCCGAAGATCCCGACATGGCCAAGGTCCACGTGCACGCTGTCGTGACCTGTCACGCGCAGCGCCGCCAGCAGCAGCCGCAGCACTTCGACATCGCTTTGCGGCCCCGCATGGCCGTACAGCTCGGCCCCCACCTGCATGGGGTTGCGCCCGGCGCCAGGCGCCGGATCCTGGGCGGTCAGCACCGAGCCGAGATAACACAGCCGTGCCGGCGACGGGTCGCCGGCACGGGCGTCGATACGCGCCACCTGGGGCGTGATGTCGGCCCGTATTGCCAGCAGACGGCCCGACGCCGGATCGGTCACCTGCAGCGTCTGCTGAGCCAGATCGGCACCCGTGCCGGTCAACAGCGCGTCGGCATACTCCACCAGCGGCGGCATCACCTGGCGATACCCCCAGCAGGCGAACAGATCCAGCAGTTGCCGGCGCGCCCGCTCCAGGGCCTCGGCCTGGGGCGGCAACAGATCTTCGATGCCAGGAGGCAGCAACCAGCGCACGGCCGCCTCAGCGCACCAGCTGCAGCAGTGCCAGCCCGGCCAGCATGCTGGCGAGCCCCGCCAGGCGCAGCGCCCGGTCCGGCAACTGACTGGTCACCGCGGCAGTGCGCCGCAACATGCCGGGACTCAGGAACGGCACCACACCCTCGAGCACCAGCACCAGGCAGAACGCCGCGGCAAGGTCATGCACGGACCGGACCCTCAGCGACCGCCCGTCAGGGCGCCCTCGAAATGCCGGAAAAACGCACTGTCCGCGTCCAGTACCAGCAGATCACGCTCGGCACCTACGCTTTGCCGATAGGCCTCGAGGCTGCGGTAGAAGTCATAGAACTCGGTGTCGGAGCCAATGCCGGCGGTATAGCGCGCCGCCGCGGCGGCATCACCCTCACCCCGGATGCGCGCCGCATCGCGCTGGGCATTGGCCAGCAACAGCGTGCGTTCCTTGTCCGCCTGGGCGCGAATGCGCTCGCCCTCCTCGGCACCCTGGGCACGCAGCTCGGCCGCCACGCGCTTGCGCTCGGCGTCCATGCGGCTGAACACCGAGCTGCTGACCTCGGTCGGCAGATCGACGCGCTTGATGCGCACGTCGATGATCTCGACGCCGAACTCGGCCGCCCGCTCGCCGGTACGCCGGCGCAGCAGGTCCATGATCTCGTGCCGATCACCGCTGACCGCCGCCTGCACGGTGCGCTTGCCGAACTCGTTGCGTGACAGGTCGTTGACGATCTGCGCCAGGCGGGTGTTGACGTCACCACGACCGACCGCCACGAAGAAGCGCCGCGTGTCGGAGATCCGCCACTTGACGAACGAATCCACCACCACGTTCTTCAACTCGCTGGTCTGGTAGCGCACCGGCCCGCGGTCCAGGGTCTGGATGCGGCCGTCGTACTTGACCACTGAATTGATGAACGGGGTCTTCACGTGCAGCCCCGGCGGCAGATCGGCGGCGATCACCTCGCCCAGGCGGAACAGCAGGACGCGCTCGCGCTCGTCCACGGTGTACAGGGCGGTGTTGGCCAGCAGCAGGCCCACCACGACCAGTGCGCCGATGAAGGTCAGAGTGCGATTCATGAACGAGGCTCCCGGCCGCGCACGTAGTCGGAGCGGTCACGCAGCACACGTGCCGGCGTGCTCTGCGGCGGCGACGGCGGCGCGGTCGCCGGGCTGGCCGATGCTTGCCCCTCGTCGGCAGCCCGGGACGACTGCAGCAGGCGATCGAGCGGCAGCAGCGTGAGACGGTTGCCCTCGCCCTGCATCAACACCTTCGGCGTACGGGCCAGGACCTGCTCCATGGTTTCCAGATAAAGCCGCTGACGGGTGACCGCCGGCGCGACGCGGTATTCCTTGGCCAACAGGCTGAAGCGCGCCGCCTCACCTTCGGCACGGGCAACGATCTGCCCCTTGTATGCCTCGGCGTCGGCGACGATGCGTGCCACCTCACCGCGTGCCCGCGGGATGACCTCGTTGCGATAGGCCTGCGCCTCGTTGATCAGCCGCTGCTCGTCCTCGCGCGCCTTGACCGCATCGTAGAACGCCGCCTGCACCTGCTCGGGCGGCTGCGCATCCTGCATGTTGACCGAGGTCACCTCGATGCCGGCCTGATAGCGATCCAGGGTCTCCTGGAGCAGCACCGCCACCTGCTGGGCTACGGCATCGCGTCCCTCGGTGAGGATGAACTCCATGCGGCTCTTGCCGACCACTTCGCGGATGGCCGACTCGGCCACCTGCTGCACGGTGAGGTCCGGATCACGCACCTTGAACACGTAGTTGGCGGCATCCTTGACGCGATACTGCACCGCCAGCTTGACGTCGACGATGTTCTCGTCGGCGGTGAGCATCTGCGACTCCGTCGCCATGTCGCCCGCGCGATCGCGCGGCGCACCACGGTAACCGACCTCGGCGGTGCGGATCTCGCCGATGTTGACGCGCAGCACGCGCTCGACCGGATACGGCACATGCCAGCGCAGACCCGGCGTTGCGGTGCTGGCGAACTTGCCGAAACGCAGCACCACGCCGCGCTCGCCCTCGCTCACCACGTAGAACCCCGACGCCAGCCACAGCACCAGCAGCAGCAGCAGCAGGCCGCCCCACAAGGCCGGTGGCGGGGAATTGGCGCTGCCACCGCCATTGCCACCGTCACCGCCGAACCGCTGGCGAAGCCGACGAAACAGTTCATCCAGATCCGGCGGCCCAGCGTCGGCACGGCGACCCCACGGATCGCGATTGCCGGACCCGCCCGGTTCGTTCCAAGCCATTAATTTCTCCTTGCTGCCGCTGACTGCGGCCTCGGGGGCGCTTATTGTTCCACAGAGGTTCGCGCCGACATAGCCGGGCGCATCAGCCCGACTCCGCAGCCGGCCTGGCGTCGGTCGCGGCCGCGGCGAGCAGCGGCTCCAGCTGACCGAGCTCGCGACGGCGGACATCGAATTCCACCTGCCAGCCACCGTCCGGATCGAAATGCTCGTGCCGCACCTTCGCCACGCGGAACACATGCGCGCGCAGGCGCCCGTCACAGCGCGGCAAATGCCACCGCTGGTGCGACACGCCCTCGGCGAACTGCTCGCCGACCGCATCGCGCAGCAGGTCGATGCCTTCGCCGCCGCGCGCCGACAGCCACACCCGTGGCGGGCCACCCGCCTCGCCGGCGCTGCGCCGGGGCACCCCATCGGTCAGGTCGATCTTGTTCATGACCTCGATCTGCGGGATGTCGCCGGCGCCGATCTCCTCGAGCACGCCGTTGACCTGCTGCACCATCAGGGCACGCTGGTCATCGCGGGCGCTGTCGACCACGTGCAGCAGCAGGCTGGCACTGCGCACCTCCTCCAGCGTGGAGCGGAAGGCCGCCACCAGCTCGTGCGGCAGGTTGCGCACGAACCCGACCGTGTCGACCAGCACCAGCGGCTCACATTGCGGCAACTCCAGGCGCCGCAGCGTGGAGTCGAGGGTGGCGAACAGGAGATCGGCGGCGAACACCTCGGCCGAGGTCAGCGCGTTGAACAGGGTCGATTTTCCACTGTTGGTGTAGCCGACCAACGCCACCGTCGGCGTCTCGCTGCGCGTACGCTGGCGGCGACTGTTGATGCGCTGCCCCACGGCCCGCCCCAGACGCGCCTCCAACTGGCGCAGGCGCACCCGCAACAGCCGGCGGTCGGTCTCGAGCTGGCTCTCGCCGGGTCCGCGCAGACCGATGCCGCCCTTTTGCCGCTCCAAGTGAGTCCAGCCGCGCACCAGACGCGTGGACAGGTGACGCAGCTGCGCCAGTTCCACCTGAAGCTTGCCCTCGTGCGAGCGGGCACGGCGGGCGAAGATGTCCAGGATCAAGCCGATCCGGTCCACCACCGGACACTGCAACAGGCGCTCGAGATTGCGCTCCTGGGACGGGCTCAGCGGCTGGTTGAAGATGACCAGTTCCGCGCAGGTGGCGCCCACCCGCTCGGCCAGCTCAGCCGCCTTGCCGCGGCCGATGAACAGTGCCGGGTCGATCTGGCTGCGGCGGCAGGTGAGGGTATCCACCACCTCGCCGCCGGCTGCACGCGTCAGTTCGAGTGCTTCGGCCAGATCATCCTGGACGCCCATGTCGGCGCCAGGCAGTTCGACCGCCACCACCACCACGCGTTGGCGCGTGGTGGTGGACGGCGGCACGGCCGGCCCATGACCGGCCTCTACGATCGTCGGACTAGGAATTTTTTTCCTCCGCGACTTCAGTCGCCTGCTCACCCTCGACCACGGTCGGGATACGGATCGGCCGCCCCGGCACCACGGTCGAGATGGCGTGCTTGTAGATCATCTGCGACACGGCGTTCTTGAGCACCACCACATACTGGTCGAAAGCCTCGATATGCCCCTGCAGCTTGATGCCATTGACCAGGAAGATGGAGACCGGGATGTGCTCCTTGCGCAACAGGTTCAAAAAGGGATCCTGCAGGCCCTGGGCTTTTTTCATTTTCGTAATCCTCGAAATAGTGACGGGCCCGTCCGGTTGGCCCGCGCGTTCAGTTTAGCAAGATGGGTGCCGGCCCCCGTGCAGCGGATGGGCCGCCGGCCGGCTGCCTGTTCGACCGCGCAAGACGGTCACGGTTCTTGCATCAGGCTGCCGTTTTCTCAATCAATTCGCAGACCCGTGCCGGCACGGAACGATCGCCCGGGCTCAGCCAGTGACCCTGTGGATCACCGCGCAGCCAGGTGAGCTGACGCTTGGCGTACTGGCGACTGGCCGTCTTGGCGGCCTCGATCATGCCGGCGCGGTCCAACTCGCCATGCAGAAAACGCCACACCTGCCGGTACCCGACGGCCCGCAACGCCGGCAACTGGCCATCGTAGCCGGCCGCCCGCAAGGCTTCGACCTCGTCAACCAGCCCGGCAGCCAGCATGGCATCGAAGCGGGCCTCGACCGCGCGATACACGTCCTGGCGCGCGGGCGGCGCCAGAATCAGCCGCAACCCCGCAACGCCCTCCACCTGACCGGCCTGCCGCTGCCAGTCGCTCAGGGGCCGTCCGGTGCACCGGAACACCTCCAGCCCGCGCGCGATGCGCTGACGATCGGACGGGGCCACACGCGCCGCCAGGACCGGGTCCACGACCGCCAACTGCGCGTGCAGGGCCGGCCAGCCGTCCCGCGCCGCCTGCGCCTCGATGGCGGCACGCAGCGCGGTGTCGGCCGCCGGCAGCTGCGCCAGGCCGCGCTCGAGGGCGCGGAAATACAGAAACGTGCCGCCGACCAGTAACGGGATGCGGCCGCGCGCCTTGATCTGTGCAATCAGCGCAACCGCATCGGCGCGGAACTGACCGGCCGAGTAAGGCGCGTCGGGCATGCGGATGTCGATCAGGTGATGCGGCACCCCGCCCTGCTCGGCCGGCGATGGCTTCGCCGTGCCAATGTCCATGCCCCGGTACACCTGCCCGGAGTCGACACTGATGATCTCGCACGGCAAGCGGCGCGCAATGGCCAATGCCAGCGCGGACTTGCCCGCGGCGGTCGGGCCGAGCAGAAAAACAGCGGACATAGACGAACGGGCACTGCAGCAAACGCGCAGTTTACGGTGCGCGCCGCCGGGCGGCATACTGCGTGCCCTCCCCGCACCTTGCCTGCGAGTACGATCGCCGTGAGCAGCCCAGACCTGAGCGCCTGCATCGTCAGCACCGGCGAGGAAGTGCTCCGCGGTGAGTTGGTGGACAGCAACAGCGCCGAACTGTCGCGCCGACTCGGCGAGGCCGGTTTCGACGTACAGCTGATGCTGACCGCCGGCGATCGCCGCAGGGACTTGGATTTCGTGCTCGAAACCGCCCTTGCGCGCGCCGACTGGGTCTTCATGACCGGCGGCCTGGGCCCTACCGAGGACGACCTGACCGCCGAGGTCGTGGCGACCCTGGCCGGCGTCGAGCTGCAGTTCGATCCCGCCAGCTGGCAACACATCGAGCGCCGCTTCGCCGAGTTCGGCATTCCGCTGACCGACAACAACCGCAAGCAGGCGCTGTTCCCGGCCGGCGCGCGGATTCTGTCCAATCCCAACGGCACGGCACCGGGCTTCGTCGCCACCCTGCAGCGCGGCGGCCGGCAAAAGCACGTGGTCGCCCTGCCCGGTCCGCCGCGCGAGATGCAGCCGATGGTCGCCGCCCTGCTGGGCGAGCTGCCGCAGGCGCGCAAACCCTCCCACAGCTTCATCCGCTTCCTGGGCATCGGTGAATCGAGCCTGGCCGACGTCATGCGGCCATGGGCCGAGCAACAGGGGCTTGAACTGGGCTACCGGGCGATTTTCCCGGAGCTGGAACTGAAGCTGTACGACGCCTCGCCGGCGCAGATCGGTGCCCTGCGACGGTTCGTGCTGGAGCGCTTCGCCGACGTGCTGCTCGATTTCAGCGCCCTCAGCACGCCGCAGCTGTGCGCGACCTATCTGACCGAAACGGGCCAGACACTGGCCGTCGCCGAGTCATGTACCGGCGGCCTGGTCGGCAAGGTCATCACCGACCTGCCCGGCGCATCGGCCTACTTCCTCGGCGGCGTGGTCAGCTACGCCAACAGCGCCAAGCACGGGCTGCTCGGCGTCGATGCCGCCAGCCTGACCACCCACGGCGCCGTCAGCGAGACGGTGGCGCAGCAGATGGCGCGGGGCGTGCGAGAGCGCTTCGGCGCCGACCTGGGGCTCGCCATCACCGGCATCGCGGGGCCAGGCGGCGGCAGCGACGACAAACCCGTCGGCACCGTGTGGCTGGGCATGGCCGACGGCGCCGGCAGCCGCGCTCGCCACCGGCGTTTCGTGCGCGGACGCGAATGGGTTCGCACCTTCGCCGCCCACGACGGGCTGCGCTGGCTGATGAGCGACTGGCTGACCCGGCGCTGGCAGACCGCCCTGGACGGTGACTGAACGCAGCTGCGCGCCCGCCGCGGCGCCTTCCACCGCCACCGCCAGCGGCGCACTGGCCAGCCTGGCCGCCCCGAACACGCACGAGCGCCTCACCTGGCGGCCGCTGCTGTGGTTCAACCTGCTGCGGCTGGGCAGCTCCGGCCTGCTGCTGGGACTGAGCCTGCTCGATCCCCCGTTGAAGCCGCTCGGTTCGGCCGATCCCGTCCTGTACCGGTACGTTGCGATCGCCTACCTGCTCGGCGCCGCCCTGGCCCCCCTGGCACTGGTCGCGCGCTGGCCGCGCTTCAACCTGCAAACCACCGCGCTGGTCGGTGCCGACATTGCCGCCCTGACGTTGCTGATGCACGCCAGCGGCGGCCTCGGCAGCGGCCTTGGGACACTGCTGGTGGTCGTGGTGGCCGGCGGTGGCCTGCTGGTGTCCGGGCGGCTGGCGTTCTTGTATGCGGCGCTGGCGGCCCTGGCCGTGCTGGCGCAGAGCCTGTACCGGGTCCATATCGACCAGCTGGCACCCACGTACACCCAGGCCGGCGTGCTCGGCAGTACCTGTTTTGCCGCCGCTGCCCTGGCCTACGAGATGGCACGCCGGGCCCGGCGCAGCGCACTGCTGGCAAGCGCCCGCCAGAACGAGGCACTGGGCCTGGCGCGCCTGAACGACGAGATCATTCAGCGCATGCAGACCGGCGTCCTGGTGATCGACCCGGCACAGCGGGTACGGCTCGCAAATGGCTCGGCAGCGCGCCTTCTGGGCCGACACATCGCCCGCGACACACCGCTGGCTGAGCTGGCGCCGCCGATCGCCGATGCCCTGGCACGCTGGCGGTCGGGCCGCGAATCGCCGCCGGAGCACAGCACCGGGGCCTATGTGCCGCGCTTCGCGCCACTGGGCACCGGCCACACGGCCGATGCGCTGATCTTTCTCGATGACACGGCGGCCGTGAACCAACAGGCACAGTTGCTGAAACTGGCATCGCTGGGCCGCCTGGCGGCCAGCATCGCCCACCAGGTGCGCAACCCGCTGAGCGGCATCAGCCACGCCGCCCAGCTGCTGCAGGAAGACGACGCCCTGACCGCCGACCAGGCGCGCCTGGTGGCCATCATGCTGCGCCAGGGCGAGCGTGTGAACCGCATCGTGGAGGAGGTGCTGGCGCTTGGGCGCTCGCAGCCGGTCCAGCCCGAACTGCTCGACCTGTCGCCCTGGCTGACACAGGTGGTCGACACCTATTGCACCAGCCGCCGGGTACCGGCCGACGCCGTCGCGCTCCACCTCACGCCCGGACTGGTCACGCGCGGCACGCCCGGCCAGCTGCAACAGGCGATCGAGAACCTGCTCGACAACGCCCTGTGGCATGCTGCGGGGGCCCAGGCGCCGCAGGTGACAATCCGTACACGGGTGTCGGGCACGCGCGAGCGGCCGTTGATCGAGATCGAGGACCGCGGCCCCGGCGTGCCGCCCGCGGAACGTGAGCGGCTGTTCGAGCCATTCAACACCAACCGCGCCGACGGCACCGGGCTCGGCCTGTTCATGGCACGCGAGCTGTGCACCGCCAACCAGGCGCACATCGATTACTACACGCCGCCGGCCGGCGGCGCGGGTTTCCGCATCGTGCTGGCCGACCGACGCCGACGGCAACTCACATGACCCACACCGAATCCACACCAACCCGCGTACTGATCGTCGACGACGAGCCGGACCTGTGCGAGCTGCTGGCCATCACCCTCGACGGGATGGGCCTGGCCAGCCACAGCGCCGGCTCACTGGCGCAGGCCCGGGCGGCCCTCACCGACGGCGAGTACCGGCTGTGCCTGTGCGACCTGCGCCTGCCGGATGGCAGCGGCCTGGACCTGATCGAACACATCCAGCACACCCAGGCGCAGCTGCCGATCGCCATCATCACCGCCCACGGCGACGTCGAGGCCGCGGTCGACGCCATGAAGGCCGGCGCCTTCGATTTCGTCAACAAGCCCGTCAACCTGCGCGCCCTGCGGCGACTGGTGGACACCGCCCTGCGCCTGGCACCGGAACGCCAGACCACCGGACTGCCGCAACTGATCGGCGACTCGCCCGCCATGCAGGCCCTGCGCACCACCGTGGCCAAGCTCGCACGCAGCCAGGCGCCGGTGTTCATCCGCGGCGAATCGGGGGTCGGCAAGGAACGGGTGGCGCGCCTGATCCATGCCCAGGGCCCGCGCGCCAACGGACCATTCGTACCGGTCAACTGCGGCGCCCTGCCGGAACAACTGCTCGAAAGCGAGCTGTTCGGTCACGTCAAGGGCAGCTTCACGGGCGCCGGCGCCGACCGTGACGGCCTGTTCCAGTCCGCTGCCGGCGGCACCCTGTTCCTGGACGAGATCGGCGCCGTGCCGCCCGCCATGCAGGTGAAGCTGCTGCGGGCGCTGCAGGAACGCGCCGTGCGGCCAGTCGGCGCGCGCCAGGAAGTGCCGGTCGACGTGCGCGTGCTCAGCGCCACACACGAGGACCTGACGGCGCTGCTCCGGGACGGTCGTCTGCGGCAGGATTTCTACTACCGCATCAACGTCATCGAACTGCTGGTCCCCCCGCTGCGCGACCGGCACGAGGACCTGCCCGCCCTGGCCACCGACGTGCTGCATCGCATCGACGGTGGCCGTCATCGCCTGACATCGGCGGCGCTGAAGGCACTGCAGGCCTACCCGTTTCCAGGCAACGTACGCGAACTCGAGAACATCCTCGAGCGTGCCGCCGCCCTGAGCGAAGGGCCGGACATCGACGTCTCGGACCTGCACCTGCCGGAGGCGGGGATGGCGGCCATCCCGGCCGAGCCCGCGCCGACCGGCGACGGCCTGCAGGCGGAGCTCGGGCAGGTGGAACGCGAACGCATCCTGGCTGCGCTGCAGGCAACCCGCTACAACCGCACCGCGGCGGCCGCGCGCCTGGGCCTGACGCTGCGCCAGCTGCGCTACCGCATGCTCAAGCTCGGCCTCAACTAGACGGTCCACGCCGTCGCGCCGGCACACCGGCAGCACGCCACCGGCCTTCAGACACCATGCTGCCGCAGCGCCCAGGCCACGTGCTCGCGCACCAGCGACGACGCATTGTCGAGATGACGACGCAGACAGGCCACCGCATCCCCATCGCCCGGCGGTGCGTTGCCCAGCGCCACGGCGAGGTTGCGCTGCCAGCGCTCATGGCCGATGCGGCGGATGGCTGAACCCTCCAGGCGTCGCTCGAACTCGGCCGCAGTCCAGTCCATCAGTTCCGTCAGACGCGGCGCGTCCAGACCGTGACGGGGCGCGAAATCCGCTGCCTCACTGACCCGCGCGAACTTGTTCCAAGGACACACCAGCTGGCAGTCGTCGCAACCGTAGATGCGGTTGCCCAGCAGCGGGCGCAGCGGCTCCGGAATCGGCCCCGGATGCTCGATGGTGAGGTACGAGATGCACCGCCGCGCGTCGAGCACGTACGGCGCCACAATGGCCCCGGTGGGACACACGTCCAGACAGGCGCGGCAACTGCCGCAGTGTCCGGTGGCCGGGGCATCGACCGGCAGCGGCAGGTCCGTGTACAGCTCACCCAGGAAGAACCACGACCCGGCACGACGATCGATCAGGCAGGTGTGCTTGCCGATCCAGCCCAGGCCGGCCTGCTCGGCCAGGGGCTTTTCCAGCACCGGCGCACTGTCGCAGAACACCCGGTAACCGAACGGACCCACCCGCTCGACGATGCCGTCGGCCAGCCGCTGCAGGCGCTGGCGCACCCGCTTGTGGTAGTCCCGGCCCAGCGCGTAGCGAGACACATAGCCCAGGGCCGGATCACCGAGCACCGGCCACGGCGCGGCGGCCCCGGCCGGCCAATAGTCCATGCGCACCGAGATCACGCGCACCGTGCCCGGCACCAGTGCGTCCGGCCGCCAGCGCTTTTCGCCATGACGGGCCATCCAGGCCATCTCGCCGTGGTAGCCGCGCGCCAGCCAGGCGCTCAGGCGCTGCGGCGCATGAGCCAGTTCGACCCCGCTCACACCGACCTCGGCAAAGCCCAGGTCGGCCGCCAGATCACGCACGAGGGCCAGCAATTCAGCAGGAGTGGGACTGGTCACGGCTGCTCAAAAAAACGGCATTTAACGTTCGGAAGGTCCAAAAAACGTCGAAAGGCGCGTATGCTTGAGACGTTTTTTCATGTCGGGTATCAAGCGACCTTCGTAACATGCTGTTTTCGCTTGACAAACTATACTCTCCTGCGCAGGCGCGGGCGATCGACCGGGCCGCCGCCCTGCGGCCCGGCTGCACCGGCACGCTGCTGATGGAACGCGCCGGCACGGCCGCCTATTCCATGCTGCGCCGGCTGTGGCCGGCGGCGCAACGCCTGGGCGTGGTGTGTGGCGTCGGTAACAACGGCGGCGACGGCTACGTGCTGGCGCGCCTGGCCGTCGGCATGCAGGCCGCTG
>OBJS01000166.1_pt1 | contig 20058 bp, 22 predicted proteins | sample 1519851 | NCBI WGS metagenome assembly OBJS01 (sample SAMN03019806, study PRJEB22545) | beach sand metagenome | biome: beach; feature: sea beach; material: beach sand | place: USA: Municipal Pensacola Beach, FL | collected 2010-10-20 | depth 25-47 cm m
CTCCCGCAGCCAAACCGCCCCCCAGCCCCCGGAGCAGCACCCCCCGGCCGAGGCCGAGGCCCGCACCCGTTTTGTTGCCCATGATCATCGAGATCAGTCCCGCCAGCAACGAGCCGAAGCCCGCGACCATGAAACCGGCTTCAACGCCACTGAGCTTGGAGATGAAATCGAAGATCGGGTTACCCGGCTTCAGTCCGATCATCCCCAACAGCGGGGTGAGAAAGTTCTTACCGGACACGGCGGACGCTCCACCGTACTGGTTGAACTTGTTGATCAGCCCCTGCGTCTTCTTGAACGCACCGGCCTTCTGCAACACCTGCATCTTCTGCTGAATGCCGAGCTGATCCCAACCCACCTGTTTCGGATCGAGCCCGGAGATCTGCAGCATCATGTCCGCAGCCTGATTGAGCGTGGTCATCCCCTCGGCGCCCATGAGCTGCTTACCGACACTGTCGACGATCTCCGGCGGCAGCTGTTTGACCAGGTCGGGATTGTTCTTCATGACGGACTCGATCATTTGTCGAGCCTTGTCCGGGTGCTGTCGAATCAGTTCGGTGATCTTGCGAGGGTCGTTGAGCAGGCCCACCTGACCTTCCAGCTTACCCACCTCGCGACCACCACGAGTCATACCCTCAAACACTCCAATATCCGACACCAGCCCGGTTGTTTTGGCCAGCCCACGCCTCGCCAGCGGTCCGCCGGTGTATTGTTTGCCCTGCCCGGCCCGGAACATCGTCGAATAGTTCGTGAATGGCTGCTTGGCTATCCCGTGAATCTTGTTGGGCAGTAACCGACCCAACGGACTGCGAACAGCTGCACCCGCACCAGCCATGTACAACGGGAGGTTGCTGGTATCGCCCAGGTGTCCGCCGGTCACTTCATTGATTACGTGAATACCCAGCCCGGTGGTACTGCCACCGATCGCTCCGGCCAGAGGATTCTTACCCCACTGGCTGCCGAGGTGCTTTGTTTTACCCCACAGCGTCGACTTCGGCGCCTGTGCCAGCGAACGGCCAGCCTGACCTCCGGCGCCGAACAGCGTGGGATGTCTGATCAACTGGTTTCCGGCACCCTCAACCGCTCCCGGAGCAGCTTTCGCCGCTTCAGTTACCAACGGGCCACGTGTTACCGAGAATCCCGGCCCGGCAACCTGCATCCCTTCCATACCTTTCACACCCTGCGGCACACCACGGAACCCGGCAACCTGTCTCGCACCGGTACTGGCAGCCTGGGGAGCCGCTTTCAGCGATGCAGCAGGTACCGGGGACATACGGATCTTGGGCGCCTGCTTCGCGGCCTGTTGTGCGGCACCACGAGCGGCACCACTACCGAATACCCGGCCACCGAATCGACCCAGTGCTGACAATGCCCGGCCGAAGATGGCTGCTTTGGTCAGCGGTTCGAGGTCTTCCGCAACCACCGGACTCAACAACGAGGCCTGTTTGGCGGCTGCCTGAATCTGTTGGTCGGACATACCCCGGTCGAGACACTCTCGCAGGAACCCACGACAGCTTTCGCTGATCTTTGTGGTGGTATTTCCCTGACGTGGAGGTACGGTACTGTCCCAGCGGGATGGCGGAGTATACAACTCTTCGGCTTTCGGCCACGCATCCTCGCCGTCCCGGTACCACGGCTCTGTCTTGAATTTGAAGTTACCTTCGCCTGCAGCAGAGCGCACAGGGTGGGACGCAAAAATTTCAATTTCAGCAGATTTCGAAATAGTAGGAGAACCGGTTTCCGATGCGGAATCGCCGCTGAATCCCGGCGCCGTCTTACCCTTATCTTTCCTATCTTTACGCGCAATCTGCTGCAAACCCAGCAGAGAGAGTGCGTCGGCCTGTTTTCCTGACCCTCCAGGAGCTCCTGAGAGCCCCGCTGAGCCATTTCCGGAGCGCAGAAGGTTCACATGTCGCCCCGGACCGTTTGCAAGCGCCAGCGACCCACCCCGGCTCTGTCCGTCCATTTCCATCGCCATCTTCGGTACCTTTCCGGTCACTGGACCCATCCCATCCGAATACAACGGCTGTCCCTGCACTCCTGGCTGCCATCCCGGCTGTGTGGGTTGCTGTCCCCCCAGTAACGGCAGCGCATTCTGAGCCTGTTCGTCCGCCGGTCCCGCCTGTGGTTGTGCTGCGGGGTCCTGGGCCAGTCCCGCCTGTTGTGGGGGTGGTTGCTGCATCAAACCCGCCTGCTGGGGCATCTGAGCATCCACTGGCATCGCCTGAGCGGCTCCCTGAGCTGTTGCAGCGCCGCCAGGTCCCCCGGGTCCCGACAGACTGCTCGAATCCAGCTGAGCCTGCTGTGGGACCATTCCCGGGGGTGCAATACCCGACTGTGCGGGTGAGGGGGAGAATAATCCGCTGTTCTTGGTAATACTCATCGACTCGGTCTCCGTTCCAGTGAGTGTAACTGACTGTGGTATTGGATTACGGCTCATCCGCTACGGGATGGTTGGTGATAATGTTGTATCCCGCTTCACGAAGTGCAATGAACTCGTCAGCTATCGTGAGTGGGGGTGCGGGATCAGGTAACTGTTTTCGCAGGCGCAGGGAGATTGAATAAATGGTGTCGTCGTTGTTCATCACCAGCTTAGCGTTCTCATCCGCGACACGATCGAAAACAGCATGAAGCAGCTTGGAAAGTGCTTTGAGGCCCGTGTCACACTTCAACCATTGTTCGGCCCACATCAGCAACACCCGCAGTTCATGCGTATTGACGCTGAAAGTAACCTGATTCGCGTCGTCGCACGGCCGGTAAACGCTGCCGCAGTTCGGACAACCGTTGCGGGGCATGGGTCCGGTCACGCGACAGCTGCAGCCGATACAGAACCCGGACTTGAATTCCGGTTCGTTATTGAACAGGAAGCGTTGATCCTCCGGCAGTTGCTGCATTTCCGCCATCGTCAGCGGGAGTGCGGGATCGGGTAACTGCTTTCGCAGCCGGACAGCGATCGCATACAGTAAATCCACATCGCAGCGATTAAACATCGCCCACTGTTCCGCCCACAGGCAGACGAGCCACAGCTCACGGAGGTTAATGCTGACGGTGACCTGGTCTCTCGCGAAGCACGGACGGGATCGGCTGCCGCAGTTCGGGCAGCAATCATGTTCGCTGAAGTCGTCCACCGAATGTCCGCAATGAGTGCAAAAGCCACTTCTCACTTCCTGGTTGTCGCTGCTCATGGTTTCTCCCGGTCAGAGTCGTCGTTTGTATGTTGTGCGCTGCCTTCGATACGTGAAGACACCAACCCAGTATTTGTAACTCCGTGCTGTCCACCGGGCGCCGAAGCCCGCGTGCGTGTAACGACCGAGCAGGATGGCCCGATGTCCCGGCGAATTCATCCAACCCCTGACCACATCCGCTGGATCGTCATAACCATACCCGATCACTTCCGCTCCCGCACGTCTCGGATTGTGCTGGAAGTGGCTGTATCGATGCATGTATTGAGCCCATTGCTGAGCATTCACCGACAGGTCCGGATCAATCGTGAGTTTCGGCAGCCCGTGGCGGGTGCGTTCACGGTTGACCTCGTCCAGCATACCGCGAATGACCGGGTGCTTGATCAGGTCATGCTTTGTGGTCTGGGCATGCAGGCCGGTGGTGGTCAGCAGAATGACGATCAGCAGCGGAGTGGACAGGAATCTCATCAGCGGCGCCTCCGTGTGGTGGGTATTACCGGAAGCACTCATAATCCGCGAATGGTCGAACGCCGTCAACTGCGGAACAGAATTGTTACGGCACCCGCTGTACGATCAGCTTGATGTCGTACTTGTTGCAGACGGCCAGGGCGCGCAGGTAGTACTTCCGTTCCTTGTCCGCATCTTTCATCAGCAGCACGATGCCCGGCTTCTTGTTCAGGGCGGCGGCGTAGTACAGCGACTGGCCGATGGCTTCCGCCCATTTACCGGATTTGCACCAGTCCACTTCGTACACGAACTCCTTCGTAACGATGTCCGCCCGGGCACCGTCGGGAGTCTGCACTTCCACGGTCGTGCCGTTCACGGGCTCCTGTCCGAAATGGGTTTTGCAGATGTGGGCGGACCACTTCACTTCATTCCATGTGTGAGCGTCAGCGGGTAACGGCTGGAATACCAGCCACAACAGAAACAGTTTCATGGCGGTCTCCCGAAAGGCGAAATAACAAACACCATTGCTGATCGATCACACCGGTTGAAGGGGATCGACAAAACAATAGGGGGAGCACGGCAGTGGTGAACCGTACTCCCCCAAGCATGGAGTACACACTACGAGTGTGTGGCCAATTTATCAAACGACGGGCGTTGTCTGCGAGAATGACGGCGCTGCTGCGACCCCTGACGCGTCATCAACGCCGCCAGCAGTCACGGGATCGCTTGCGGCTCCGGCAGCTCCGGGGTCGGCGACACTGGCATCGTTCCCGTAACCCATCAGCGCGTTGGACTCTTTGCGTGCCGCTGCCTTCCGTCTCGCCGCAACGCCGCGAACGAGCTGGCGTGCCAGCTTGAATCGCTGTGCTTCCGTTTTCTCGGGATAGGCGATTTTGATCGCTTCGAGAATGTTCCGCTTCTCGTGCAATGCCTGGGACAGCTTCGTGAGGCGGTTTGCCCGGGCCTGCTTGATGTGCAAAGGTGAGTTTTCTTCCTGACTGGCTTTCGTTGCCAGGTAGTTGATGTAATGACTCGTACGAGCCATAGCGTCTTCGGTCTTGATAATCGGCATACCAGATGACTCTTTCTCGGTATCAGATTCGTTCTTCTTTCGGGTTTCTTTATCCCAGGGTTCGCCCCGACCGCTACCCTTACCCACGTCCTTGGAAATTTCGCGGCCAGCACGGTAGCCGCCGTAGCCGCCAGCCAGAGCTCCGCCGAGTGTGCCGAGCCCCGCGCCGATCGAAGCACCGGTTGCCAGGTTAGCCGGACCACCCGGAGCACCAATGAGGCTTCCAGCCAGTCCGCCAATACCCAATCCCGCGAGACCGCCAATTCCCATGCCGGTGTCAGTTGCAGTTCCGATGCCCGCACCGTATCCGGCACCTCGTAGTCGCTGACCTTTCCGAGCATTCAATGCTCCAAGGATCGCACCGATACCAGTGGCCAGGCTCTCCTTCGTAGCGGCGTACTTGAATGCATCACGCCCTGCCTGAAACAATGCTCCGGCCGCTTTAGGTGTAGCAGCCGTGACAGGGGCAGCGGTTGGCTTCGTCTTCGGAACCATCTTCGGTACAGGATTGGATTCTGCCGGGATTGATCCCGATCGCAGGCTCGGGAATGCACTTACCGTGCTGCCGAGACCCTGGAAGAGATTATTCATCATGAAACGGTTGGCGGATTTCACCAGTCGCTCTCCCATCAGAAACGCCGCAGTCTTCTTTTTGGGTAGCTTCTTCCCCCGACTCTCGTCATTCCAGTGGTCGACGTCGACCCCCTGTGATTCAAGCTCTTTACGATTCGCATTGAAGTATTTGCGTTGCTGGTGGCTGACGTACGGCATCCGTGCACCTCGTTTCTATTGGCGTCAAAAGAAATCAACCCGCACGCATTGTCCTCAATTCTGCTCCGGTCGTCAATCTCGGTCAGAATCCCATCCGTCCCGGAGGCGGTGGTGCAATCGGTCGCGTTGTGACATCTCCCGGGGTCTCAGCAGGTTCTTGTGCGTGCTCATCATGCAACTTGTCGAACCCGTTCGCCGCGACCGTGTTGACGATCTGTGCAAGCTGGTCCTGCAGCAAAGCACAGATAAACCCGTCCCCGATCTGAGATCCCGGCTCGTGTCGATAACCTCCGGTAATCTGTGCTACGGTACCATCAGCAAACGTGACCGCGAAGCTGACACGGGTACTCTTGATTGCGTTGGTCCGCTGCGGCCGATGCTGTAACGCGAAGATCGGCCACATCGGCATCAACATCGCGGCACACCGCCACGGGTTTCCCTCAATAACCCCGCGAATCGCATCCACACTAGCTTCGCGGATATTCATACTGTTGACGAAACGATCGTGGTGCTCATCGAACGCCCGCGCTTGTTCGCACCAGTTGACAAAATCCTCCATCCTGGCGGAGTAAAGATTTTCGTCGGTATCGACATCCTGGTCGATGACATACTGTCGGAAGAGATACTTCAGCACGGCGAGCAGCTCTTCCTGTGTGACGTTGGCCGAGGAAAGTTCATTCGGCATGATCAGGAGCTCCTTGAGTCTCTCCACCTGAGGGCGGATTGGGTTTTTCGATTGGTTCCATAAACGGACTTTTGTCGAGCTCGGAGCTCGGCTTGTCCATCTTACTGGATAGCCTTTCCGTAAAGCTGTGTACCTGCCGCTCCAGCTCAGATACCCGGGACTGTAGCGCGTGCAACTGTTTATGGTCACCGCCCACGATTGCCAGCACGCGTGCGAGCGTTGTCTGCATTTCCAGCAGCTGCGTTTGCGATAATATGGCTTCGGCATCCTGCAGTGCTTTACCCGTGAGCGGGTGCGGTTTGGGTGCCACCGGATCAATCGCGCGCAGCAGGTTTTCCTGGCCGGGATGCAGATCAGCTTCGTTGACAGGCTGCTGCCCTTCAGGAATAAGCTCCGGTACTTCGGTCATATCGCTCACCAAGTATTATCCAGGTCCAGGCTGCGGCAATGTCATACCGGTCAGCCCTTGATGTGGGTCGTCCGGCGTCACAGGCATCCCTACAGGTCCGGGCTGCATGCTGGCGCCGAAGTCAATGATACTGGCCGCAAGCGGCCCCGTGATCGGAACAGAATTGGATGCCTGCATCTCACCGGGTCTGGTAGTTACCGCCGGTGAGATCAGTGACTGCTTCATGTTGGTGAAAGTCACCAGATAGTTACCGTCGACCGCTTGCAGCGATGTCGGCCGGTGTTGCGACAGGTAATCACGACAGAAACCGCGAAACGTGCTGATGGCCTGTATCGCAGCCATGGTGTCAATCTGCGCATCGTCGTCTTTACACTCTTTGTTCTTCAGATGCATTGCCCGCTCGTATTCCTGAGCCAGCATTTCGACAAGCGAAAGAATTTGTTGTTCGGCCATTGGTCACCCTTGCTGAAAAATATCATTGTCATAATGTTTGGGCGGTTTGGACATTTCGATATCCAGCCACCGACACAGTATTACCGATTCCTGGTCGTTGTAGAAAACTTCCTCTCCCCAGTAAGTGATGCGGGGATCATCGCACTCAACACAAACACGCGTGTTAGGATACTGGATAATGAGTCCAGTGCTCGAACGCTTTGACGACCGCTCGCCCAGCATGCCGATGAGCATGTTCATCGCAGATGAGGGACCAATCAAATTCCGTACAATGTATCCGGGAATCCGGTCGCCCTCGGCATGGAAGTGAAACCGGCATTCTTCCGCGAGCAGACCGACCGGACTGATTTCCCCATTGACCACCAGAAACAGATACGCAACGTGCGTGTTATTCAGCACGACGTCGCACATCACTGTTCGACACGTATTCTCGTCAAAGTGCTCCGTAAACCTATCGCGACCGGTCAGGCCGATCCTCCGCAGTAATCGACGTAGCTTACGGAACATTCGTCGCATCAGATTTCCAGGTGATCCATCGTAGTTGAAGGCGGTTGCTGAATCCCGGATTTCCGTTTGAGCTCTCGCAGTCTCTCTATCGGAGCCGGAAGCCCTGACAGCATGGAGTAGCACCGGAGATCGTTGGATTTCCCGACGTACACTCCCCGGTAAACCACGCTACCGTCGGACATGAGTTGATTCATCTGATCGAATCCGGCGCCGAAGAAGTCCATGGGTACCTGGCCCATAATTTCCTCATTACCCAGAAAGATACAACCGGCAGCACGTCCTTTCTTCATATCCACTTCGGCCAGCACTGTCTGTTCGAGCTGAGTACGAATGCACTCTCTGATGTCCGCCTTGTCCTCGTACTTCGTGATCGGCGAAGCACCGAACACGACAATACCGGAGTCCAGCAAGACCGCGTAGTCAGCTCGATCGAACGTGACCAACTTGCTACGCTCGGTCGCCAGCCGGTTGAACAGGTGAAACAGTTTGGCAACCTGTTGATTACACGTAGGGAAGAAGTCCGTAGCGCCGCGACGGTACAGCTTCTCGATCCGCTTGTTGTCGATGATAATCATCGGAGACGGCTGCAGGTTGTACAACTGCTCGAAGGCTTTGACCGAGTTCGCACAGGTACGCTGACCTTCGTAAGAGTTCGGAAGCGAAACAACAACCCCAACACGGTTTTCGCGATCGTTGTGAGCCATATACTTCCGACAGATTTCCACGAGCTTGGCGGCACCGCCGCTGCCCGTTCCGCCGCCCAGGCTGACGCAGACCAGCAGATAGTCGGGATCGTCTCCGGCAGCACGCACGAGCAGGTCCCATACGCCGTCTTCGTTTTTCTCCAGAAACTCCCGACCACGGTCCATATCCTGACCCGCGCCGCCTGTTTTCATGTCGAGCTTGGCGATGTCATCCGAGATATCTTTGAGGTCCTCGTACGCCGAATTGATCGCCGCAACTCGCCGGTACCCGAGGTTGTAGAAGGTCTCCGCGATCCGCCCTCCGTCTTGACCGATCCCGACGAAGCCCATTTTGAAAGCCACATCGTAGTTGAAGGCATCAGATATCTCGTGGTGCTTGACCGCCGGGGGCTCTGGTGCTGCATCAGGCAGATCGAGGTCAAGTTCGTCACTCGGCTTGTCGGTCATGGTCACTCCCCTGCGTATACGTCGTGTATTCTTTCACCTCGCCCACATGACCGAGGAGTTCATCAATCTGTTTCTTCAACTCCGACCGTTTGTCGTTCAGGATGTAAACCTGACGGGCCAGTGTAGCAAAGTGAGCCAGCTCCCGTACCGTCTTCTCGTCGTTCATCAGTGCTTCCCCGCTGATTGGAAACACCTGACCGTCAGCGGCTCGCAGCCGGTCCTCGACGTCCCACAGTTGGCAATGCAACCCGTAGAGTTCGTCGATAATGTCGTGAAATGGTAGCCGGAACCTCTCGCCTTCCCAGATGATACACTCGATCTTGTCGATCTCGTGCTGTACTTGCCACCGCTTAGCGTGGTCTTTGACATTGGCTCGCTTGACGTAGTTGATCGTGAGACGATCAAACAGCTCACCAGGGGAAATTGTCAGCGAGACGCCCTGCTCACTAAGCCTTTCAACAGTCGACTTTGCAAGGGTCTCATGCTCCTCCGGTGTCTTCTCGATTTTCATCGGTGTCTTTCCGTTTGGCTGGTTTCCTTCCGCGATGCCACGGCGAAATCCCGCCTGTGGTATTGCGCATCGACATGAAGTTTTGTGTTTTTTCTTTACTATTCGGCCGGTTCAGCTTGATCGCGACCGTCCGGGATATCATCTGCCCCGCCCGCTTCCCCATCTCGTATGGAGTCATAGCACGCTCCCTCGATAATTTCATCGATCCGTCTGTTGTCTGCATTACACGGATTTTCTTTACCCCCAAACTGCTTGAGGTCACCAATGGTGACATGGTTACAGAAAATCGTGGATAACTGATACGCCGTAGAAGTCACTTGCAGCTCCATGTTACCACTACTCCAGTAGTTTACGCCATGCCTCTCGGAAACCCCGAACACGATTCTCCACGTCGGACCAGGTTCGACTGTGTACCGTCCACAGCAACTGATCGGACTGCACCAGATGTGACAACCCTTCCAACAGCAGCTTTGGGTTCACAGAGGCGACCGGAGCCTGTGAGATATCCCGCATGACGTCGCATCGCAGTACCCCGCCGTTGTACCCGTGGGTTATCAGTTCGTTGTATGGCGGAATGTCAAAACAGATCACGGGCACGCCTTTCGACAACGCCTCGGAAGCATCCCACCACGAATTTGCGCGCACAGAGGCACAGAACATCCAGTCGTGTTGCTGTATCGCGTGCATGCGTTGACGGTAAGTCGGGTTACGAAGCATCTTCACGCGGCCGCGAGAAGCGGACACCAGCGAACGAGCAATTGCAGTCGCATTCTTCGTCCACTGTCTCGTGTGCGCCAGCGTGATCTGCAGCGACTGTCGCGAATGAGTCAGCAGCTGAATCACCGGGAGCAGCTCCGCGCCGAATAACCGGATACTGGCGCCATTAACAGACACCAGAATTTTCAGCTTCCCTTTTTCCACCAAGTCCACCGGGTGTTCGATTACTGGTAAGCATTGATCCCATTGGATCAGGTGGTGCCGGTCACTCCACCCCATCCGCAATTGCTGGTACGCCGCAGTATGCGGTGCAACTACCGCGTCGAAATACTGCATGTGCTCAATATGGCATTCCTGGATGTTGTGCCAGCACGGAACCAGAATATTCCGGCACCCTAGTTTGATGGCTGTCTGCAGCCGGGTGGGTTGCACATCGAACCAGATGATTGTTTTCAGCTGTCCTGCCCAGTACTTGAACTGGCCTCTTCGCAGTCGCTGTACCTCGCTGTCCCATTTGTGATTGATATCTCGCTTGAACAACTGCGCTGACGCATACTCCGCGCTCTCGCCTAGCCACCGGATCGTATCGCCAAGAGCGCAAGCCATTGCCGTAACTTCGCTGTGCGTGTACGGCGCGAATATGCCAATAGTCACCGGTGGGGGTTCCATACAAAATGAGGACATTGACAGCGGTTGCCCAGAAATCGCGAGTATTCGATCCCCTGACGCCAGGCAACGTAATTGAAACTCATCTGATCACGAATGCTGTTGTTTTTCAACTCGTGCCACCATTCTTCATTGAATCGCTTAACCGCGTCCGTGTGGCGACGGAGCACGGCAGTTGTCTCGGCCAGTCCGTTGTTGTACGGATACTTTTCTGCCTTGTACCGCTTCACCAAACCCCGGAGTACATTGGAACTGTCCTTTGCCAGGCGGACACACGCCTCTGCTTCTTGGTAGATGCAGTTACGCTGCATGTGCTGGAAGAGACAGATGTCATGACTGGACAAATACTTTTCCACCAAACTATGCGGATTTTCCACAGGAGTCAAACAACCATCAACCCAAAGCGTGGCGTCCGCATCCGGATACAGCTCATGACTCATCAGTTTGTGCCTGCGGGCACGCAACCGTGGATTCGTCGGATGCTCCCATACAGGCGCACGGCACTCCCAGCCCGAAGAGTGCTTGACGGGGTCGCCGGTCATATCGACATAAGCATGCAGCTCAACGTCGTCCGGAATATTGACCGGAGGCCGGAGCTTGTCCTTGATACCACCAAAGATGGCCGTATAGACGATCAGTTTCATTTTCAGATGGGCTTATTGATATCGTCAATTCGCAACCATCCGTGGTGTTTGTATTTGTCGCCACGAGAAACTGCCCGGTAATGGAACACAAAACTTCCGGGAGCAAAACCAGTCCGCCACTTCTTCTTGTGCCAGCGTCCCTGCAGCTCGTCTTCGTTCCGTGTCATCTTCATCGCCGGATTGAAAACATGCTCAGAATCGTAAGCACCGGCCCACCAGTCATCAGTACGGGCCATCATGAAGAACCCGTTGATATTCACAGCATGCACGACGTTCGGCGGGTAGTGCTGCCGCAGATACTCGGCAACCGTTGCCAGGTGTTTCGGATCGTCCGACACCTGGTATCCGGGAAAATAATTGGCAACCTGCTGCTTGCCGTGATTCGTAGGTCCGGGTGCGTTGGTAACAGGACCCACGAGTTTGTAGCCATGGTGGAGCTGGTGAATCAGTGCGTGTTCCCAGCCCGGCGTGAACAGTACATCGGAGTTACCGCATATTGTGTACGGTATCTCCAGCTCTTTTGCCTTTGTCAGTGCCCAGTTCCACGACCTGGTCAAACCTCCGTTCTCTCCGAAGTGTTTGAAGATCAGCCGGTTTTCAGGAATGCCGATACCATCCTGACTGCCATCAGGGTTCTTCGCAGGAGCTTTCCAGGCATCCCAATCCTGTTTCGGGTAATAAGGCGAAGCATCATCAACAGCGATAATGAGGCATGGACGTGACGTGTATTTCAGAAATGTGAGTGCGGCACGACGGCCATAGGCAAATTTGTTATGCAGCGGCAGGATGAACGCAATCTCGGCCTGCGCCAACTCGCTTTCGGACATTTTTCCCGCTTTCGTTTATGTCCGCATCCGTGCAGGTTACGCGGCAGCCCCTTGCTGCCCTAAGAGCATGGAAGCACCTGCTGTACGTGCCCGGTTCCGCATCTCGTCCATCTTGGCGCGTACCAGTGAGTGAAGGGCTTCGTGTTTTTGTTTAAGCAGCCTGAGTTCGGAATCCTTCTGCGATTCTGGCAACGACAACATCTCTGTCGCAAGCGATTCAGCCGTGCTCAACATGTCATCCATCGACTGGGGCACATTACCGCCTTGTATGAGCCCGGTAACCGGCGAAGCGCCTACGGGTTGTCCGGAAGCCGGATCGACCTGACCGCCTGCGGCATCGGCCGGAACACCACCCGGCAGCGCACCGGGTTGTCCGCCAGGTTGTCCTTGCTGACCCTTGGCAATCTGCTCTCCGAACGCCGCCTGTTCCATCTCTTCCTGAATCTCGGCTTGAATCTGTGCCTGCCTGCGAGACTCCTCGGCGATCTGACGTTGTTCGTTGTCCCAATCCAGACCCATAGCCCGTAGACCGGTGGTCTGGCTGATCGCCTGACCCATCATCAGCTGCAGTTGCGCCATTTGTTTGTTGAAGTCATCGGCATGTGTGACACGCTGCATCTTGCAAGCAACCTGTTCCCAGGAAAGTATCTGGGAGACTTGCTCAACCAGCCAGCGAAGGAAGCGGTTGTTATCGTTGACAAGATGAATGTTGGTTGCTTCAAACAGTCGTAAAGCCACGGGCGCTGTCTGCAGCTGCATCGTACCACGGTACAGCTCCATCGGTGTACCGGCTCCGTTGAGCAGCACTTCGTAACCCTGGTCGATTAGATCCTTAGGAGCGAGCTGGTTTGCGTCGCCGCCGAGGATCTTGTAGCTGACTGGAAACGGAAGAAAGTGCCAACCGGCAGGATCGCGTCGCCGTCGGCCCAAAAGGCTGGCAACTTCCGATCCGAAATTTCCCATGTTCATCGTGCGAAGAGGATCACCCATTGGCGGACCCGCACCACCGCCGCCGGTTCCACGTTGTTCGGGTGTGAGCAGCCGGAAAGGTATGATGTAGTCCAGCGCTATCGCTTCGTTGTACCGTCGCAGCACCTGCACGTACCAGATCTGCCGGAAGTTGACGAGAATACGGCTCAAGCCCCAGCCGCGATGTCGTCTACCGCTGAGCACACGCTCCTTCATGTGGAACATGATGCCCGGGTGGAACTTGAACAGGTTGTTATTCTGGATCGCTTTCACAACCTGCATCGAAACTCTTTCGAGGTGATACAGGTGACCTGATCGTACCTGCTTCTTGTAGTCTTCTGGAATGTTCCAGATGTACGAGGTGTCCGCACTGTAGAGGTCTTCGATGATTTCTATTTCGTGCGGTGACCACATTTTGACCTTGAGCTTCTTCTCAAGGTCTTCAGGCATGTCGTTTACACTCCACTCGTGCCGGTGTACTCCGCCGTAAAGTGTGCGACACCGTGGGCAGTTGGCAATAAACTTCGGAAGTTTCCACTCAAACCGGAACGTGTCGTGGTTGTTGTAAACCTCTGAAAGCGGGAACTGTGTTTTACACTTGGGACATACCAGGAATCGCTTGAACGGTACGTGCAGCGTGGCGAAGGCGTTCCCGTACGCCTCGCGGTCGCGATCGAGTGACTGAACAACGTCAAGCACGCCGAGTGTGTTGTTCAGAAAGTTCCGCCACTTGTCCTTCTCGTCGTCGCCGAGCGACTGGTTCGGGTCCACCGATTCGATCTCGACGTTCGTCAGGAAGTACGAGATCTTACGTTCCTGAGCCTGCCGGTAGGTCTCCTGACTGTCCCAAATATATTCGCACCAAGCAAGCGCGTTCTTGTTCTGGTCCGGCATCGCCAGCGAAGCGAGGTCAAGAAACGGGGACGGGAAATGACCCGTCGACCCGGTCAATGACTTACTGACGGCCTGGTTGTTGAACACCGACCCCGGCTGGCTGATAACTGTCGACATCCTGTCACCTGTCAGTCAGAGTTTCTATTGGCGTCAATTGAATCTTTGGCTGCATCGGACAGACGATTCGTGACGTGGTCGTCCAGTGATTCGACATCGGCTGACGCAGATTTTGATGAGTCTTCCGGAACAGTGCGACCGTTCTCGACAACTCCTCGTTTTTCGAATTCACTATCCGGGGACATATGCGTTCGCCTCCTGCAGCATTTGATGGGCTTCGACCGGCGATTGGAACGTTTGGCTGCCTGCAGCTGCCGCATCGGAATCCTGCGATGATGATACAATGATGAGGTTGATGATGTCCATGCAACCTATTCGTTGGTGGCAGCTTTCCGGAACCTGCGCCTTCAATTTTTTGTTGCCGTGATCAGGAAACGAGATCGTAATAGGTGGCTGGCCTTCGTCGGTAGCGGGGGGAATAAACTGGTCTCCTTCGTAGCGACTGTCGTATATCAGCGATATCCAGATATCTCTCGACGCAACATGGTGGTACCGTTTCAGGTGCGACCCGCCAAGCTGCCCTAGATCAAATATAACGACCACGCCAGGCTTTGACGGCGGACTCGTCAGAAAGGAAAGGCCGGTATCTTCAGGCACTGCGAGTAATGGTTCGCTCGCGTCGCTTGTTTCAGGATCGGGATCCCCCTCAGTGCCGGTAAAAAACTCGTCTCGAATGGCTTCCAGAATCTCCGCCTTCATCCGGTCCTTCTCGGCACGCGCCTTGTTGACCTGATCGACCAGTGATTCCGTATCAGCTGGCTGTGCCGGAGGCATCGCGGGCGGCGACGGTAGCGGTAGTTGCGTCGGCGGGCCAGCAGGCCTACTCGCAATTTCGTGCATCATCTGCATCATTTGCTGCAGCATCGCTTGTGTATGTGATTCCGGTTGCGGTACAGCAGCCTGCGGTGGGTAGACGGGTTGTGTGTTGAAATTGACCGGCGGGCTCGGTTGAGAAGTGTGCGGGTAACCGGGAGAAGAAGCCTGAGCTTCAGATATGCTCTGTGGCGGCGACGCAGGCCTGGTACCCTCCGGAGGCTTAACCGATTGATTCACAATCGGCTGGCTACTGGAATGACCATGAGCAGCATGTTGCGGGTGCATCGCCGTACCGACCATCTGACTGTCTCCTGAATTTCCTTGCAGATTAACTGGCTGCGGCACCGGAGGAGTCGCACGACCCTGTGCCACAAAATCCCAAGCAGTTGCGGGGTCACCGTTTGACTGGGCGGCCGCCGCCTTCATTGTGTCGGCATCCAGCTTTTCCATATCGATCGTCAGACCGCCGGTGCCTTTCACCGGATCGGACGGATCGATATTCAGCACACCAGGTGCTGTGGAAAACCCCAGGGAGCCGTAATCCTTTTTAGATCGAGGAATCATGACAGCCCCGCTGCTTGTAACATGATAAGCCGCCGGGTCTGGCGTATGAGCCATAACTCCCGATCTAGGATCGGGTGGTAACGCTTCGGGAGACCAGTCTGGTCGTCCAGTGAAACCTGACGAACCGCCGCTACCAGAGGACAACGTTATCACTTCGCCTGGATTATTCATCTGAAAAAGCTAAAAATAAGAGAAAGCCGGGGTCCCGAAAGACCCCGGCAGAAGTCGGAAATGTCAGGTCGTGGTTCTTCCATTCGTAACGATCGGTTTCGACATCAGCATGTCCCCTACGGGTTGTGCATTGTACATGATGCCGTCACACGAACGAACAAAGTCTGTCCAATCCGATTGTTTCATCGGCGGACCAATGATCATCCCGTCAACAGCGTACCGCGCCGATCTGCTGAAGTCCAGATAGTCGGTACACGTGCTGACTTCTCGGATGCCGTCGGGAATTAAGCTGACCGGCAGCAGTAATCCCGACCCGTTGTACCCGTGAGTCCCGGGACGGGTTGCACGCTCCTGCAGAAAGTGTTGCGTAAGCAGTCCCAGATAAGGCAGGCTTTCCAGATAGTCCCACCCGTGAAATTCACGCGGGACCCAGTCTGCAACAGGCGAGCCGGGCATGACCTGCGAGCCTGGCTGCAATGAGTCGAGTACACGGGATTTGGCCGGAAGTGGTTGCACGGAACCATCCCCGTATTGAATGGAGTTGCCGTTCGCGGCAACTCCTTTAAACGTCGTGGGCGACTCCACATCCGCACGGATGTAAAAGTCGCCTTTCGGTGACACTGCATGCAGTAACTGGTCTTTCATGTCGGGTGTAGTTTCCCACTTATCGCAGAGCGGGAATGTCCAGACATCCTCGGCGTTGAATTCGAGCAGATGCTGAGGCGCCCACTCGTTCATCAACATGGGCTCAGGACAGCTCGGATCGTTGTCAACGGCCCATACGAGATGCTGCATCATCTCGATACTGAGGTGAAAGCTCGCCACATTGTCGCTGTGAGGGCGCTTTGTGGCGGCAAATACGTCACCGGAGATCCAGTCAATCTCCGGCTTTGGTTCGTCGTCCTTGACGTAGAACTTTAACGAGCCGTAAAACGTCCGCTCCTGAAGCTGAATCAGTCGCGTGCCTTGTTTTACCGTCGAGCCGATCTCGGCCAGTTCGGGGTTCTGCGCGTGCGTCAGGATCTCCTTCGCATCCTCAGCAAGGATGCGGAACATTGGAAACCCGTCAATAAGCACGTTGCAGTGCGACTGATCACGTACCAGTTCAAACTTACCGCCAACAGGTGCCAGCAGGTATGAACTGTCTTCCCCTACGAGCTTGTCCCCTACTAGCTGCAGGTTGTGTACCAGCTGGTGCGGATCGTACTCGTGAAGATCAAATCGGTAATGGTCCTGAATCGGACGTTTAAACATGTCCTTCTGTGGCATTCGTTTTGCGATGCTCTTTTCGACTTCGTCAGACGGGGAAGCCCACAATTCGATCTGCCCTCCATCAGGTACTCGACGTATTCGGCCCTCCATATAGTTCAACCGGTATCGCCGGTAAGGGTTGCCGAACGCCCAGTACTTCGCATCGATCGGATTCATGAATCCGACTACAACTTGATCAACCCGCACAATCGGTTTTTCGGGATTGATGCTTTTGATGTTCTTCTTCCCATGCCGACCAGCCCGGAAGCCGATCACCATGTGTTCCAGCAATGCTCGTCGTCGGTAAACGTAGTCCTCCAGGGTAGAAAACATTGTCTTCCACCGAACCTGTAGATTCGTCAGATTGGATCCGGTCTGGTAATCCTCTTCCAGCTCTATTCTTCGCATCTTATCTGAAGACCGCGCATCTACAGCTGTCGTTTTCATCCAGTGAACCTTTCGGTTAAAGCCTCGCTACTCGTAGCGGATTTGACTCTCATACCTGCTCGGAGTCATCAATTCCCTTGTTGTCTTCCCGGTAGCCGGGTCAAACAGTTTAACCAAAATTTCGCCGCGACGAGTCTTACGGGTCTTCTTCACTTCCCTGTTGCCGATAAATCTTTTGGTCATTTGTAATTTTCATAAGAGCCTTCCTTCCTTTCCAAAAACAGTGGTATGAACCGGACGACAGCCCAGTGTCTACAAACGTTCGAACGCTCCAGATCCGGCTGAGCAATAGAACGTACCACTTATTTTTGACGCAAAAAGGCCTGAGATTTAATCCGGCTCGCTTTCCAGAACCTCCGGTTCGTCTACGTCCTCGCCAACTATGCCGTATGCTTCCCGATCTACTTCGACGACGTTGTCATCGTCATCATCGCTGTCGTCATCGTCGTCGACATCACCACTGTCGTTACCGTACGTGTAACCTTCCTCCTCGTCATCATCGGAAGACTTCCTGCGAGACCGGGAGTTCTTTTTGATTCGCCCGTCGGCAATTTTGAGATCGTCCCTGTTCCCCACGTAGTAGTCCGAGTTCACGGTCAGCAGCTGCTGGATGTCGAACAGCGGTATTGCCCGACCGTCGGGATGTATGAAGTACTTGTGGTCGCCTTCGGTAAATTTCCCCATGACACCAAAAAACGGGAAGCACTGGACATTCTGGCCCAGCAGCTGCCGAAGTCTTGCAATCATCTCCTGCTCGCCACCGAAGTCTTCGATTTTGGGCGGACTGTCGAACGGAACGACAATCATACGCCACCGAGGCGCAGGCATAACCCCGTCAACATCGACATCCCTTACAATCTCGGCAGCTTTGCGGGGCCTGATTTTATCGACAACCGACTTCGGCAGACTTTTGAGAAACTCGCAGGTGTCTTTCTCATTGGCTGGGAGCGTCATCTTCAGTTCCTTCCTCCGCCGGTACGAACATGACCGCCATCGAAATGTAATACTCGCGGCGAGTAGGGGTATCTATCAGGCTTGTCACACTGGGAGGGGATATCGATATAAGCTGCGCGCCGGTACTGTCGACAAATTCTTGTACTTGCGCGTGCAGCGCCAAATCACTCATGTGCGGCACGGGCGACCAAGCACTGAAGATTCTTTCGGGTGGAGCATACTCAGCATCAGCGCCGGAGAGCTCTCGTCGCCCGAATGACAACCGAGACGTGAACTCTCGTGTGTAAGCCAGACTGCCAGGCAGTATCGCGCCGTTGCTCATTTCTTTTTCCTTTTGCTCGCGGTACCTTCATCGTCCGGAAAACACTCAGAGACTTCCTCGCTTTCATCGTCTGGCTGTGAGAAGAACGGAGTGACCGGGTCGGACCGCTGGCTGATTTTACATCGACCGGTTTGCCCGGATACGCTGATCACGAATTTCTGCCTGTCGACAATCCTCCCGGCATCCGGACCCCGCAGAGACGCGAATACGACGTTCGTGCTCTGCTTTGGTGTGTAGAAGATCGGATAAATACAAACCCGACTCACAGCAACCTCGTTTCCTTCAGCATCAAATGCCACGACACGCGCCTCGATATCTGTCTGAGGGAAGGTCAGGTCCAGATACGTGCTTTGATCTTCAACCTTGCTCATTGGATTCTCTTTCCTTCTTCACACGAGAAAACAGCTCAGCAAGAATTACATCCTCACCGGCAGCCTCGTCGATTCGACCATACGGATTGGGATTATCGCTTCGGGACAGCTCGTCTGCAAAGATGAGAGTGTCCGAGAAACATCTCTCTGTCCTTGTCGCGATGGGCGGTTCCAGCAGTGGGGCTGTCCCCACTTTGAAATAGTAGCAGCCTGCCGATGTATCCAGAACAAACGCGGTTATTTCAGTTGTCAGGCAATTTGTCGGCAAGACTGCTGACCGCTCCAACAACAACGGGTCAGGTATCTGCAGCACCTGGGTACGCACTCGGGAGACAATTTTGGTATCACGATCCACAAAAGCCAGGCTGCCCATGAACTGCAGAAACAAATCCCAGTAATCTTTTTGCAAACCATACAGTACATGATTCCATTCTGCATTGCTCCCGACAAGTAACCCGCGAAAAACGGGTCGCGAAAATCTGAGCGATATTCGAGAAATGTCGCAACTGTGCTGATTCAGAAAATCAGTATACGGGTCCTGGTTCCCGAGTTTCAGGCCTGTGTGCAGCAAGGCAGGTGTATAGAAGCAGTACTCATCGCAGAGATCAGTAAGATTTGCTGCAAGCGAAATCTGTTTCCGCACGACTTCGGACTTATCGCCTGACACACCCTCCCCTGTGTAGGTCACGCCGACGGGCGTGAGATTCAAAGGTTTCTCGCTGCTCATAACGAATCTCTGATAGATAACAAGAGGCAGGCCCGAAGGCCCGCCTCTGTCTACCGGTCATTCGGATTCAGACTTGTCGGCCTTTTCCGCTTTCCGCGATGCCTTTCGTCGTCGCGATGACGACGCAGGCGCTTCTTCGGTCTGAGTAGTTTTTGTTTCCACGGTTTCATCCCCATCCGGCTGCTCCTGGTCACAGGAGCCGAGTCCTTCGCCAATTGCTTGCAAGAGTGGAGTCTCCTCTTGAATGTTTACCAGTTGGTAACGGAAACACATATCGACCGCTACCCGGACATCCATTTTGGGGTCGCAATGCGGTTCGTAATCCTTGGGTGCCTGTACAGGCTCGCCGGGAGCTTCGTCCAACAGCTTCTGTAGTGACACCATCTTTTTCACTTCCGGTTCGAGCAGCATCTCCT